>OEIV010000625.1_pt1 | contig 18536 bp, 16 predicted proteins | sample 1539231 | NCBI WGS metagenome assembly OEIV01 (sample SAMN03794762, study PRJEB22550) | activated sludge metagenome | feature: wastewater treatment plant; material: activated sludge; isolation source: Wastewater treatment plant of a petroleum refinery complex | place: Argentina: Buenos Aires ...
AAGATATGATGGCATAACGGTTGGCTCTTGCAAGGACTCATCAAAGTTGTTTGCAAAATCAACTGTGTTCTTGTCAAGATCACGAAGCATTTCATCGGCAATTCTTGCAAGCCTTGCCTCGGTGTAACGCATTGCTGCAGGTGAATCGCCATCAACAGATCCAAAGTTTCCCTGTCCCTCAACAAGTGGGTAACGAAGGGACCATTCCTGTGCCATGCGCACCATTGAATCGTAAACAGCTGTATCTCCGTGTGGATGGTACTTTCCGAGAACTTCTCCTACTATTCTTGCAGATTTTTTATAAGGTCTGTTGTGTGGTAAACCAAGTTCGTGCATACCAAATAAAACTCTTCGGTGAACAGGTTTTAATCCATCTCTTACATCCGGTAATGCACGCGCAACAATAACGCTCATTGCATAATCGATGTAAGATGATTTCATTTCATCTTCTAATGTTCTGGGTACTACTTTTTCAAATATTGTGGTCATAGTTTTTAATAATTACTTAAATAAAAAATCATCTTAATTATATATCGAGATTAGCATACTTAGCATGCTTTTCTATAAATGCACGTCTTGGCTCAACAGCGTCACCCATTAGTGTTTCAAATATTTTATCTGCTGCTGCTGCGCTTTCTACATTTACTTGTAATACTGTTCTGGTTTCGGGATTCATTGTTGTTGACCAGAGTTGTTCGGGATTCATTTCTCCCAATCCTTTGTAACGGGAAATTGTAACTCCTTTCGGCTGTCCTTCTTCATCAACTTCATCCTCGTCTTCAACAACACCCGCTTTTGTTTTCATATCTTTTCTAAATTGCTTTAACACTTTATCTCTTTCTTCATCATCAAAAGCGTAATGTTCTTCTTTCCCTTTTTTAACTTTATACAATGGTGGCTGTGCAATATAAACTCTACCAGATGTTATTAGCTCTTTCATGTGTCTGTAGAAGAAAGTTAGAAGCAGTGTTCGTATATGGCTTCCATCAACATCTGCATCTGTCATTAAAATAATTTTACCGTATCGAGATTTTTCAGGATTAAACTCCTCGCCAATACCTGCACCAAGAGCGGCAATCATTGCCTGGATTTCCTGGTTCTCTAAAATCTTGTTAAGCTTTGCTTTTTCTACGTTAAGAATTTTTCCTTTGATTGGAAGTATCGCTTGGAATCTTCTATCGCGTCCTTGCTTCGCTGATCCACCAGCTGAATCGCCTTCAACGATATAAATTTCACAGTGCTCAGGATCGTTTATAGAACAATCTGCAAGCTTTCCTGGCAGGTGCATAGAATCCAGCGCATTTTTTCTTCTAACAAGATCACGAGCTTTACGCGATGCTTCTCTTGCTTCAGCGGCACGCATACATTTTTCAATTATCTTTTTACCAACAGAAGGATTTTCTTCAAGATATTCAGATAGCTTTTCACCAACAATTGTTTCAACAACCGATTTTACCTCGCTGTTACCGAGTTTTGTTTTAGTTTGACCTTCAAACTGCGGTTCCATAACTTTAACTGAAATTACTGCGGTAAGACCTTCGCGAAAATCATCCCCGGTTAAAGTTATTTTGTTGTTTTCTTTTATCAATCCATTTTTATACGCGTAGTTGTTTAGTGTTCTGGTAAGTGCTGTTCTAAATCCAACTAAGTGCGTTCCGCCTTCAATCGTATTAATGTTGTTAACATAGGAGTGAACATTTTCTGAGTATGAATCACTATATTCAAATGATATCTCAACAGGAGTGTTTTCTTTTTCGCCTTCAATATAAACAGGTTTGTGCATTGCTGTTCTTTGTTCGTCAAGATATTTAACGAAGTCAATTAGCCCGCCTTTAAATCTATACGTTTCTTCCTGTCCATCATTTTCATCTTTAAGAATCATTGTAACTTCTTTGTTCAGATATGCAAGCTCACGCATTCTTTCGGCAACTGTTTCAAAATTAAACTTGGTTGTTTTAAATATTTCTCCATCTGGTTTAAAGGTAATAATTGTACCTGTTTGTTCGCCCTTATATGTTCCAATTTGTTTTACCTTATCAACCGGAATTCCTTTGCGATATTCTTGAACATATATTTTGTTATCCCTTCTAACTTCCGCGTGCATCTTTTCTGATAAAGCATTTACAACAGAAACACCAACACCATGCAATCCGCCGGAAACCTTATAAGAATCTTTATCAAATTTTCCACCAGCGTGTAGTACAGTCATAACAACTTCTAGTGCAGATACTTTTTCAACCGGATGCAAATCAACCGGAATTCCTCTTCCGCGATCTTCTACTGAAACGCTGCCATCCTTTTTGATTGTTACGATAACGCGATCATTATATCCGCCTAATGCTTCATCAATGCTATTATCCACAACTTCGTTTATAAGGTGATGAAGTCCGCGTGAACTAACATCTCCGATATACATTGCCGGGCGTTTGCGAACAGCTTCAAGGCCTTTAAGTACATTAATATTTTTGGCACTATACTCGCTATTATTCTGTGCTTTAGCCATATCTATTTTTATTCCTTTAATTCTTTATCTGGCAGAAAATATAATTTTAGTAATTCGTTCTTCGCCGTAATATGAATTTATTTTTTCTATTATTTCTTTTTCTTTGAACTTTAATTCGTTACGCCACGCAGCGTTTTCTACTTTAAGAGTAATTACCGTGTTCTGTGCTTTTTTTGCTTTCGCAACTTTTATAAACTCAGGAAAAATTTTTTCAAAATCATTTACAACATCACTTTCATTAATAACTGCTCTTATCTTTTTTAATGCGGGATCATTATTAAAAACATCTTTAATGCTTTTAAATCCATCAGGCATAAACAATGTTTCCGTTATCTAGTTTTATAATCATATCATTTTCGTCTTTTTTCAGAAAAGAAAAATCTGCAAAATCAGTTAGTGTTATAAACGCTTGCCCAACTTCCTTAAGATACTCGCTTATTTTTCCTGCCCTATAAGCATCAAGTTCTCCAAACACATCATCTAAAAGAAAAATTGGTGTTTTGCCGCTTGTGTCTTTCAGATAAAAAAATTCCGCAAACCTTAATGCTGTTTGAAATGTTTTATGCTGTCCTTGCGAACCATAAGTTCTTAGGCTTACTTCATTAATCTTGAAAACAAAATCATCCCTGTGGGGACCAACGAGGTTAACGCCACGTCTTATTTCCTCTTCTTTTTTTTCATTGATCAGTGATTGAAAGATTTTTGCTATTTCGTCCTCCGTCGTGTCTTCTAAAAAACTATACTGGATAGACGGATTCTCTTTATCGCCAATAATTTTTTTATAAGATTCGGAAACATATTTATTAAAGCTATTAATGAATTTTATTCTATGAAAAATTAATTCCACACCATTCTCAATTAATTTTTCAGACCATGCATCCAATTCAGCAACAACACTTTTTGTAAAATTTTCTCTTAATCTATTTAAAACAACAGCTCGCTGTTTTAAGGTTTTATTATAATCCAATAAAATATCTAAGTATGTGCTACTCGCTTGTGAAATAACAGAATCAACTAACTTTCTTCTTTCCGCTGGTGAGCCCTGGGTTATTGCATGATCTGCGGGAGTAAGAATAACAACCGGAAATCTTCCTATTATTTTTGAACTTCTCGAAATCAATTTATCATTTTGAAAATAGTACTTGCGGTTTTCAGGTACGGAAAAAATCACTCTAATCTTATCATCGGTTATATCGTTAAAAATACCATTTATCTCAAAATCATTTTCATCAAAACTTACAACTTCAATATCTTTTGCATTAAAGCTTTTTGTGGTGCAAAGAAAATATGCAGCCTCAAGCACAGAAGTTTTTCCTTGTCCGTTACCGCCAACAATATAGTTTAATGCATCAGAAAAGGTAAGGTTGATATTCTTATGAGTTCTGAAATTCCTTAGAGATAAACGGGACAGGATCATTTTAATTATTTAATCGCACCGGCATCAGTAACATCATAATGTCTTCGTTCTCTTCGTTCTTAACTGGCTCTATAATGCTTGCCTTGGTTGGAGAATGAAGTTTGAAAACTACTTTATCGCCCACTAGGTGTGATAAAATATCATTTACGTAAGTTGTGTTAAAGCCAATATCCATTGGATCGCCCTTGTACTCACATTGAATGTTTTCTTTTGCATCCGAACCATGATCAACATCTTCAGCAGAAACTTCTAAAGAATTTTCACCTATAGAAAATTTAACCTGTTTAGAGTTTGATGTAGAAAAAAGCATCATTCTTTTTATTGCTGATAGTAATTCTGATCTGCTAACAGTAAGAAAGTTTTCATTCTCTAGTGGAATAACGCTACTGTAGGATGGATATTTTTCTCCTATTAGGCGACTGATAAATTCAAGATCGTTTATTATAAAAGAAGCATACGTTTTACTTAAGTAAATTTTAACATCTGCATCGCCTAACTGCTTTAGTAAAACAGAAATTGCTCTTTCAGGAATTATATATTGTTCCTGTGCCTCCGATGTAAACGATTTATTTATAAATTTTACTAATCTGTGTCCGTCTGTTGCAACAAATCTTAACCCTTCTTTAGCAAACTCTACTAAGGTTCCGGTCATTGCGGGACGCATATCTTCTTTGCTCATTGCAAAAGAGGTTTGTTCAAGGGCTTTCTTTAAATCATTACCATTTATAACAACTTCTTTTTCTTTTGAAACGGTGGCTATTTCTGGAAAATCTTCCGAAGGAGAATAACTTAATCCATAAACACCCTTATCTGTGGTGATTTTAATTTTTCCTTTTCCATCTACTAAAAAATTTACTTGTGTATCTTCCAAGGATCTTACAATATCATAAAGTAGTCTTGCTGGAATTACCATTTTTATATTTTTTTCTGCAGCAACATTTAACGAGGAGCGTAATGCTATTTCAAGATCTGTTGCGCTTACTGTAAGCAAACCATCTTTTATTTCGAACAGAAAATTTTCCAATATCGGCATTGGTGTACGTGATGGAACAGCGGGAATAATTTTGGCTAATAGTTTCTCTAAAATTTTGCTGTTTAACTTAAATTCCATATAAAAATATCTCCTTTTGAAGCGTCTAAAAATACTAAAAAAGGAGCTAATTTCAATGAAAATTAGGAGATTAAATTTTATATTAAAGGAAGTTTATAGCGGGTTTGTTAATAGCATAAAAACAGGAATTAAATAAAAAAAGTAACTCCTGTTTTTATAAAAATTATTATTTATTTAATTGCCTTCTTCTTCAAAAGGATCAACTCTATTTACATCATCAGTTGATGTCATTGATCCATAAACAACATAGGCACCTTCTGTCAGCGTGCTAGTGTATACAAGTAGAACTTCTGTGCCTGCATTTAATACCATTTCACCAGCAACATCACCTTCTGAACTAAAATCTGTAACTCCTGCTGGTAAGGTGTATATTGTTTCATATTCAAAAGTTCCCTTTTTAAAATCACTTAATATTATTGTCTCTCCTGAAGGAACATTATAAACTTGACCACGAATGTTTAATTGTACATCACCAGCGGCAAGATTTTTTGCTATTATTTTATTTTCAATAAAAGGTTCACAACTTGTAAAACCAATTAAAGCCATAGTTGCTAGCACAAATAAAAAGATTATCTGTTTTTTCATTTTTTCCTCTCTCATTTTAATTTTTACTAATGAGATATTTTTGTTTATCAAAATTTAACTAATTCAAATTGTAAATCAATCAACACAATATTAATAATTAATAGATATATATGTTTAAACTAATAATTATAATAAAGATGTTAATTTGTTGATAAGCCCATTTTTATTATGTTTTTTAATATAATTAAACTATTAAATCAACACTTAAAGTTAATTATAGACCTGACTAAATTCAGGTTAACAACAGAGACTTTAGAAACTAGTAATAATTAACAATTTATATACCACTCATTCACACCTTATTAACATCTTTAAAACACACAATACTTTAAAAAAACAAAGGCTCAACCAAGAGCCTTAAAATAGAAAGGTAAAAATTTCAGGAATAATTAAGCTCAATCTTGTTTCTAATACTATCAATTAATTCTTTCATAGATAGCTCATTATTCCTCATCTGCTCAATACTATTGCAGGCATGAATGACTGTAGAATGATCTCTTCCACCAAAATGCAACCCGATAGTTTTTAATGAAGATTTTGTGAGTTCTTTAGAAAAGTACATTGCTAATTGTCTGGCAAGAACTATTTCTTTTTTCCTAGTTTTCTCTCTTATCTTGTTTTCAGCGATGTTTAAATAATGACAAACAGCTTTGCTTATATCATCTATTGTAATATTAATTTTTCTATCTGTTGCAATTTCTTTAACGGTTTTCTTTGCAAGTTCAAGCGTTATCTCTTTTGAATTTAAAGAAGCATTGGCAAGTAGTTTAATTAAGCAACCTTCAAGCTCTCGAATGTTAGATGTTATACTGCCGGCAATAAATTCTAAAATATCTGTAGAAACAATCATTCCATATTCTTCAGCTTTATTTTTAAGTATGGCAATTCTCATTTCTAGTTCCGGAGGTTGTATATCAGCCGAAAGTCCCCATTGAAATCTAGAAATTAGTCTATCATCTAATCCTTTTAAATCTTTTGGTGGTTTATCGCTAGAAAGAATTATTTGTTTTCTTGATTGATGAAGAGTGTTGAAAATATGAAAAAACAGATCTTGAGTTTTTTCTTTTCCCATTAGAAACTGGATATCATCAATAATTAAAACATCCATATTTCTATAAAAACCCGAAAAGTCATTTACTTTATTAGATTGAATTGCCTCAACAAACTCAACAGTAAAAGAGTCTGAAGAAAGATAAATTACTTTTTTATCTGGAAACTTTTCCAGAATGCTATTTCCTATTGATTGAATAAGGTGTGTTTTTCCTAAGCCTACTCCTCCATAAACGAAAAACGGATTAAAAGAAGTACCACCTGGATTATCGCTTATTGCACCAGCAGCAGCTCTGGCTAATTGATTTCCCTCGCCTTTTATAAAATTTTCAAATTTGTAACGAGGATTTAGATTAGTTTCGTGCTCGGGTAATTTATTTTCGATAACCTTAATTTTGTTAGCATCAACTATTGTATTTTGCTTTACATATTCTTCTTTTTGCTCTTTTTCATCAGAAATGATGTACGATAGCTTCCCATTTTCGCCAAGTACATCAAAAATAGTTTTTTTAACAATTGTGCTAAAATGTTCATCAATCCATTCCCAAAAAAATTGATTAGGCAATTGGACTTTTAGATTATTATCTTTGATGCTTATGGGCCTGATAGGTAAAAACCAAGTATTATAAGTCATTAAAGTAACATTTTCTTTAATGTGGGTTAAACAGTTTTTCCAGACCAAATTAGCATCTGTCTTTACTGAAGTATTTGTCGTTTCGAGGTTGATAAATTTTAGGTTATCCACAATAGTTGTAAAGGTAAAAAGCTATAATTATAAAAAATATTTTGCCGATTTTTTCAGCTAAAAAAACAAATTAACAAGTTATTAACATTATTAAACAACAATTAACCTACTGTTTTTCAATAAATTACAAGGATTATTTTCATGTTATCAAACAAACAAAGGTAATTTTTACCTGTTCTTTTTATTGTGGTGCTTTGTGAAACGTTTCCACAAAATAAAGTTATCCACAGGTTATAAACACGAAAAGAACTACACTAAGTTTAGTAAAAAATAGATACAAAATTTAATATCAGCAAGTTTATTTTAAATATATTTATTTCCTTCTTAGTTAAAAATATTTTTTTGTAAGATAGCGTATTATTGAAAAGTGATTCATTGAAATTGATCAAAAAAGAAGACATTATTTGTTTTTAATCTTTAGTTGTTAGTGGTAAAGCTATTTTCTGAAGATAATTACAAGCTTTTCTTTGAGATTTAAAGCAAGTTGCGGATTAAAAATGTTGGAAAAATTTGAATCTATCTATATTTTTGCAAACTTTATGTAAAATAGGAGTAACAAAATGAAAAGAACCTTTCAGCCAAGTAACAGAAAAAGAAAAAACAAACATGGCTTTAGAGAAAGAATGAAAACAAAAAACGGTAGAAAAGTTTTGGCTAGCAGAAGAGCAAAAGGCAGGAAAAAACTTACCGTTAGTGATGAGAAATAATAACTTTGAAAAATTTTTCTTTAACCCGCAATGAGAGGGTAAAAAAGAAAAGAGATTTTGAAAAAGTTTATAGTTCTGCAAAGGTACTGTTTAGTTCGGATCGTTTGATAAAGGTGCATTTTTTATGTGTTGATAGTAATCTATCGGGAGTAAAAATAGCCGCGGCAGTATCAAAAAAAGTAGGCAGCGCTGTTTGGAGAAACAGAGTAAAGAGATTAGTAAAGGAAACATACAGACTTAATAAAACACCTTTATTAGAAAAAGTATTGAATAAAAATATTCAATTATTTTTGGTTTTTTCTCCAAACAGATTATCGGAAACAAATAATAAAAAAATATATTTAAGCGATATTTCTCCAGGTGTTGTTGAATTGATGAATAAAATCATACAACAGATTTAATAGATTATTTTGAAAAAAAAACTTCAAAAAAAAACTACACTTCTTAGCACGCCGGAATTAATTAAGATTTCTTCAAACGTAATTTAATATCAGAGTTTTATAGATGGATAAGCAAACAACAATTGCATTTATTTTAATTGGCGCCATTTTAGTTTTATGGCTTTATATAAGTTCGCCAGATCCAAAGCAGCAACAGCCGAAAGAGAAAAATAAAACAGCACAAACAAAGGACTCCGTTGATACAATATCCAAAGACAGTATTTTTGAATCAAAAACAATTTCTGAAGAAATTAAAACAGAAAGCTTAACGCTCAACAACTCAAGTATTCCAGAAGAGCAGATTATAATTGAAACACAACTAGCAAGAGTTGAATTATCAAACAAAGGTGCTAATTTCAGAAAAATTTTCTTATCAAAATTTAACAACTGGTATTCGGCAAATAAAAATGGCGATAAAAATTATAATGACTATGTTCAGTTGATTGACTATAAAAAGGGAGGTTCGTATGATATTTCTTTTGTCTCTGTTGATGGAAAAGGAATTAATACTAAAGAGATAACATTCAACTCGGATAAGCCTAGCGCCACATACAAAATAGATAAAAAAGATTCTTTAACGGTTAACTATTCATTCGAACTAGAGCCCGGAAAAGTTATTACAAAAACATATACTTTTTATGGCAATAAATACGAAATTAAAAGCTCGATATCTTTTTCCGGATTTAATAATCTTATAAGTAATAATTCTTATGACCTTATCTGGAGTAACGGAATCCGATCGGTTGAAAGAAACTCTGTAGACGAAGCAAATTACTCCAACGCAAGCGTATACTATGGTGATGAACAAGTAATTGTTGATGCCTCATCGGTAGGTGAAAAAGAAGTAAAAGAATTCCGAGGTAGAGTTGATTGGCTAACAGTTAGAAATAAATATTTTGCCGCGATAATCATTCCTGATGATCCTAAGAAAGTTGAAGGTGCTTATATTGAAGGAATCCAGGAAAAAAGGGGTGCCGATGGTTTACATGAATCCTATAATGTTAGACTAACTCTTCCTTTTCAAAATCAATTAGTAGAAACACAATCTTTTACGCTTTTTATTGGCCCCGTAGATTATAAAGAGCTAGAAGCCTATGGAAGAAATTTAGTAAAGATAGTTGATTTTGGTAGTTTCTTTGGACTTAAGTTTGTTGTTAGGCCTATCGCAGAATATGTTTTGCTTCCGTTATTTCAATTTATTAATACATATATCCCAAACTATGGAATAGTGTTAATAATATTTTCTATAATCATTAAGATCGTTGTTTATCCGCTTACCAAATCCAGCTACCAATCAATGAAAAAAATGCAAGCCTTGCAGCCAATGATTACCGAGCTTAAAGAAAAGTTTAAAGATGATCCGCAAAAGATGAATAAAGAGACAATGAAACTTTACTCCACTTATGGTATAAATCCTGCTGGTGGATGCTTGCCGATGTTATTGCAAATGCCAATTTTCGTTGCGCTGTGGGGAATGTTCCAATCAGCTATTGATTTACGCCAGCAGCCCTTTGTTGGATGGATTACAGATCTTTCCCAGCCCGATGTTATTTTTAGTCTTGGTACTAAATTACCCCTTGTTGGTATCCAGGAGATAAGCGGATTGGCCGTGCTAATGGGTATAACTACTTTCGTTCAACAAAAGATGACGGTTAAAGATCCTAAACAGCAAGCATTAATTTATATGATGCCAATTATGTTAACACTTCTTTTTATGAGTTTCCCCTCTGGATTAAATCTTTACTATTTTATGTTTAATGTATTATCTATAGCACAGCAATATTATATAAATCATAAAGGCGGAACAGTTGAACTTGTACCTGTTGCGAATCCAAACAAGAAAAAAGGATTTATGTCCCGATTAATGGAAGCAGCCGAAGAACAGACAAAAGTTCAGCAGAAGAAAAAGAAATAGAATTTACTTAATTTCTGTTTTAAGAATTAAATAAACACATGAGAGAACAGATAAAAATATTGCTGATCTTTTTTATTTTATGTCTCTCCAATAGTTTTGGCCAAACAGAATATATTTTATCGCTTGACATTAAGGAAAAAAAACTTCCTTTTGGATTAACAGACTGGGTTCCTGTTAACAAACCAGAAATAGCCTTTGCGCTAAGTGGTGGCGGTGCAAGGGGACTTTCCCAAATTGGTGTATTAAGAGCATTTGAAGAAGCGGGAATTAAACCTGATCTGATAGTTGGAACAAGCATGGGCAGCATAGTTGGCGGAATGTATGCTGCCGGTTACAGTGTTGATCAGCTCGATTCTATTGCGCATGAAACAGACTGGAATGACTTACTTACCTTAAGCAACCAATCAAACAGAAGAGATCTTTTTGTAGACCAAAAAGTTACAGAAGACAGAGCTATTTTTTCACTACGACTTGATGGACTAAAACCTATACTTCCCACTTCATTTAATGATGGTCAAAAACTTTCTAATCATTTAAATATTCTGGCATTTAACGCCCCTCTGCATTCGGAATCTTCGTTTGATCTTCTTGCTATAAAATTTCGGGCAGTTTGTGCGGACCTTATAACAGGTCGCTTGGTAATATTGGAGAATGGTTCTTTAAGCAATGCTTTGCGGGCAAGCTCGAGTGTTACTTTTTTTCTTGCCCCGATAAAAGCAGATTCCTTGCTTTTAGTAGATGGCGGACTAGTTGCAAACATTCCGGTTGATATCGCCAAAAACAATGGCGGTGATTTTGTTATTGCGGTTAATACAACCAGCGGGCTTTGGCCAGAAAAAGATCTATCAACACCGTGGATTGTCGCAGATCAAATTGTCAGCATTCCGATGAAACAGAATAATGCAGATCAGCTTAGCAAGGCAGATTTTGTAATTACACCGGAACTAAATACAATACTCTCAACCGATTTTAGCTTGGTTGATAGCCTTATTTTTCTTGGATATAATACTACAAAGCCGTTGCTAAATAGTTTAAAATCTAAAATAGATTCAGCGGTCTATAATTCATTACCCGAAGAAGAGAAATATTTTTACAAAATACAATTAAGCGATAGTCTAACGCTAAAAGAAAAAGCATTTTTTTACGGTTATGAAACACTAGATTCTATCTCCAATAAAAAATTAAACTACGATTTATATAAGCTTTTTGAAACGGGTGATTATAAAAAACTTTCTGCGCAAATTTTGGTTACTGAAGAGGGAAGCATTCTTAATCTTATAAAAGAAGAAAATCCAATAATTAATAATATTGATTTGATAGGAATATCATTAATTCACTCTAATGAAATCAGCGAAATTTTTGCTTCATTGAAAGGAGAACACTTTTCCGGAAAACAAGTTCTTTTCGAAGTAATTGAGCTAGTTGAATTATATCGTGAAGAAGGATATTCACTGGCAGAAATTCAGAGCATTGAGTATAATCCCGAAGAAAAACGACTTAAAATTTATGTTGATGAAGGAATGATTTCCCGCATAGATGTTTCTGGAAATACTTATACAAACAAAAGCGTTATAACAAGAGAGTTTAATTTTAAGGAAGGAGACTTTTTTCGCGTAAAGGAAGTTCAAAACGGATTAAAAAATCTTAGAAGCACTAAATTATTTGATAATATAGATGTAGTTGTTAAAGAAGATAATGGTCAGAACATACTAATTATTAGTGTTGATGAAAAACCATCAAGATTACTGAGAATTAGTTTTAGAAGTGATAACGAATACCGTGCCCAGTTTGGTTTAGACTTAAGAGATGAAAATCTATTTGGAACCGGAACAGAACTTGGGCTGATATTATTTGGCGGACTCGAAAATCGCGCATATATACTTGAGCAAAAAGCTAATAGAATTTTTGATACATACTTTACCTATAAGATAAACGCTTTTTATAAATTTAATGATGTTCGGGTTTATTCAAACGTACCTGCAAAAGAGGATAATAATTTTTCTCGTGAAGAAACGGGAAAATACCGACAAATATTTTACGGACTATCTTTAGGTGCAGGAACACAGGTTGGACGTTTTGGCAATCTAATTTTTGAAGGCAGATATCAATTTGATGAAGTAAAAAATAAAGAAAATGATCCCACAACACCTTACAAAACAAAAATAGTAAGTCTGAGGATTTCTTCTACTATAGACACACAGGACAAATATCCTTTTCCTGAAAGCGGAGTCTTCTTTACCGGTTTTTACGAAACAGCGGTTTCAATTTTAGGTGGTGAGATCGGCTACAGCAATCTTAGTTTTGAATATAAAAATTATTTTCCTTTATCGAACAGCTCAGTTATCTCGCCAAAAATAAGTTTTGGCTTTGCTGACAAAACGCTGCCTTTGAGCGAACAATATTCTTTAGGGGGACAGGAGTCTTTTTATGGTATGCGTGATAATGAGTTTAGAGGAAGACAAATATTCCTTGCCTCTTTAATGTATAGATACAAGTTACCATTTATAATTTTCTTTGATACCTATTTAAAGGTTAGATATGATCTTGGATCAACATGGGAGCAACAGGAACAGATTAGATTTAAGGATCTTAGACACGGACTTGGTGGTTCTGTTTCTTTTGATACACCGATTGGGCCCGCAGAGTTTGCGGTTGGAAGAAGTTTCTTGTTAAAAAAAGATCAACCGGGTGTTATTGGCTGGGGTGATGTGCTTTTCTATTTTTCAATTGGATATTACTATTAGAATTTTGTTATCACACCCAAAAGTATTTGCATTATTATTGTTTACCCCGAATCTCTTCAGTAATCTTCAATATTTCTTTTATCATTAGGGGGAATGCCGGTTCAGTCATTCCATGATCGTATCCATCAAGTTTATATAACTTTGTCTTTGTATGTCCGGAAATTTTCATCATTCGCATCAAGTATGCATTTTCTTCGTAACGTCCGAGTAGTTCAAGTTCACGATCACCAGTAATTAAAACTAATGGGGGGGCATCCTTGCGAACATGATACAAAGGCGCAAATTCATCTATTATTGGCTGTGTGCCGGAAATGCCTCGCTCTTGACGAATGGTAAAATGTGTAATTGCCTGTCCGCTTAATGAAATTAATCCCGCAATATTATTTGCATTAATATTAAAATTATTTAACCACGCCTTATCTAAACCAATCATTTGGGTAATATATCCCCCGGCAGAATATCCAGCTACAAAAATTAAAGAAGTATCACCGCCATAATTTTTAATATTCTTAAAAACCCACGCAACTGCCGCCGCCGCATCTTCTATATATGCAGGGGCTTTTACTTTTGGAGATAAGCGGTAGTTTACACCAATCACTGCAAAACCTTTTTCTTTAAGCGCAAAAGGAATTTCCGTCTCTCCACCCGTTAAACCTCCGCCATGAAACCAGACTATTGTTGGAAAGTTATTTATGTTTTTGGGATAGTAAATATTAAGCAAACATCTTTCTTTAATATAACCATCCTGTTCTATCGTGATTTGTGAATAATAAGGAACATCAGAAATTATCTTATATTCATTGTTTTGAGCAATCGAAAGAAAATTGCTCAGCAATCCTAAAAACAGGAGAAATAATTTTGAGTTAAACAATTTCATAAAATCTCTCTAATCCCACACATACTTCCAGCTTTTATCTTTTTGTCTTTTCCACACAGTGTGAAATACGCCGTTAAATTCAGTAACAGATCCATTTTCGTCGATTGCAGTCCAGATATATTTGCCATAAGTGTACGCCATGCTTCCATCATCAGAAACGTCTATAAAATCAGGAGCCCATTTTACAGAAGCGTTTTTATAAAAATCATTAGAGTAATATTTTTTAATATTTTCTTTTCCGATGACCAAAGTATCATTTTGTCTTTTGATAACGGCGCTGTCAGCAGCAAAAAAATAAAATGCTTCTGCAATACCCTTTTCTTCACACATTTTTTCAAAGGATTTTTCCGTTTTGAACACCTGTTGTTTGATAAATTTGCGATCTTGATTAACTGAGCAAGCAGAAAACACTATAAAGAAAAGGATCAAAAAAAAATATTTTTTTAATATATTATTGTCCATAAAAAGTTGTTCCGTTGCTATTTGTTTTTATAATACACATTACTCCATTATTAATATATCCAAGAATTAAAAATCCCCCGTCAGCAGTAGATACCATTGAGTAACCCGCCTCGCCTGGATATTGTTTTTCAGTAACGACGTTTCCATTTGCATCAAGCTTTGCAAAGTATATCCTGTTTTGTGTTCCATTTACCTGGTTGTGACCGGTAACAAAAAAATGATCATCAGAAGATCCAGCAACGTCATAGACAGCACAAGGATCTGCAATATTAAATTCTGACTCTATTAAGATATCTCCACTTGTATTAATCTTTTTGATAAACATCCCAGAATTTGATGTTACTGATCCACCTAATAATAAATTTCCATCTGAGAATTTTTTCGCACTTCGCAGAATTTGGTCACCAGAAAAATTCTTTTTTACTAATTCATTTCCTTGGAAATCATATTTTGCAAATGCTATTTTATTAGAATAATCGAAGCTATGTCCCAGAGCTATAATTTCATTGTTCTCAACAAACACTTTACTCATAGAGGGATCTCCGAGAGGAAACAATTTGTGGTAGATAAGTTCGCCGATCTGAGATGCTTTTAAGAGCATTGGAAAACTTTTAGTACTTAATGAATCCATTTGATAACCGACAGCAACATAACCATCAGCAACAGGGGCTACATCACGTAACGTTTCACGATTGTTATTACTTAAAATATTTTTCCACAAAATATTTCCAGAAAAATCTAGCTTTATAAGCAAAGAGTTTCTTAGATATGTAGGGACAAATTTAGCTTCTTCACCAGCCAATATTAGCGAGCCATCGTTTAATACTTCAAAAGAGTTAATTGCAGCACCATCATAACGTTTGGACCAAAGCGTTAAACCATTTGCATCTATTTTGGTGATATATGAATACGGCTCAAACGGCATAGCATTTCCTAAAATCAAAAAATTACTATCTGTGTGCTTTTTTATTTGAATGGGCATTAACATTGCCCCCGCATCAACAATCTTATAAAAAACACCATTACCAAAACTTAATTCAGAACTCCATTCCCCTGAAACCCCAGCGTTGTTTTTGGCACGCATTTTCCAATTGTAGGCACTAATTGGTATCGTCGTTGTAAAGAGTGAATCATTAGTAATAAAGGAGTGTATCACCGTGTCTTTGCTTCCATCATCAATCACTACTAATTCATATTGTGCCGCATAAGAAGATTTTTGCCAAGAAAAAGACAAAGGGTTATTACCAACCAACATTTCATCGTTTTGTGGGCTAATAAGGATTGGTGGCAAAGGCCCGGCGATCTCAAACCTTCTTACTTCGCTAAACCGAGTAAGCGAGGTATCATTAAAATCTACACTAAGTCTCCAAGAATAAACGCCAGGTTCTAATGGCGGGGTGATATAGTTTCCTTGTGCAGAAGAAGAATAAATAATATCTCCAAAATAATAGTTTTTAGAAATTTGAACCATTACGTTAGAAAAAGCGGATGATTGCAACCACCGCAGCTCAATCATATTGTTTGCTCTATCTATAAAATTATCCAATGGAGAGACTAATGAAATGTTAAACCTTACATTTTTCATAATTTTAATAATGATTGGTTTTGAATATCCCGAAGCTGCGGAAGAATTAAAAGCAACAGCACGAACTTTGTGAAAACCATCATCAGCATATTTTGCTGCATCTAACACAAAAAGGTTAGCTCCTAATGAATCACTAACGACGCTAACATTATCTATATAAAATATCACTTTTGTAATTTTTTCATTACTGTTGGTTGACAAGCCAACTATAAGAGATTGAAAAATAGTAGCACTATCCTGCGGAGAAACGATACTAATATCGAACAATTCCCCAGTTTGAACAGGGGTGTCGTCCTTACAACCATTAAGTGTTAATAAAAAGAAAAAAAGAATGAAAAGTAAGAAGACAAAAGAAAATCGCCTAAAAAGATGAATTGAACTATAAACGAACATAACTCACCTTCAATAAAAAGTTTAAAATAGAATCCGTAAAAATATGAGGTTTGGAATTTCTATCATAGACCCAAAGTCCTTTCTTAAAGAATTTCTACTTCTTCCGGAATTACCAACAGCAAAGTACAACCAGTACGAGAAAAAACAGAATGCGTCTTTCCTGGTGGAGTGTAAAGATAATCGCCTGCCTTTAATTGATCCGGACCAAAACGAATTTCGCCTTCAAGAACAAAAGCTTCTTCCCCTGCGGGATGATTATGGTTTGGATATGAAGCGCCGGGCTCAAACTTTAGTAAAATAGTTGGCGATCTTTTTGTGCTTTCATCAGACCGAAGAACCTTTACATAAACTCCATCAGTTTTTATTCCTTTTTCAACCAACGGCTTCCACTCTGTTCCGTTTGATTTTGTTATTTGTTTTTCCATTTACATTCCTATAATAAAAATTAAATTCTATTTCTTTTCTTAAGATAGTAATACCAAAGAAAATAAGCCGCTAAAGATCGATAAGGTTTCCACTTCTTCGTAAGACGAACAATGCCGGATTTTGTTTTTACTTTTGTTAATTCTTTTATTGTATTGATAAGCGCAATATCACCGAGAGGAAAAATATCTTTGTCCTGCAAACAAAACATTAAATAAATGTCTGTTGTCCAAGGTCCTATTCCCTTAACGTCTGTAAGTTTTTTTCTAACTTCTTCCGCATTCAATTTTTGTAGTTCATTAAAAATTAAATCTTTATTAAGAACAGCTAAAGAAAGCTCGCGAAGATATTTGGCTTTCTGCCTGCTTATCTGGCAAGTTCTCATTTCTTTGTCAGAAAGTTTTATAATTTCATTTGGAGTAAATTCATTTATGTAGCCATTTAACTTGTTAAAATGAGCTTCCGCAGAAGCAAGACTAACTTGCTGCTCTAAGATTATTCTTGATAAAGAAACAAATCCTTCGGGTCTTTGCCAATTGGGTGGAGTGCCGTACTTATCCTTTATTTTAGAAAAAATTTGATAAGATGAAATTAGTTTTTTTATGTCCGGATTATTTACTATCACTTATTCGATTTTATACTTACCAATTTTTAAAGCATCCTCAAGATATTCAGGCAGGGCAGCCGAACCATACCAATTATATAAATCAGCTTCTAAAAGTTTTGAATTAACTGCTGGATCTGTTTCAACAAGCTTTAGAGCTTCTTCTATAGTACTAACATTAAAAATAAAAATTCCACGATAAGTATTATCATTTTTACCCAACGGACCAGCAACAATTAATTTACCTTCATTTACAAGACGAACTATGTTTGCCATATGCCCGCTAAAACAACTATCGATAAACGCTTTATCTGTTGTTGTATTGCTGCCTGTTTTAAGGATCGCAAATACGTAGCTTTTCATTCCATAATCATCTGCCCCTAGCTTTTTAGCAAGAGTAGAATCGTAATCAGGATTTATTGTTTGTGCATGTAATGATTGAACAAAGACAATAAATGAAATGACTATTAATAGATATCTCATATTTCCTCTATTTTTTTATAAGCGGTTCTCGGTAAAGATAATAATGATTAGTTTACTTTTCAGCAATCACCATCATTTCAAAATCTTCGGTTGTTAGTTTATCGTTTCTTGAAAAGGCTCCGAGTTTTGCACCAAAGATTTCTATTTTTTTAAAACCCAAAGATTTAAGCAGCCACGTAATCTCCGAAGGAACATAATATCGTTCATTACTCTCTAAAGTTTTTTTGTTTCCATCATCATCAACAAATTCTGTAGTGTTGTGGTCACGAAATGTCAGCAGATCAAAAGTGTTCTTGCGATAAGTTGCATTATCATCTTTTGTAACGGCAGCACAAAATTTTTCAATAGAATTAAAAAGCGGAAACAGCCCGTTTAAAGTTGTAAAAATAAATTTGGATTTTTCTTTAAGTGATCTTGTAACGCTCTTTAATATTTCAAAATTCATTTCATCTGTTTCCATTAAAGGAAATCCGCCTTCACAAAGCATAATGG
>OEIV010000626.1_pt1 | contig 18499 bp, 15 predicted proteins | sample 1539231 | NCBI WGS metagenome assembly OEIV01 (sample SAMN03794762, study PRJEB22550) | activated sludge metagenome | feature: wastewater treatment plant; material: activated sludge; isolation source: Wastewater treatment plant of a petroleum refinery complex | place: Argentina: Buenos Aires ...
CAGGCCTCGGCATGATCCTGTGGCTCGTCGATCGCGGCGTGACCGACGTCGTTGCGCTGGATCTCGCGCCGCAGCGGCGCGCACGCGCGCTGGCACTGGGTGCGCGCGCGGCCCTCGATCCCGCGACGGTCGACCTGCGGTCCGAACTGGCGAAGCTGCACGGCGAGGTGCGCTCCTATGGCCGCGTCGGTGTCGGCACCGATGCCTACATCGACGCGGCGGGCGCGCCCAACATCCTCGGCGATGTCATCATGCTGGCGAAACTCCATTCCCGCATGGTGATTACCGCCGCCTACATGAAGCCGGTCGAGGTCCCGCTCGGGCGCATGCTGACCAGCGAGATGACCATCACCACCGCGATGGGCTATCCCACCGAGATGCCCGAAGTGGTCGCGGCCATGCCCCGGCTGAAGGACAGGATCGCCTCGCTGATCAGCCACAAGCTGCCGTTCGAGCGCGTGATCGAGGGGCTCGGCATTGCCGCGACGCCACAATCGGCCAAGGTCATGATCGGATTCGGAGACAACGGCTCATGAGCAACGACAAGCAGACCCCGCTCGGCGCACTCGTCACGGCGGGAGACCAGCAAACCGAGGCGCAGAGGATCACCGACACCATCTTCATGGTGAAGGACATTTCCAATGCTTATCTCGTCACCACGGCCGACGGCGACCTGCTCGTCAATACCGGATTCCTCGGCAATGGCCAGCGCAACAAGTCGCTCTTCGCACCGCACCGCACCGGGCCGCTACGCCGGATCATCGTGACGCAGGCCCATCCCGATCATTACGGCGCCCTGCCGGAACAACTGGAAACCGGCACGCAGGTGATCGCCGGCGCCGGGTTCACGGACACCTGGGATTATTTCAATGAGCTGGGCCCCTTCCTGAACCGTCGCTCGGGCAAGCTGTGGGCTTCGATGACGCGGCGCGAGGGTCCGCCGCCGACACCGCCCCGGGTCGTTCCGGACATCGAGGTCGCCGATCGCCATGCCTTCGAGCAGGGCGGGCGGCGCATCGAGGTGCTCAAGACTCCGGGCGGCGAGACGCTGTGCTCGGTGTTCGTGTGGCTGCCGGAGGAGCGCACCGTGTTCACCGGCAACCTCTTCGGGCCGGTCTGGCGGGCGATGCCGAACCTCGTCACGATGCGCGGCGACAAGCCGCGTCTGGTGCGCCCCTACCTGCGCTCCGTGGAACAGGTGCGCGCGCTGGCACCCGAACTGCTGATCACCGGGCACGGCGAACCGATCCGCGGGGCGGCGAAGATCCGCGCCGACCTCGACACCCTGCATGCCGCGGTCTCCTGGATCGAGCGCCAGACCATCGCCGGCATGAACGCCGGCAAGGACGTGCACACGCTGATGCGCGAGATCGTCCTGCCGCAGGAGCTGAAGATCGGCGAATTCCACGGCAAGACACCCTGGGTCGTGCGCGCGATCTGGGAAGAGAACGCCGGCTGGTTCCATTACGACTCGACCACGTCGCTCTATGGCGTACCGAGGTCGAGCGTGGATGCCGATCTCGCAGAACTGGCCGGCGGCGCATCGGCGCTGGCGGCTCGCGCCGCGACGAAAACAGCGCAGGGCAAGCCGCTCGAGGCCATCCATCTGCTCGACGTCGCGCTGGGCGCGGAACCCGGCAACAGGGACGCGCTGGCGGTCAAGAAGGACGCCCTGCAGGATCTCCTGGCGGTATCGGGAGGGACCAACCTGAGCGAGACCATGTGGCTGAAGTCTGAAATTTCCGCCACGGAGGCGGCGCTGGCCTCGGCCCGAGCTGATCGATAGCCGGCGCTACGCCTTGCGGCGTCGCGCCGCGGGATCGGCACGCACCGGGAAGCTCCGGTGAATTTCGGCGAGCAGCCTGGGCAACGCGAGCAGATGCGGCCCCAGGATGGGCTTTCCGGTCGTGAGCAGGGCGACCACCAGGTCGCGGTCGGGGTCGGCCCAGGTGAACGTGTTCGACATGCCGACGTGACCGAAGGCGTTCGGGTGGTTCCAGCCGAAGAAGCTGATCGAGTGACTGCCCATCATGAAGCCGTTGCCGTAACGAACCGGCATGCCGATCATCCGGTCGATCTCCAGCTTCCGCTCCGGAACATGGGTCAGCTTTTCGACCGTCGCGCGGCTGAACACCCGCTTGCCTGCCAGCGCACCGCCGTCGAGCAGGCATTGGTACACCCTGGCGGTGTCACGGGCAGTGGCGATCACATTGGCAGAGGGGATCACACCGGCCAGGAAACGCGGGTCGTTCGACAGCGCCACCGCCTCGTCCCACGATATGCCGAGCAGCCGGCGCATGAAACGCGACAGGGCCGGCGTCAAGCGCAGCCCGGTCATGATGTTCTGCGCAACACGGTGCGTGTCGGCCGCAGCGACGCCGTAGTCGAACCAGCCGAGCCCGAGCGGGCGCTTGATGTCGCGCGCGAGCACCTCGCGCAGGCTCGAACCCGTGAGTTGCCGCACCACGGCGTCCATGACAAAACCACCGCTGACGGTGTGGTAGGCAGGGGGTCCGCCGGCCTTGCGCACCGGGCGCAGGTCGAGCACGTACTCCAGCACGGCGGCCGGGTCGTCCAGCACGTCGAGGTTCAGCGCCTCGGGGGGCATCACCGGTATCCCGGCCCGGTGGGTCAGGACCTGGTGCAGCGTGATCGATCCCTTGCCGTGGCGCTCGAAGCCGGGCAGGTAGGTGGCCACGGGCTCGTCGAGCGACAGCAGGCCATCGCCCTCGAGCTTGTGCATCACGATCGCGGTGACCGCCTTGGCGGCGGAGAACAGATTCACGGGCGTGTCGGTGTGCATGGGCACCGCGTCGCGCTGCGGTGCGCGTCCCGGTGCGATGCCACGCGCGTGCCCGAGTGCACGGTCCAGCACGACCCGGCCCTCATGGCGGATACAGAGCTGGATGCCGGGATGCACGCCACTCCGGTAGAGGTCGACGACCCCGGCCCAGATACCGTCCACATCGCGCCCGGGCGTCTCGTCTCCGATGTCCGTGAGGACCTCGACATCCTCCCCGACAGGAATCGTGCGCGCCGCCGCCCTGGTCAGACGCGAGAAAACGGCATTCAACATGGGATCACCTCGCGCGTTGATGTACCGCAGATTTCACCGGACATGTCAGCGCGGCTGCATCCGGATCGCCCCGTCCAGCCGGATGGTCTCACCGTTGACATAACCGTTGCGAACGATTTCGAGCGCCATGCTCGCATACTCTTCCGCGCGCCCGAGCCGCGGCGGGAACGGCACCATCTTGCCCAGGGCCTCGAGCATCTGCGGGGTTGCGCGCGCCATCGCCGGGGTATGGAAAATGCCGGGCTGGATCGTATTGACGCGGATGCCCTCGCGCGCGAGATCGCGGGCAATGGTGAGCGTCATGCCGACGATGGCCGCCTTGGCCGCGGAGTAGGCCGCCTGCCCCATCTGCCCTTCGGTGGCCGCAGCCGATGCGGTGTTCACGACCGCACCGCGCTCGCCGTCGATCGGTTCCAGCGTCATCATCCCCGCCGCCGCGCGCGTGATGCAGCGGAAGGTCCCGACCGTGTTCAGTTGCAGCACCCACTCGAACTTGTCGGAGGGAAAAATCCTGATTTCCCCCGTTTCCTTGTCGCGCCGCGCCGTGGGAATCGCATTGCCACCGCCGGCGCAGCAGACCAGCACCCGCTCCTGCCCCTGGGCAGCGCGCGCCCCGGCAAAGGCTTCATCGACGCTCTCGTCCGAGAGTACGTCGCAACGGCAGAAAACCGCACCGGTCTGCGCCGCGGCCATTTCACCCGTCTCCGGGTTGAGATCGAAGATCGCGACCCTGGCTCCCGCCGCACGCAAGGCCTTCACGGTCGCCAGGCCAAGGCCCGACGCGCCGCCCGTGACCACCGCGGCAAGTGAGGAATCGATCTTCATGTGTTAAATTCTCTCTCATTGGAACTCGCGCGGCACGCATGGAGGCACGCGCCACATGTCAGCGCGGACTTATATCCCAACCGCCGAACCTATGCAACAACGCTGTTGATCAGTATTATTCTGCGCCACGAGCATAGGGAGGAACGCGTATGACCCAGGTGATGAAAGGCGTGAGAGTGCTCGAGGTGGCGCAGTTCACCTTCGTGCCCGCGGCAGGGGCGATCCTGGCCGACTGGGGCGCGGATGTCATCAAGATCGAGCATCCGGTGCGCGGCGACACGCAGCGTGGTTTCGTCAACATCGGGGGCATCGTGGTCAATCCGCAGCGCAGCCCGTTCGTGGAACACCCGAATCGCGGCAAGCGCAGCGTCGGTGTCGACATTTCGACACCCGAGGGCATGGAAGTGATCTATGAACTCGCCAGGACGGCGGATGTCTTCCTCACGAACTATCTTCCCCACCAGCGCCAGAAGATGAAGTTCGACGTGGAGCATATCCGTGCGGTCAACCCGAACATCATCTATGCCCGCGGCAGTGCCTACGGCGACAAGGGCGCCGAGCGTGACACCGGCGGCTTCGACGGCACGGCCTTCTGGTCGCGCAGCGGCATCGGCTACACCATGTCGCCCGAAGAACTCGGCGGCCCTCTTGCGCAGGCCATCCCGGCGTTCGGCGACTCCATTGGCGGCATGAACATTGCCGGCGGCATCGCCGCGGCGCTGTTCCATCGCGCCCGGACCGGAGAAGCCGTCGAAGTCGATGTCTCCCTGCTCAGCACGGCGTGGTGGGCGTCCGGCACCTCGATCGACATGGGTCTGGATACCGGCACGGTTTTGCGCAACCGCATGCCGCACTCCGGCGGCAACCCCGGCAACCCGCTGGCCGGCAACTACACGACCTCCGACGGCGGCACGATAAACCTGTGCATCCTCACGCCCGGGCCGCTCATTCGCGACACCTTTACCCACCTGGGCATCCCTGAAGTGGCCGATGACCCGCGCTTCGCCGATGCCAGGTCGCTGATGCAGCACTGGCAGGAGGCCGGCGAACTCATCGCACAGGCCATTGCGAAGCAACCGTTCGAGTACTGGCGACAGCACCTGAAAACGATGAAGGGCCAGTGGGCACCGGTCCAGAGCCTGCTCGACATCGGCACCGACGAGCAGGCACTGGCCAACGACATGCTGTTCGAAGTGGAAGCAACCGATGGCGGCGCACCCATCAAACTGGTGCGCGGTCCGGTGCAGTTCAACCACGCGCCGGTGCAGACCACGCGCGCTCCGCAGGCCTCGGAACACACTGAAATCGTTCTGATGGAACTGGGAATGGAGTGGGAGCGCATCGAGAAACTGAAAGCGGCAGGCGCAATCGCCTGATACTCATAGCGAGAGACCCATGAAGCCTGGAACAAAACTCAAGAGCGTTGTGTGCGACACGGAGGTGATGGTGATTCGTGCCGGCGACGCCGTTGTGGACTGTGGCGGGAAGCCCATGGCCGAAGAGCGGCCGGCCGAGCGCGCCGCCATCGACCCCGCGTTCGCCGAGGGCACCAGGATGGGCAAGCGCTACGTCGATGCGGCCGGCACCCTCGAACTGCTGTGCGTGAAAGCGGGGCAGGGATCGCTTGCCGTCGGCGGTACGGCGTTGCAGACCAAGGACGCCAAACCACTGCCGTCCTCCGACTGAAGCCCCGCCGATGAATATTTCACTCATCCTGCAGATGGCGGCCGATGCCGATCCCGAGCGCATCGGCCTGGTATGTGACGGGCGCCGATGGTCCTACAGCGCACTCCTGCGCGCTGCCCAAGGCGCGGCGGTGAACATCGCCAACAGCGGTTGCTCGCATGTGGCCCTGCTCGACGAGAGCAGCGAGGCTGCTGCCATCGCGCTGTTCGGCGCCGCTATCGCCGGCGTTCCCTATGTGCCGCTCAACTATCGCCTCGCCGATGCCGACCTTGCCGCCCTGCTGGGCCGGATCGCACCCGCGTGCGTCATTGGCGACGTCGAACGGAGCAACCGGCTGAGCCCCGGGAGCGGCCACGCATGTCTTTCCCGCGCGGACTTCGTTGCCGCGGCCGAAGCGGCGGTCGAGGCCGCAACCGGGGAGGAAAAGGAAGGGGAAGGCATCGCGGTACAGATCTTCACGAGTGGCACCACCGCTGCCCCCAAGGCGGCATTGCTGCGCCACTCCAACCTGCTCTCCTACATCCTGGGCACCGTCGAGTTCGGTTCGGCGTCGGAGGACGAAGCAGCCCTGGTTTGCGTGCCGCCCTACCACATCGCCGGTATCGCCGCGCTGCTCAGTTCGATCTATGCGATGCGCCGTATCGCGTTGCTGCCATCCTTCGATCCGGATTCCTGGCTCGCCCTTGCCGGTTCGGAACGCGCCACCAACGCGTTCGTCGTGCCGACCATGCTGGCGCGCATCATCGCGCGCATGGACGAGGGCGCGAGCGCCGACCTGTCCGCATTGCAGGCGATCGCCTACGGTGGCGGGCGCATGCCGCTGGAACTGATCGATCGCGCGCTGGAACTGTTCCCCCAGGCGAACTTCACCAACGCCTATGGCCTGACCGAAACCAGTTCGACCATCGCGCTGCTCGGACCGGAAGACCACCGGATCGCCCACGCCTCTACCGATCCCGCGGTGCACGCGCGCCTCGGCTCGGTCGGGCGCCCCCTGCCGACGGTGGAGATAGAGATCCGCGACGACGAAGGCCGGCCGCTGCCAACGGGCGAACGCGGCGAGATCTATGTGCGGGGCGAGCAGGTGTCGGGCGAGTACCGTGAGCGCTCGGCCCTCGACGCCGATGGCTGGTTTCCGACCCGCGACGCCGGCTGGCTCGACGAGGAAGGCTACCTGTTCCTCGCCGGGCGCGCCGACGATGTCATCGTGCGCGGCGGCGAGAACATCTCCCCCGGCGAGATCGAGGACGTGCTCATGTCGCATCCCGCGATCGCCGACGTGGCGGCGGTCGGCGTTCCCTCCACCGAATGGGGCGAAGCCGTGGGCATTGCCGTCACCATACGTCCCGGGCACCAGAAGCCCGGCGAGGACGAGTTACGCAAGCTGATCAGGGATCGGCTGCGCTCCTCGCGCGTACCGGAACGAATCGTGATCCTCGATGCCCTGCCCTATAACGAAATGGGCAAGCTGCTGCGCCGCGAGGTTCGCAAGCTGTTGAGCGACTGACGCAGCTACCGCAGCACTGCAACGAAGGGCCGCGACCGATGTCGCGGCTTTTTCGTCATGCGAAGTCAAAAGACTCGAGCGACTCAGCCATCGCGCACAGGAACCGCGCCGCATCCGCGCCGTTGATGACACGGTGGTCATAGCTCAGGGACAGCGGCAGGAGTTGCCGCAATACCGGCAAACCGGCGGAATCCGGCAGGAAGCGGCCCTGCGTGCGACAGATACCCAGGATCGCAACCTCCGGAGCATTGATCACCGGCGTGAACCCGGTGCCCCCGATATGACCGAGCGAGGACAACGTGAAGCAGCCCCCGGACATCTCGGCCATCGACAGCCCCCTGGTGCGGGCCTTCTCCGAGATATGGGCAATCTCCGCGCTGATCTCGTCGATGGTCTTGCTGTCGCAATCGCGGATCACGGGCACCAGCAGGCCATTCGGCACATCGACAGCGATCCCGATGTGATAGTACTTCTTCAGCGACAAGGACGTGGCGTCAGCGCTCAGTGAACTGTTGAATTGTGGATAGCGCTGCAACGCCGCCACGGAGGCCTTGATCAGGGCCGGCAACAGCGTGCGCCTCTTGTCCGGATGGACCGTGTTCCATTCCTTGCGACGCTGCTCGAAGCCCGTGATGTCGGCGTCGTCGTGATGGGTCACGTGCGGAATCGAGACCCAGTTGCGGTGCATGACGCGAGCCACGTGGCTCTGGGTCCTGCTCAACGGCCGAACCTCGATTTCCCCGTAACGGGAAAAATCCTCGGAAGGCCACGGCAGCATCGCGGCGGGTTTGTCGGTCATTTGTGTGTCTCCCACAATCTTCAGCCGGTACGTTTCCTGGCAGCCGTTCGCACTTTCGGACCCCGCGGAGTCAGCGCAGGCACGCCCGGCACGTCGAGTTCGGGAAACATCTCCTTGCGCATCGAGCCATGCAGCGCGAATCGCAACGCCTCGTCGGAAAAACGCTTCGCCATCGTCTGGCGTTCCCTTGCGCTCTGCACACCGGCGCGCGCCCATACCGGCCACAGGAACACGCCGAACAGCATCACCGCCGCATGGACCTCACGATCGATATCGGGTTGGGCAAGCTCCGACTCCGCGAACCTGTCGATATGGTTCTTGTACAGTCGCCAGAACGGATCGCTTGCCCGCCGGGTGGATCTCAGCATGGTCGCGAGCCAGATACGGCCGAGCTCGGGGTTTTCCATGGCGAAATTCGCGAGATTTTCGCTCAAGGCCCGCGGGTCCAGCGGCTCCTCCTGCACATCGTCCGGCTCGAGGTTGCCAAAAACCTCCTTGCACAGCCGTTCACTCACCCACGTCGTCGTGTCTTTCAACAACTGCTCGCGCGTCTGGAAATGGTGGTAGGCCGTACCGCGGTTGACCCCGGCGACTTTCGCCACCTGGGAGACGCTGAGCCCCTCGGGGCCGTCCCTGGCCAGCAGCTTGGCCGCGACTTCCAGTATCGCCTCGCGGGTGCGCTCCGGATCCCGCCTGGGCTTCTGTGCGATCCTGTCTTCAGTACTTGCCATGAATGCCCCGAACTTCGATCGTGCCGGCGAACATCAGACGCGCTCGATGATGATGGCCGGAGCCATTCCACCGGCCGCGCACATCGTCACGAGCCCGCGCTTCAGGCCGCGCCGCTCGAGCTCGTCGAGCACGGTACCGATCAGTACGGCGCCGGTCGCGCCAATGGGGTGTCCCAGGGCGATGGCGCCGCCATTCACGTTGACCTTCTCCCGATCCAGCTTCAGGTCCCGGATGAACTTCTCGGCCACGACGGCGAACGCTTCGTTCACTTCCCACAGATCGATGTCGTCGGCCGACAGCCCGGCTCGCGCGAGTACTTTTTTCGCCGCGGGAGCCGGCGCATTGAGCATCAGGGTCGGATCATCACCCATGTTCGCCGTGGCGATCACGCGCGCGCGCGGCGCCAGGCCGTGCTTGCGCGCATAGTCCGCGGACGCCAGCAGCAGCGCCGCGGCACCGTCGACCACACCGGAGGAATTGCCCGCATGGTGGAAGTGCTCGATCTTCAGATCCGGGTAGCGTCGGTTGATGAGCTGGCGGAAGGTGACCCCGTCAGCGCCCGGCGCCATGTCGGCGATCTGGGCGAAGCTCGGTTTCAGCGCCGCGAGTTCCTGCGCCGTGGTCTGCGGGCGCGGGTGCTCATCGCTCGCGAGCACGACCTTGCCCTCCTCATCGATCACGGGGACTATCGATCGGTCGAATCGCCCTTCGCGGATCGCGACCGCGGCACGCCGCTGGCTCTCGAGTGCATAGGCATCCAGCGTTGCGCGATCGAAACCTTCCAGCGATGCGATCGCGTCGGCACACAGGCCCTGGTGCGATTGCGGATGGCGCAACTGCAGTCTGGCATTACCCGAACCGATCCCTCCCGCCGAGCGCAAGCCGGCCGCCATTTCCTGCTGTCCCAGCGCCGTGATCAGCGACATCATTTCGGTGCCGCCGGCGATGAGCAGGTCTTCCATCCCGGACATGATCTGCGCCGCGGCGAGGCTGGTGGCCGTCAGACCACTGCCGCAGAAACGGTCCAGCGTCACGCCGCTCACGCGGATATCGAATCCGGCGTCCAGCGCGGCCATGCGCCCAAGGTCCCCACCCTGCCCGCCCTTCTGCGCGCTGGTTCCCCAGATGACGTCATCGACGTCAGCGGTATTCAAGCCATTGCGCTCCTGCAGCGCTTTGAGAACGGTTGCCGCGAGGTGCTGCGGATGCATGCCCGACAGCGCGCCCTTGCCCGGCTTGCCGATACCGCGGGGCGTGCGCACGGCGTCGATGATGAACGCTTCCGACATATCACTCTCCCTCTGCTAGACTGCGGCCGCGCGCGAGCGCCCGGAAAATTTTTTTCATTATATACACGTTCCCCGGCTATTGGTCGACGATGTTGTCTAGTGCGTCGATTCGTGCGAATGACCGGCCGGCGCATACACTGGTAGCATCCGCACATCCGTACAAGCCATCCCGGCGGCGATGCACATGATCAGAGCCAAGACCAAATCATCACGCAAAGCCCGCGCGACATCGAGCGAACCGGCGACACAGCGGCGCGGCTACAACAGCCCCGTGCGTCGACAGCAGAGCGCCGAGACCCGCGAGCGCATCATCGCCGCCGGCGCCGAGCTCGTGCATGGTTTTCCTGCGTGGGACTGGAAGAACCTGAGCGCCGCCGCGGTCGGCGAGCACGCGGGCATCAGTGAGCGGACGGTCCATCGCTACTTTTCGACCGAACGCCTGCTGCGCGACGCCGTGTTGCAGCGCCTGGTCGAGGAGTCAGGCGTCTCGCTGGATGGATTGGAGCTGCACGACTTCGCGAGCGTCATCGCCCGCATGTTCAGTTACCTGTCATCGTTTGCCGTCGCCCCGTCGCAGGTGAGCGATCCGACCTTTGCATCGATGGATCGACAACGGCGCGAGGCACTGCTGAGCGCGGTCATCAGCGCGACGCCGACGTGGCCGGATCACGACCAGGAGACCGCGGCGGCCGTGCTGGACATCCTGTGGAGCCTTCCGCCCTACGAGCGCATGATCACCAGTTGGGGCTTCGATGCCGGGCGCGCCATTGGCGCCATCACCTGGCTGATCGGCCTGATCGAGGAAGCCATTCGCAACGGTCGCCGCCCCGATCTCGCAGTCAGCGTGCAGCGCTGACTGCGCCAGCGCTCACGCCGCGTTGTTCCCGGGATCCGCTTTCAACGCGTCACGACGGGCAGGGTTTCCCAGCCGCGCACCGTGGAGGTCGGCGACAGCTTCGCCTTGTCCCATTCCACGTCCCACTCGGGAAAACGCTTGAGGACCTCCTCCAGCGCCACGCGCCCTTCGACACGGGTCAGCGCCGCGCCGATACAGGTGTGGATACCCCACCCGAATGCGAGGTTTGGACGCTTCTCCCGGCGGATATCGAAGCGATCGCCGTCGGGGAAGCGTCGGTGGTCGCGATTGGCCGCCCCGACCAGGAACAGTATGGCGCTGCCCTCGGGCACTTTCCGGCCGTGGAATTCGGTGTCGCGCGTGACGTATCGCCCGATGTGCGGCCCCGGCGGCTCGTAGCGCAGGATCTCCTCGATCGCGTTGGGGATCAGCGAGTGGTCCGCGGCCAGCTGGCGGCGTTGCTCGGGATGCTCGGCGAGCAGCTTGCCGGTCCAGCCGATCAGCCGATTGGTGGTCTCGTTGCCAGCGCCGGCGAGCACATTGCAGAAGATGATCACTTCCTCGCGGGTGAGCCGCCGCCGGGTGCCCGTTTCATCCGTGAACTCGGCGGTCAGCAACTCGGTCATCAGGTCGTCCGAGGGATGCTTGATGCGCCAGTCGATGTACTCCTGCATCATGTCGCCGCCGCTGGGATCGAAATCCTCCATGGGCCGGCCGGCCTCGGTGCGCAGGCTCGCATCGGAGCGTTCGCGCACATCGCTCAGATCCTGTTCCGGGATGCCGAGCATCATGCCGATGACGCGCATCGGCATCTGGGCGCCGAGGTCGGCGACGAAGTCGAACCTGCCGGTGCCGACCAGCGGATCCAGACAGCGCGCGCAGAACTCGCGGATCTTCGGCTCGAGCGCGTTCATCTTCTTCGGCGTGAATACCCGCGACAGCACGCCGCGGTGAACCGTGTGCAGCGGCGGATCCTCGAAGATGAACACGCCCGATGGCATCTGGACGTTCATCTTGATGATCTCGAGAATCCCGCCGCGCGCGGAACTGAAGGTCTCGTTGTCGGACAAGCCCGCTTCCACGTCGTCGTAGCGGCTGACGGCGTAGAAGTCGTGCGGCTCGTTGTAATAGAGCGGCGCCTCCTCACGCAGGCGCCGATAGACCTGGTACGGATCGAGCGTGATCTCTACCTTGTACGGATCGTAGTAGACACTGTCGTCGCTGCTCATGAGATGCCCCTGCGCATAATTGATGTCCACTATATGACACCAATTCTGATGCCGGTCAAGGAGCAGGCATCGGGTCAGTTCACGCCGGATGTCACGCCCGATGCCCGCTCAGCCGGGCCGATCCGAAGATGCCCATCTTGACCTTGCCGCTGATGCGGTCGCCGTCCACCGTCAGGTCGTATTTCAGCGTGATCTTCATCGGCTTCTCGACCTTGAGATCGAACTTCAGGCGATTGCCCTCCACGGTGCCGCTGAAGCCCTGCTCGCCTTCCGCGCTCCTCAGGTAACCGCCGAGCGACTGGCCCCGGGTTTCGAAATGACCCGTCATTTCCTGCGGACCCATCGGGGTGGAGAGCACCATTTTCCAGTCCCCGTCTACGCCCGCCGGCGCGGACTCCGGAGTCTCGGCCGCCGGCGCGCCGGCCGGCGATACCGCGGTGGCGACGGACGGCGACGGCTCCGCGGCCCGCTCGACAACGGTCCTGCCACTGCCGGACTGCGGCTCTTCACGAGGCGCCAGATCGCGCCCCTCGATGACGCCGAGGAGCTTCGCCGGCGTCAGCGGCAACTCCAGGGGCACTTCGCCGAAAGGGGCCAGCGCGTCGGCGATGGCGTTGACCAGCGTCGGCGGGCCGATGATTGCGCCGCCCTCGCCCACACCGCGCATGCCACCCACCGATTTCGACGGCGTGTTGGCATGGACGAACTCGAAGTCCGGAATATCGGCGATCAGGGGCAGCATGTAGTCCTTGTAGGTCGCCGCCTTCGGGTTGCCGCGCGCGTCGAAGGACACCTGCTCCAGCAGCACCATGCCGATGGCCTGGGCCAGGCCGCCGGCGATCTGGCCCTCCACCACCGCGGGGTTGATCGGCGTGCCGCAATCTTCCGAGGATATCCAGCGCAGGATTTTCACGAAGCCGGTATCGGCGTCCACCTCGACCACGCAGGCATTGGCGGCACTGGCGAAGGTCATCGGCGGCGGCTGGTAACGGTACTGTGCCTCCAGCCCGGCCTCGAACCCGCCCGGCAGGCGATCGGGTTCGCCGTAGGCCACCTCGGCGATCGCACGCAGCGGACAGGATTTTTGGGGTTCACCCTCGACGTGCACCATGCCGTCCTCGATGCGGATGGCCTCGGGGAGCACCTCGTGCAGGTGAGCGGCCAGCCGTTTCACCTTGGCGACCAGCAGTTCCGAGGCCATGATCGCCGCACCGCCCGCGATCACGCCCTGGCGGCTGCCCGCCGCGCCGGGAGAGAAACCGCCACGCGAACTGTCGCCCTCGAACACGGCGACGTCCTCGTAGGGCACGCCGATACGGTCCGCGAAGATCTGCGCCATCGTGGTTGCCGTGCCGTGACCCTGCGAGTGCGTGCTCAACGTCGCGGTGACCTTGCCGGTCGGCTCGATGCGCACCTGCGCGAGCTCGCCGGTCATCGTGCCGATGCTGCCCGCGGCCCCCGTCGGTTCGATGTAGGCGGCAATGCCGAGCCCGAGGTAGCGACCCTGCCCGCGCGCGGCCTCCTGCTCGCGGCGAAACGCGGCGACGTCGAAGTACGCGAGCAACTTCTCCAGGCACTCGGCGGGCGTGATGTCCTCCAGCGGCAGACCCATGCAGGAGGTCGCGGGCTGGTCCTTCAGTGTCACGAGATTGCGGCGGCGGATCTCGATCGGATCGATGCCGATACGCCGCGCCGCCACATCCAGCGCGGTTTCGCGGATCAGCGATTCCATCGCCCAGGGGCCGCGATAGGCGGCATAGCCCACGGTGTTCGAGTACCAGCCGCGCGTCAGGAAGCCGTAAGCGGGCATCTTGTACGCCGCCCACAGGAACATGTGGACCGCGATATTGCATTCCGAAAGCTGCGGAAAGGCGCCGACGTTGACACTGTAGTCCCCGTGCGAAGCAATCAGCTTGCCCTCGGCATCGAACGCGACCTGCAGCACCATTTCCTGCTCGCGCGCCTGGTTGGCGCCGATCAGGTTCTCGTAGCGGTCCTCGATCCATTTCAGCGGCCGGCCGAATGCCAGCGCGGCGAGGATCACCGCGACTTCCTCCTTCCACGGGTGATTCTTCAGGCCGAAGGCCCCGCCCACGTCCTTGGCGATCACGCGGATGGCCGCCTGCGGCAGGCCGAGCGCCATCGACACCCAGCGCGCCACCAGGTGCGGGCTCTGGCAGGTGATGTAGAGCGTCAGTTCCTCGGTGCCGTCGCGCGTGACGACCACGCCACGGGTCTCCATCGGCGACTGCGAGATGCGCTGGTGCACGACCTTGTGGGAGATCAGGTGCGGCGCGCCCTCGAGCAGCGCCCGGAGCTCCTCGTCGACCTCCTCGTCACCCATCTGCGCATTGACGTTGTCCGTCATGCCCGGGTGCACGGGCGCGCCGCGACACGCGTCGGCGATGGTGACGACCGGATCTTCCTCCGCGTACTCGACCTCGACCAGCGAGGCCGCATCTTCCGCGATATGGCGGCTGTCGGCGATGACCAGCGCCACCGGCTCGCCCACGTAAGCCACGCGCGCGTTGGCCAGCGGCGTGGTCTCCACGTCCTGCGGCGCGAAGTAAAAGCTGATCATGTTGACGTTGAAGCGAGCCAGGTCCGCCTGCGTATAGATCGCATGCACGCCGGGGATGTCGCGCGCCACGGCGGTGTCGATCGAGAGAATCCTGGCGCGCGCAACGGGACTGCGCGCGAAGGCGACGTGCAGCATGCCGGGCAGCGCGATGTCGTCGACGAACTGGCCCCGGCCGGTCAGCAGGCGCGGGTCTTCCTTGCGCCGCACGCGCTGGCCGATGTAGCGCCCCGTGGTTATCCCGGGGGCGCTCATGGGGCTTCTCCGGCGGCGGCGCCAGCCAGCTTCCTCGCCGCGCGGCGCATTCCCTGGTAACCCGTGCAGCGGCAGACGTGGCCGGACAGCGCCCCGAGGAGCAACGCCTCGCCGGGCTGCTGCCCGTCGCTGGTGAGCGCGGCAAGCGTCATCACCACGCCGGGCGTGCAGAAGCCGCATTGCAGCGCGTGCTCGTCGAGCAGGGCCTGCTGCACCGGGTGCAGGGTGCCGTCGGGCGCGGCGAGCCCCTCCACGGTCGTGACCTGCGCGCCATCGGCCTGCACGGCCAGCATCAGGCAACTGCGCACGGCCTGGCCATCGACGATCACCGTGCAGGCGCCGCAGACGCCGTGTTCGCAGCCCAGGTGCACGCCGGTGTAGCCGGCATCGTCGCGCAGGAAGTCGGCGAGCGAGACCCGCGCCTCGACGTCGCCGGCACAGCGCAGGCCGTTGAGGGTCATCTCGATGTGGTGCGTGCTCATGCGGCCTCCCCGATGTGCAGTGCCTCGCGCAACGTGCGGGCAAAAATGCGCTTGCCGACCGTGCGGCGGTAGTCGGCGCTGGCGCGCAGATCATCGAAGGGCGCGGTATCGGCAACGGCGCGCTCGGCGACACCCTGCGCGTCTATCGCGGCGGGCAGCTGACCCAGCAGCATCTGTTCGGCGGCCTGCGCGCGGATCGGCGTCGGCCCCATGCCGAACCACGCGATCCCGGCCCGGGCGATGCGGCCGCCCTCCAGGGCCAGCGCACCGACCACGCCGACCAGCGCGAAGTCACCGGGGCGCTGGGCCAGCTCGCGAAACAGCGTGACGTGGCCCGGCGGCCAGTCGGGAAACGTGATCCCCGTCACCAGCTCGTCGGCTTCGAGCGCGGTCATGTAGGGGCCGAGATAGAACTCAGCGGCAGGGATCCGGCGCGTGCCGCGTGTCGAGCGCACCTCGATCGTCGCACCCAGTGCGACCGCGGCGGCGGGAAGCTCCGCCGCCGGCTCGCCGAGCGCGATCGAGCCGCCGACCGTCCCGCGGTTACGCGTCTGGTGATGCCCGACGTGGCGCACCGCCTGCACCAGCACCGGGAGATCGCGCGTCAGCACCTCGCTGGCGATCAGCTCGCATTGCCGCGTGACCGGCCCGATGCGCGTGCAGCCATCGGCGCGACGGATGCCCTGCAGTTCCGCGATCCGGGTGATGTCGACGACGATGAATGGCTGGCTCATGCGCAGGTTGAGCAGCGGCATCAGCGTCTGCCCGCCGGCCAGCACGGTCGCGCCGCCGCCGGCTTGCGCGAGCACGGCGCAGGCTTCGTCGATGGTGGCCGGAGCCACATAGTCGAAGGGAGCGGGCTTCATTCCCTCGCGTCCTCTTTCGCGTTGGCGATCAGTCGCCGCAACAGGGCGTTGTCGAGCATGAGCACCGGCGCCGCCGCGCGCCGGCCGTATTCGAACGCGGCACCGGCCACCACGATCAGCAGCAGACCGATGGACAGTCCGGCCCAGTCGGAGCCGCCGGCGCCCTGCCCCCGGCCGACGAGAAAACCCACGAGCGCCGCAACGACCGTCGCCAGTATCCAGGCCACGGGCAAGCCCCCGGCGGGTGCGACCGCGGGAGCCTCGGGCAGCGCCGGTACGGTGACCGGGGCGGCTTGCGGTGCCAGCGGCGGCACGGGCATCGCCTCGGCGGCGACGATCTCGCCGAAGCGGCTGAAGAACTTGCCCGCCAGCTGCTTCGCGGTGGCGTCGATGATCGGGCCGCCGAGCTGGGCCATGCGCCCCCCCACCTGGGCTTGCACTTCATAGGGGATGAGCGTTCCGCCGGCATCCTCGTTCAGGCGCACTTTCGCGCTGCCCCTGACCGAGCCGGCAATGCCGCCGTTGCCGTCCAGGATGAGCGTGTAACCGTAGGGCTGATCGAGATCAGCCAGCGATACCGCGCCCTTGAAGCGCGCGCCGATCGGGCCGACCTTCACCTCCACCGTCGCGGTGAAGCGATCGTCCGCCACCTTTTCCAGGCTCTGGCAGCCCGGGATGCTGGCGCGCAGGATCTCGGGGTCGTTCAGCGCTTCCCAGACTCGCGCGCGCGGGGCAGCAATGCGCTGCTCTCCAGTCATGTTCATATCGATCGATCCTCGGACAATTGAGAAGGCTCGCCCGTCACAAACGCGGGACTCCGCCCTGCTCGCCGGACTTGCGCGTGCCGAGCGATTCGCGGGCAGCGGCGCGGATGGCGGCTTGCAGGCTGCTCACCTGCGCGCGGCTGAGCATCGGGAAAGCCGGCATGCCGCGCGGCGCCAGGCTGCCATCGTGCAGCACGCTCCACAGGCTTTCCGCGGACAGGGCGAGCCGTGACTCCCGCAGATCCGGCCCCGGCGATCCCGCGCCGACCAGGTCCGCACCGTGGCAGGCGATGCACATGACCGACAGCGCGCGGCCCTCGGCCACGGCCTTCTCGTCCAGCACCAGCGAGGGATCGTCCACGGCGTTCACGGTGAAATCACGCGGGGCGGACGGCGGCAGGCTCTCGCGGCCATCCAGTGCAAAGGTGAGCAGCCGACGGGGCTGCGCGCCGTATTTCCAGCCGGCGTTGAGCACGCCGGACAACGCCGCCGTCGTGCCGCCATAGCCGACCAGCACGGCGACATATTGCGTGTCGCCGACCGCGTAGCTGATCGGCGCGCCGACGATGCCGAGCCCCGCGTCGAAACGCCACAAGCGGCGGCCGTCGCTGGCGTCATAGGCGCTGAACCCGCCATCGCCCGCGCCGTGGAACACGAGGTTCCCGGCGGTGCTCAGCGTGCCGCCGTTCCAGATCGTCTCCAGCGGTACCTTCCAGCGCTGGCGCTGCGCCACCGGATCCCAGGCCAGCACCGCTCCGGTCCCGTCCTCGGCATCGACCTTGTGGTAGTTCACCGTCATCCCGCCGAAGCTGAACTCGCCCGGCTTCACGTGGGTGGAATAGCGCGCACCGAGATGCATGTAAGGGATGTAGACCAGCCCGGTGCGCGGGTTGTACGACATGTCCTGCCAGTTGTGCGTGCCGAGCATGCTCGGCCAGATGATCGTCTCGCCGGTTTCATAGCGGATGTCCGGCGCCTCGACGGGGCGGCCCGTCGCGAGGTCGATGCGCTCGGCCCAGGTGACCTTGCCGGTCTTTTCCGCCGAGATCAGCTTGCCCGTCTCGCGATCGATCACATAGAAAAAGCCGTTGGTGGGCGCCTGCATCAGTACCTTGCGCGGGCGCCCGTCGATCGTCACCGTGGCGGTGATCATGTTGGCGGTGGCCTTGTAGTCCCAGGATTCGCCGGGATTGACCTGGTAGTGCCAGACATATTTGCCGGTATCGGCGTCGAGCGCGACGATCGAGGCGAGGAACAGGTTGTCGCCACCGCCGGGGCTGCGCACGCGCGGGTTGTAGGGGCCGCCGTTGCCCGTGCCGAGATAGATGCGGTTCACCTCCGGATCGAAGGTGATCCCGTTCCCCACCGTGCCGCCGCCACCGCCGACTTTCCAGTATTCGCCGCCCCAGGTCTTCGCCGCCATTTCCATGGCCGCATCGCCCGCGTTGTCCTCGGGCTTGCCGGGGGTGGTATAGAAGCGCCAGAGCTGCTTGCCCGTGGACTGGTCATAGGCGGTGACCAAACCCCCCCGGGCCGCACCCGCGCCGCCGGTACC
>OEIV010000627.1_pt1 | contig 18482 bp, 14 predicted proteins | sample 1539231 | NCBI WGS metagenome assembly OEIV01 (sample SAMN03794762, study PRJEB22550) | activated sludge metagenome | feature: wastewater treatment plant; material: activated sludge; isolation source: Wastewater treatment plant of a petroleum refinery complex | place: Argentina: Buenos Aires ...
GACGGCGTGATCGAGCGGCGCGATGAGGACTCTGCGTGGCGAGCGTGAAGGACATCGCGATCTGCGTGCGGCACTGGGATTGGTCGGAGACCAGCCAGACGGTGTCGATTCTGTGCCGAGAGCACGGGCTGGTGCGCGCGGTGGTGAAGGGGGCGCGGCGGGAGGGTGCGCCGTTCTCGGGCGGGCTGGAACTGGCAACGCGTGGCGAGGCGGTCATGATCCTGAAATCGGGCGACGCGATGGCGACGCTGACGGCGTGGGGTCTGATCGAGGCGTATCCGGCTGTTCGGCGGTCGCTGGGCGCGTTCCACGCCGCGATGTACATGATCGACATCGCGCAGCGCGCGGTTCGCGAGCATGATCCGCACCCGGGGTTGTTCGACGTGCTGTCGGCGGCGCTGGAGCGTCTGGCGACGCCGGGGGAGATCGCGCGGTCGCTGGTGTGGCTGCAGTGGGCGGCGTTGGCGGATACGGGTGTGGCGCCGGCGCTGGATCGGGATGTGGTGACGGGGGAGGTGATCGATCTTGCGGCGGCGACGGGGTCGGCGGTGCCAGGGCTGGCGTTTGATCCGGCGCGCGGCGGGTTGGTGGTGGGCGCGGAGCGGGGCGATGTGTGGCGGGTCAGGGCGGAAACGGTGCGGTTTCTGCGGCGCGTGAGCGAGCAGTGGTCCCCCGATGAGGTGTCGATCTGGTTTTCGGACCCCGACGTGGGGGATGACGTGATGGCGCGGGCCGGGAAGCTGCTTGCGAGTTTTTGGCATGTGGCATTGGGGTACTGGCCCGCGTCGGTTCGGTCGGTGTACGCGGGAATTGCGCACTCGAACATTGGAAGGTGGGCTGAAGGGGGGGAAACCACCGGTCGATGATGAGAGGACCGGGGTCGGGTTCGATTCCGGCGGAAGTTGCAGAGACCAGGGAAGGTCGAGCGTTCATGAACCGCGAGCTGCTTGAGGAAATCCTGAGCTGCCCATCGCTGCCGTCGCTTCCGGCGGTGGCGGTGCGCGTGATCGAGCTGACGGCGAGCAACGACGTTTCGATGAAGGAGCTGGCGGCGACGATCGAGAACGATCAGGCGCTGGCGGCGAAGGTTCTGCGCACGGTCAATTCGAGTTTTTACGGGCTGCGGACGCGATGCGCGACGATCAGCAAGGCGCTGGTGATGCTTGGGCTTGGGCCGGTGAAGACGCTGGCGCTGGGATTCTCGCTGGTGTCGAGCATGGGCGACCAGGACCCGCGGTTTGACTTCGTGGGGTATTGGCGTCGCGGGTTGTACACCGCGGTTTCGTCGAAGCTGTTCGCGGAGGCCGCCAAGAAGAAGTGCTCGGAAGAGGCGTTCCTGGGCGGGCTCTTGCAGGACGTGGGCGTGATGGCGTTGTACCGGGCGCTGGGGAATCGCTATCTGGATGTGATGAAGCAGACGGGCGGCGATCATCGCAAGCTGGTGAAGTTTGAGCTGACGGACCTTGAGGTGCAGCACCCGGACATCGGCGCGATGCTGACGGAGCGATGGAAGCTGCCGGCGGAGCTGGTGTTGCCGGTGAAGTACCACGAGCGGCCGACGGCGGCGCCGAAGGAATGCACGGACCTTGTGCGGCTGGTGGGGCTGGGGAATCTGGCGCACGATGTTCTGAGCGATCCTGATCCGGGTCCGGCGCTGCGCCGGCTGTATCAGCGCGCCGAGCAGTGGTTCGGGCTGACGGCGTCGACGGTTGATGGGCTGCTGCGTCGCATCGCGGAGGCGGCCAAGGAGTTGTCGACGCTGTTCAAGCTGGACACGGGATTGGCGGCGGACGCGGAGGCGATCCTGACCAAGGCGAGCGGGCAGCTGCTGGAAATCTCGAAGAACGGCGGCACGGGCTCGCAGTTGCACGAGGGGCTGCAGCACGATCCGCTGACGGGAGCGGTGAGCCGGGAAGGCTTCGACGCGACGCTGCGCGAGGCGTTCCGGGCGTCGATCGAGAACAAGGAGCCGATGGGGCTTCTGGAATTGACGATCGACGATTTCAAGCCGATCCGCCAGTCGGCGGCGGACCTCGCGGACGAGGCGTTGATCGGCGTGACGGCGCTCTTGAAGAAGCACTTCGAGCCCGCGGGCGGGGTGGTGTGCCGCGTGTCGGACGAGGTGTTCGCGATCCCGCTGTCGGGCGTGACCAAGCAGGCTCTGGCGCGGGCGTGCGAGGAGTTCCGGACGGACCTGGTGCGAGCGTCGGGCGTGTGGCTGAAGGGACGGATCACGGGTCGGACGACGCTGACGGCGAGCATCGGCGTGGCGTTGCACGAGCCGGAGAACTCGGCGTTCCAGAGTGTCGAGCACTTGCTGACGGCGGCGACCAAGGGGCTGCAGGCCTCGCGTGCCTCGGGTGGGAACTCGGTGCGGGTGGTGTCGCAGAAGGCCGCGGCCTGACGAGGGCGGGCTCGGCGTGCGGCATTCCGCGGCCGCTCCGGGAGACATCAATGGGCATCGCGCGCCAGTGACGGTGTGCCGCCGGGGGGCGACATTTCTCGACATCAGAGGCGAGTCTCGCCGCCTTGCCGTGGGGTGTGGTGTTTCCGGCCGACCCTTGGGACCTTGGTGCGGGCTAGTTTGCGCCTCCGAAGAGTTCGCGGGCGTCGTTGCCGCCGATCCATTCGGCGCACCAGATCTGGCTGGAGGGGCGTTCCTCGCCCTCGATCTTGGGGGCGCGCTGCGAGGTCCACATCATCAGCTTGCCGTCGTTGCTGAAGACCGGGAGGACGTCGGCGCCGGTGGCGCTGGTGATGCGCCTGGAGCGGAGGGCGGACATGGGCTTGTTCATGTCGGCCTCGATGGCGACGACTTCGTAGTTCTGGTGCCCGAACTGGCTGCTGGCGAAGATGAGGAAGGTGCCGGAGGGATCCCAGTAGGGGGCCCAGTTGACGTTGGCGTCGGTGAGCTGGTGCTCGCGCTTGATGCCGGTGGGCACGGCGTCGGCGTCGAACTCAAGATCGGCGATGAAGAGCTGCAGCTCGTTGTTGCCCTTGCGGTCGGAGCGGTAGCAGATCTTGGCGCCGTCGGGGCTGATGAACGGGCCGCCGTCATAGCCCGGGGCCTTGACGATGCGCCGGTGTTCGCCGGTGGCGGGCTTGTAGACCCAGAGGTCGGCGTCTGGGCGTGCGGGCGCGCCGTTCTCGCCGGGGATCTCTTCGACGTGGGTGTAGATCATCCACTTGGCGTCGCGAGAGAACGAGCATTCGGCGTCGTAGCCGTCGAGGGTGAAGATAGGGCGGGGCAGGAACGTGTTGCCGCAGAGGGCTTCATCGATCTTTTCGCCGCGTTTGGCCATGACCTCGCGCCAGAGGGGGAGCGGCACCTGGGAGACGATTTCCATTTCGCGTGGGAAAGACCACATGTAGCGGCCTGTGGGGCCTTGATAGCCCGGCTTGTTGGTGGGCGCGGGCGGGTCGATGGTCGAGCCGTAGATGACGCGGGTGGGCTCGACGGGGTCGAACCAGCCGCAGGTGTTGGCGCTGCCGTCGGCGGAGAGCTTGGTGATCTTCGAGAGGCCGGTGACCCGGCCGCTGTGATCGCGGTCGACCTTGGCGACGTACATCAGGTATGCGGTCGCTGGCTCCTGACCGGCTTCGGGGACGGGGACGGCCTGGAAGATGATCCAGCTCGCGTCGGCGTTGAAGTACTGTTCGCCGGCCTTTACGAACTGCTCGCGTTTGGTGAGCTGCACGTAGTTCTTGAGCAGTCCCGATTCCTCTTTGGCCCAGTCGAGCGGGGGCTGGGCGGCGGGCTGAGCGCCCGGTTGCGCGCCGGGCTGGGACGGGTGCGATCCAGAGCTGGCGGGCTGGCCTGTGGCGTACCCGGCGAGGGCGAACATGACCAAACCAACACCGACGCTGGTTCCAGGCCGCGGCATCAAGCTACGCATCGTGGATGGCTCCTTCCGCGGACAAGAGTCGCCGCGGTACAGTTCTGATACCCAACGATAGCCTTCCGTATCGGTTCGGGGAGGCGGCCTCGCCACGCCCGGTTTTCGGAATATCCACCACAAATCGCCGCCCGACGTGATCCCACCCCCGCGACATGCCGAACCCGACCCCGTGCTGGAGGTGATCCATCGCGGGCGGGGCTACGTCGCGATCAACAAACCGAGCGGCGTGCTGTCGGTGCCGGGCAAGAACCCGAAGGTGCCGAATTGCGTTGAGATCGGGCGGCGGATTTTCCCCGAAGCAACCGGGCCGATGGTGGTCCATCGCCTGGATATGGAGACGTCGGGCATCCTGCTCATCGCGCTGGACGAGGACTCGCAGCGCGAGCTTTCGATGCAGTTTGAGGCGCGGATGGTGGACAAGAAATACGTCGCGTTGCTGCACGGGCTGGTGGACGCCGACGCGGGGCGCGTGGATCTTCCGATCCGCCCCGACATCGATCGGCGCCCGATCCAGATCGTGGATCATGTTCATGGCAAGGCGTCGACGACGCTGTTCCGCGTGCTGTCGCGCGAGGTCGATCGGACGCGCGTGGAGTTCGAGCCGATCACGGGGCGCACGCACCAGTTGCGGGTGCACGCGGCCACGCCGCGCAAGGACGGCGGGATGGGACACCCGATCATCGGCGACGTGCTGTACTCGCCGCCGCCTCACGCGACGAGGTTGATGCTGCATGCGAGCTATCTCGCGTTCATGGACCCGTCGACAGGCCGGCGTGTGGAGCTCGAGAGCAGGCCGGAGTTCTAGCGTGGGACGCAGGGGGCGCGGCGCGTTCATCCAACGGCGTCGTGGACCATCGAGGTTGTGAGGGCCGCCAGGCGATGCAGGGTGCCGGCGTCGTCACGCACGATGAGATGGCTGAGCGGATCGACGGAGACGACGGTGCCGGCGGTGCGACGCCCGGCGTGCTCGAAGGCCCGGCGGGTTCCGACGAGCGTGTCGCGTGCGGACCAATCGCGAGCGATCCGGTCGGGCGACATCGCGAGCACGCGATCGATCGCGCGGAGAAGTTCGATCGCGACAAGTGCGCGGAGAGAGTTGCGATCAAGGCTCGGCTCAAGCTCAACAAGCGACACGGCGCGCCCCCGAAGAGCGTCGGGCCAGTCGCCGGCCCTGTGCAGGCAGTTGATTCCCACGCCAACGACGAAAACGTCGTTGAATCGCTCGATGAGCACACCCGCGAGCTTTCGGCCGTGGGTGCGCTCGACGACGTCGTTTGGCCAGCGCACGCCGAGGGCGGTGGATGCTCTTGTTGTTGCGGAGTTCTGCGGATCGATCAATACCTGTTCGCAAGCTTCGCAGGCCGCCAGCCCAACGCCGATGGAGAGGACGCCCGGGTCCCGCACGAGTGTCGCGTCGAGCGTGAGGGACAGTGCCAGGCCCGCTCCCGCGGTGTCGGACCAGGCACGTCCGAGCCGGCCTCGGCCTGCGGTCTGGCGTCGAGCGATTACGATCGCGCCCGTGCCTGATTCTCTTGCGATGTCCTGGGTCGAGGCGCACTGATCGACGACGACGACGCGTCGGCCTGATGGCTCCGCCATTTTCAGCACCGGCGCGAATTCGTCGACGCCGGCGTTCACGGCGCGGCGTCCAGGCCGAAGTCGACCCACGTGGCGCCGTGCGTGAGCGTTCCGGCGGAGATTCGATCGACACCCGAGAGCGCGATGGCGCGGATCGTGTCCTCGCGCACGCCGCCGGAGGCCTCGAGCTCGATCGCGACGCCGGATCTATCGCGCATCGTGACGGCCTGCGCGAGGAGCTCCGGGCCCATGTTGTCGAGGAGGACGATGTCGACCTTGGAGGATTCGGGCGCGCCCCGTTGGGCCGCGAGAATTGACTCGAACTGGTCGAGTCGATCGACCTCGACCTCGAAGAAGGAGATGGAGCAACTCGCGCGGGCGCGGGCGGCGGCATCGGTAACGAAGCGCCCGAGGTCGGCGCTGGAAATACCCGCGAGGTGATTGTCCTTGAGGAGCACGGCGTCGTGCAGGCCCATGCGATGGCACATCCCGCCGCCGCAGCGTACGGCGTACTTCTCCAGCACGCGCACGCCGGGGGTTGTTTTGCGGGTGTCAAAGAGCTTCGACCGAACGCCGGGGCCCATAGCGGCGACGAAGTGCGCCGTGCGGGTTGCAACGCCGCTGAGCCGCCCGAGGAAGTTCAAGATTGGGCGTTCGGCGGCGAGGATTGCGCGCGAATCTCCGTCGAGGCGCCCGAGTGATTGGCGGGGCTGGACGCGATCGCCGTCGCGTGCCGCGGCGCGAAACGTCCCGCCGCCCATGAGCGAGAGCACCTCGGGGATGATCACGAGCCCGGCGACGACGGCGTGGCCGCGTGCGACGATTTCGCACGAGGATTGTGCGCCGGGCTTGGCGAAGACGCGGGTGGTGACGTCACCCTGCTCGCCGAGGTCTTCGTCGCGAGCCAGCTCGAGCAGGCGGCGGACCAGCGATGGTCCGCCCGCGACACGGCGCGAGGCGAGCTCGCGATAGAGGTCGGGGAGCGGGAGCGTGTTCAGGTCCGGCGTGGGCACGGACAAAGGTAGCACGGGCCCATTGCCATGCACGTAGGGGTATACTTGGCGATTCGCGCCAAGCGGCGCGGGCATTCTCGGGAGGCGGCATGGCATTGCTCAGCGGCAAGACGGGCCTGATTGTCGGGATCGCGAACGATCGTTCCTACGCGTGGCACATCGCAAAGTCGATGATCGAGCACGGAGCGAGCTGCGCGTTCACGCACCTGCCGGGTGAGAAGAACGAGCGGCGCACGCGCCGCGCGGTGGAGGCGCTGGGCATTTCCGACCCGTGGCTGGTGCCGCTGGATGCGTCGAGCGACGCGGACCTTGACAAGGCGTTCGCGGCTTACACGGAGAAGTTTGACGCGATGCACTTTCTGGTTCACTCGATCGCGTACGCGGAGCGCGAGTGGCTGGCGGTCGGCAGGTTCACCGAGACGCCGCGTGCGGCGTTCGCGCAGGCGCTGGACATCTCGGCGTACACGCTGGTGGCGATGGCGAACCGTGCCAAGGACCTGATGGCCCGCTCGGGCGGCGGGTCTATCATGGGCATGTCGTACTACGGCGGGGAGAAGGTCGTGCCGGGGTACAACGTGATGGGCGTGGCGAAGGCGGCGCTGGAATGCACGGCGCGCTATCTCGCCAGCGAGCTTGGGCAGCACGGCATTCGCGTGAACATCATCTCGGGCGGATATCTGCGGACGCTCGCGAGTTCGGCGGTGGGCGGGACTGACACGATGGAAGAGGCCGTCGCGCAGCGAGCGCCCTTGCGCCGCGCCACGCTGGGGAGCGACGTGGGCGACACGGGCGTGTACCTGGCGTCGCATCTCTCGGCGGGCGTGACGGGCGAGACGATCTACGTCGATAGTGGCGTGAATATTCTGGGCGCGTGAACATCCTGGGCGCGTAAGCGACCGAAAGCCGCACGAAATGCGTCAAGAAGCGCGATTCGGTCGCCAGGGACGCGACGCAACCACCGGCGGCGCCATCGGTACACTTTTGTGAGCGGCTTGATCGCGACACGAATCACGCGGCCGCCTGGGGGATTCGCATGGAAGGCCTGCTGACACTCGTTCTGAGCATCATCTTCTTTCCGATTACGGTGTTTGCGTCGTGGCTGGTGGTCCATCCACAGGAAGAGGCGGTGGTGCTTTCGTGGGGCAAGTTCTCGAAGCTCGTGAAGAGCCCCGGCCTGTCGTGGGTGAACATGTGGGGGCGGAAGGTCATCAAGATCTCGACCAAGAACCAGGCGATCGACGTGAGCCGCACCGTGGTTGCCGACGGCAACGGCAATCCGATCGTGGTCGCGGGCGTGGTGACGTTCCGGTTCGTGGACAGCGTCAAGGCGGCGCTCGAGGTGCAGGACGCGGCGGGGTTCGTGCGCACGCAGGCGATGGCGGTGCTGAAGCAGGTCGCGTCGCGCTATCCCTATGAATCGACGACGCACCAGGTGAGCCTGAAGAGCGAGACGGGCGCGGTGGCCAAGGAAATGCGCGACATTCTCCAGCAGAAAGTGGCGAGCGCGGGAGCCGAGGTGAGCGCGTTCGAGCTCTCCGACCTCAGCTATGCGCCGGAGATCGCGCAGGCGATGCTGGTTCGCCAGCAGGCCCAGGCGCTGGTCGACGCGAGGAAGGTGATCGTCGACGGCGCGGTGCAGATCGTGCACCACGCGGTCGAGCTGCTGGGTCAGCAGGGGCACAAGCTCCCCGCGGGCGACGAGTCGCGACTGGTCGCGAACCTGCTCACGGTGATCTGCGGCGAGTCGCACGTGCAGCCGACGTACTCGATCCAGGGCGGCGAATCGCGCGACCCCAACCTCGACAAGCACATGATCTCGGTGCTGGAGTCGATCGCGAAGAACACGACGCCCAAGACGGCGTAGCTCGGCGGGTCGCGCGGCCAAGGGCGCTACTTCAGCTTCGCCTTCACGACCTCGATCGCTCGTTCCAGCACTTCATCGCGTCCGGCCGCGAGGCCTTCCTTCGTGGGCGTGACGGGCACGGTCGGGAGGATGCCCACGCCGTGGTGGCGCGAGCCGTCGTGCTTGAGAACCTGCATGCCGGTCCATGAGACGTTGTATCCGGCGGGGAGTTGCACGCTGGTGATGTTGCCGTTGGAGCCCGCGGTGGCGGCGCCGACGATCTCGCCCAGCTTGTAGGCCTCGACGATCCCCATGCAGCTTTCGGCGTAGCTGATGGCCCGCCCGTCGGTGAGGAAGGCGATGTTGCTGGTGAGGCGGGGCCTCTGGGGCGGGAGATTCCAGTTGCTGACGTTGAAGCGCACGCGCTGGTAGTTCGGTCGCGCGATGATGGGCACTCGCCATTGCGCGCTCTTGAGATTCGTGTCGCTGAGGTAGGGCAGGACCGCCGAGCCCGCGTCGGCGGGATAGCCGCGCAGGTCAAAGACGATGCCCTTGGCGGTCGAGAGTTTCGCGAGGTTGGTGGTGAGCGCGGCGAGGCTGGTGCCGTCGAGGTTGAAGTAGACGATGCCGGGGGAAAGCTCGCTGCCGTCTTCGGGGCGGGCCATTTTGGGCGTGGCGTGTCCGTCGCGCGGGAGCGCAACCGCGAGGCTTGACGTGCCGCGCCTGATCGAGAGCGTGACCTCGTTCTTTCCCGGTCCCCAGCCGATCTGCGACAGCGCGCGATACCGCTTCCACTGCTCCGTCGCGCTGCAGATGGTGGGCTCGACGGCGGCATAAAGATCGCGCACGCTCGTGCCGTCGATCGCCTCGATAACATCGCCCGGCGACAGGCGATCGGCGACGTTGTCGGCGACGCGGCGGATCACGATCTCATCGCCGGCCCATTCGGTGCTGTAGGGCTGGGGCATGACCATGGGCGCGCCCGGGCCGCCGATCCAGCCGTGCCCGTCCTTGATCTTGGCGTGCATCATGGCAAGCGTTCGCCAGAAATCTTCGGCGGTGGCGTCGGTGGCGGCCTTGTCGAGCGCGGGAGGAAGGGCCGCGACCCAGTCGGTCTCCGTCACGTCGAAGTATGGATAGTGATGGTTGAGCGTGTTCCACGCCTCGATGAGCACGGCGAAGCGCACGGCGCGTTCGGCGGGCGTGGCACGCCAGTTTCGCGGACGCTCCTCGGCGGGCGTGGGAAGCGCGGCGGTCGCCTCCGGGAGGGTGCGATCGGCGTTGGCGTACGGCGCGATTGGGATGCGAGCAAAGACGCCGCCGCCCAACGAGATCGTGACCGTCTCGCCCGGCGCGGGGCGGGAGTCGGTCGCTTCGGCGTTGAGGTCGAGGCGGACCTGCTCGCTCGAATAGATGTTCATGCGACGTCGCGAGGCGTCGACGCTCGGATCGACATAGCCCTTGTGAACCATCGCGACGGCGCCGGTGGCGTTCTCCGGGCGAGGCGAATCGGGCGGTCCCTGGTCGCGCTGGCCGCGCCAGAATTGAACGCCGGGCGCGATGGGGAGCGTCAAGGCCTTGAGCGTCGCGACGAGTTCGTCGGCGTCCTTGCACGGTTCGACGGCGTTGACGGCGTCGATGGTGTAGGTGTCCCAGTCCACGCCACGGGACTCGGTGGTGGGGGAGAAGCCGCGGAGCACGCCGACGAGGCGCGTGAACGCGACGATGTTGTCGCGACCGCGCTCGCTGATTGGAGCGACATCGGGAGCACGCAATTCGGCCTTGCCGGAGTCGGTGATGGTGAGCGCGTCGAGCCAGACCGGACCCGGCCCGAAGACGAGCAGGCCGAAGACTATGCCCGAGGCGTCGGGGGCGACGTCGCCGGCGATTTCGTATTCGTCCCAGGCCGACGACTTGATGGGACGGTCGTGCATGTTGTCAAAAAAGCCCGGCTGCTGGCTCTCGCGATCGACGCGGAGCCAGAGGGCGGCCTCGGTTTCCGCGGAGCACCGGACTCGGGCCTTCAGCGTCACAAGCCGCCCGCGCAGATCGTCGGGCTTGAGAAAGCCCAGGACCACGCCCGTGTCGCCTTCGCCGGTGCGTTCGACCTTGAGCACACGCCCGCCGGCGTCGTCGACGGCCTTGGCTTCGTAGCCGGGCGTCGTCACGCGGAGCCCCGGCGGGATCGAGCCCACCGGCGACTGGTCAAAGTCGTGCGATACCAGCGGCGTGGTCGCCCCACCGTTCGGGGGTTCCGGCGCGGGCTGGACCTGGAGCGCGGGGGCAAGCCCCGACAGAACGAGCAGCGAAACCACGCACGCAACGCGACGGCACCGGCCAAGAGAAACCATGCGGCCTCCGATCTGGGGTTGTCACACCCGGCTTGATAGCGACGAAACGGGCGCGGGTTGCACGCAGTTTCTGGGAAATCAGCGGGATCGATTCGAGCGATGACCATCCCGAAGTCCGGGCCTTCAGGAATCGACAGATCGCAAGGGTCTGAGCGGGCTCGCTCAACCACCATCGCTCGTGATCGCGGATTCTCGAATGGTCGTATGATCGACGTTGTCGCTCATCCGCCGACGCGGGAGCGGTCGTCGTCCTGGCGGGAGAGCCACTGGTCGAGAACCTGGATGATGTCCTCGTGCAGGTCCTTGGCCTCGCCGCCGAACTGGCCGGGCACCTGGTTCATGATGATGGAATAGGCGATGCGGTGCCCGGAGTCCTTGGCGGTGAGATAGCCGGAGAGGCTGCGCACGCCGTTGATGAACCCGCTCTTACCGCGGACTTCCGAGCCTGGCTTTTTGCCGCGGAAGCGCTTTTCAAGGGTGCCCTCGCCCGGGGTGGGGAGGGTGGCGACGAAGGCGTCGCCGGCGCGGGAATCTTTGGCGAGGGCGGCGAGCCACGAGCCCATGGAGCGCGTGGAGACGGTGTTGAGGCGTGAGAGCCCCGACCCGTCGACGATCGACGCGCCGGTGACCGACTGCGGGCCGATCTTCTGGCTGAGCATCATGCGCACGACCGAGGCGCCGCTGTCCCAGGTGCCCGCCTCGCCGGTGACCTTCTGGCCCGCGAGCTTGAAGAGGCAGTCGGCGTAGAGATTCTGCGAGTCGACGTTGCAGCGGTTCATCACGTCCATCAGCGGCGTGGTGACCTGCGCGATCACGCGCCCCTGCGTCACGGGGGCCTGCGGGTCGATCATCACGACGTCGGGGGACGGGTCCTGGTACTGGCGCGGGTCGCCCGCGGCCCGCGAGCCCACCGCGACGCCCGCCTTGAGCAGGCGATCGGCGAGCACCCGTCCGAAAAAGAGGCCCGGCTGGTCGACCGTGATCTCGATGGGCGCCTGGGTGGCCGCCTTCACCTCGCCGCGGAGCACGAAGCGGTTCTGGTTGGGAGGGCGTGTGAGCGAGATGATGTTCTTGCCGTCGGAGACGGTGCGGATGTTCCGCTTGTCGATGTCGATCCATCCCGCGGCGGGCTCGGTGGTGTGGAGCGGGAGGGCGCCGGCGCCCGCGCCGGGGCGAACGAAGATGGCCAGGGTGTTGGCGCGGAAGTTCAGGCCGCTGACCTGGGCGCAGTAGGTCCGCTCGTATTGATCGGAGGGCCAGCTGGAGTGGATGAGCTGGCGATCGAAGACCCGATCGTCGATGACGACACGATCGACCTTGGTGATCCCAGCTTTGGCGACCGCGCCGGCGAGGAAATCGAGCACCTCGTCGACGGCCAGCGGCTTGTCGCGCTTGGCCAAAAGCTCGGGGTCGCCGAGCGCCGGGTCGCCCGCGCCGCGCACGACCAGCGTCGTGCCGTCGAGGATCATCTCGGTCTTGAAGACGAAGTCGGAGCCGAGCACGAGCATCGCCGTGCCCGTGGTGAGGAGCTTTTGATTGCTGGCGGGAATAAGCGCCTCGTCGGCGCGGACGGAGGCGAGGGTCGTGCCGCTCGACAGGTCGACGGCGTAGACGGACGTGACCGACGCGCCGACCTTGGCGCGCGAGATGGTCTTTTCGATCGCCAGGTTGAGGGGCTGGGCGAGACAGGTTCCCGCCGCGAGCGTCATCACCCCGACCCCGATCACGTTCCGCCGCCGTTCCGTCAAGACGTGCCGCATCGATCCCTCTCCACACGGTGCTTCCCGAGGGTATTCGGATCGACCAAGCGCGGGCGTGGTCTGCACAAGCGGATTCACACGCGGGCGAGATTGATCACACGGCGACGGTGTCGTCGGCCAGGCACGCCGCCGCGATCAGCATCAACTCATCGAGTTGTGCCTTGGACTGCAGTTCCCATTGGGCCCAGTACTGTCCGTTGACGAGGCTGGCGGCCCCGAGCGAATCGCGCACGGGCTTTGAGAGCTTCCGAAGAGGCAGGCGATTCACCGCGTCGCTCGCGATTGGGATCGCGACGTAGGCCTTGACGGGTTGCGGCACGAGGTACGCGACGGGGCGGGTGTCGTTCCGATAGACCAGCGTCCACCGGAAAGGAATGCCCTGCCAGGCGAGTTCCTCGCGGACGCCTGGCGTCTCGCGCATGCGCTCGCGCCAAGACTCGGCCAGTGACGACAGTTGCTTATTGAGCCCATCGAAGAGCTCATCCACCGTCGGCCTGCGGAATCGATCTTCCCACGCCGCGCGTGGTTTGCTGACCGAAGCCATCCGAATTCCTTCCCGAGCCCCACAGCCCGACCCCACCAGCCCCAATCCACGGGGGGTAACCACCGCGCGCCAATTCCTCCCGAGCCCATCTCGGCGGGCGCAAACTCAGCCCACTATGATCTTTAGTACCATACCCCCCGCCGGTCCATTCCCGGTCGCGCGGCGGAAGAACGCTGCGAGCCTTGGACTGGACCGCGTCCGAAAGGACTTTGTTCGGATCGGCATGTGTGTCGCGCCGGGGCGATTCGCCCGCAAGGGAGTGCGCATGAAGGTGCTGAAGACTCTCCGTGGCGTTCTCGCTTTGGCGCTGCCGGGATTACTCGTGCTCGGGTGCGATCGCGGTTCGAACTCGAACTCATCGGGAACTTCGGGAAGCGCGGGTCAGGTGTCGCCGGCGGGTCCGGTGTACATCTTCTTCGACGGCAAGGATCCACTCCCGCCGTCGAAATGGGCTGGTGCGGCCGAGCCTTCCGGCGGCGATGGGGCGGCGGCCATAGGCAGCCTGCACATTCGCGACGTGAATAAGAAGCACGCTGATTCGGGCTACTTTGAAGATGGTGTCAAAGCGCATCCCGAATTTGATCCGACCAGCCTCTTCGTGGACGATCTTCGATCGATCGTCTCAATGGGGGAAGCGGCGAGCATCGCTGTTCGCTGGACCGGCCCCGACAGCGCAAAGGGGTTCAGGGATTATCTCGTGCTTCCGGATGGAAAGGAAGGTCGCGCAGTCGGTCTGGCGGGCTATTTCAATGCCATGGCAGGGGTCGCGCGAGATGGCGGGCTCCTGGACTTGGAGCGGGACCAAAGGCTATCCGATCACCTTCTGTGGATTGGATACAACATCTACAAGTCCGACTCGGACGTGACTACCTGTAAGCCTCGGAGCCTCATCCTCGGCTCGGCGTGGAGTGCGGCATTCGAGCTGAAGAAGCAGTACGCGAAATCTCTCGGAAAGAACGAAGAGGCGGGTGCGTGGAGCAAGCGCAATGAAGAACTCGTCGAGGCGTACCGAGCAATCGATGAGGCGGCTCGGGCGGAACGAACGAGGATCTACGGCGACCAGTGAGCTGCTCCACGCCGGCGAGCGTTTGCACCACTAGAATGAAGTGCATGAGCGTTGTGCGGTCTTTCTTGGCCGTGTGGGCCTTTTCTGGGAAGCCGACAACGGCCTCTCTGTCCGAAAGGACCTTGTTCGTATGACGTCGCCAGCCACGCCGGGCCCGAGTTCCGCCGATCTTTCCGCCGAGGACCTGTCTTCGGCCTTGATCCTTCTGGTCGACGACAACGAGCAGAACCTCGAACTGCTGGAAGACTACGTCGCCGAGCTCGGGTGTCGGGTCAAGACGGCCAAGGACGGCACCGAGGCGCTGGCGGCGGTGGCGGCGGAGCATCCGAGCCTCATCCTGCTCGACGTGATGATGCCGCGGGTCAGCGGGTTCCAGGTCTGCTCCAAGCTCAAGGGCGCCGCTGCGACCCGGGAGATCCCGATCGTGATGGTGACGGCGTTGTCGGAAGTGAGCGACGTGGAGCGTGCGGTCGAGTGCGGCGCGGACGACTTCCTCACCAAGCCGGTGCTGAAGGTCGAACTGCTCACGCGCGTGAAGTCGTTGCTGCGCCTCAGCATCTTGCAGAAGCAGCTGAACAAGACGCTGGCGGAACTCCGGGCGGCCAGCGGCGCGGGACTCCCGCCGCGGTAGGGCACGGGGTCACAGTTTCGCATGAGCACATGGCACATGGCACATGTGGACATCGCACATTCGGGAATGGCACATGCGCAGAGAGCCCCGCGAAGGCGGGTTCGGCCATTCCGCGTTCAGGGACCTTGTGACGCGACACTCCCTCGCTTGCGATCGATGCTCGCGCGGATTCGGCTCAGACCAAATGCCTCGCGCCTCTTTCTTGTGCCGAGTGCCTGGTGCTTTCTCTCAGCACCCCGCCTCGAAGTGGGACGCGAAGGCGTCGAAGTCATCGCCGTTGACGAAGGTGTCGCCGTTGATGTCCGCGCCGAGGTCGCCGCTCTCGAAGTAGGAGGCGAAGAGGTCGTAGTCATCGCCGTTGACGAAGCCGTCGCCCGTGAGGTCGGCCGGGAAGCTGGTGCGGAAGCCGAAGGAAGCGGGCGTGGAGGCGCGGGAGCCGGCGGTGTTGACGGCGGTGACGCCCCAGTAGTACTGCCCGCATTCGGCGAGCACGCCGCCGCCGATCACATAGCTGGTGCCGGCGAGGCCGCCGGCGTTGACGATCGGGCTGGAGAGATCGGGCGAGAGGGAGACTTTGACGGTGTAGCTGGTGGCGTTGGAAGAGGGGCTCCAGGTGAGCGACGTGGTCAGGCTGGTGTTGACGGTGTTGTCGGCGGGCGTGAGCAGGTTGAAGGGCCCGGGCTGGGTGACGGCGGCGGGCAGGATGAAGTCCGCGATCACGGGGCGATGGTCCGACGCGAAGCTGGTGCAGAGCGAGAATCCGCCGACATAGCCGACGAGCTCGGGCGGCGTGGTGGTGCTGTTGCAGTTGACGGAGTTGAAGATGAAAGAGCGGCGGAGCGTGGCGATCGAGTCCTGCCAGCAGATGTAGTCGAGCTTGCTGGAGGACTGGGTGCTCCGGTTGTTGGTGAAGAAGTCGCGGGCGTCGTCGAAGGTGGCGTCGGTGCGGTCGCGGTCGGTGCCGTCGGTCCCGCCGTTGACGGCGGCCTTGGTCATCCACCAGGCCGGGCCGTCGCGTCCGTTGGAGTTTTCGTCTTCGTTGAAGTCGCCGCCCCAGATGGCGGGGGTGGTCGCGGAGGGGACGAGGGTGGCGGCGGGGGAGTCGAGGATCATGCCGCGCGGGGCGGGGGGGGAGGTGCCGCCGCCGTTGAGCATGTAGTCGATGTAATACGCGATGTTCTGCGAGGCGACGAGGCGTTCCTGCTTGTCGCTGGCGGTGCCGCCGGAGCGCAGGTGCGCGGTGCCGACGACGAGATTGCCGGCGTAGTCGGCGTCGGGCAGGTTGATCTCGGCGAAGATGAAGCCGCGGATGCCGGGCGTGCCGCCGGGGGCGTAGAGATCGGGGAGCGAGCTCCAGGTGCTGATGGCGTTGAACGTGTCGCCGGTGAGGTCGGTGAAGGGGAAGCGGCTGAGGACGATGTTGCGGTTGAAGCCGTCGGTGGTGAAGCTGACGTAGACGTAGGGCATGTCGAAGGTGGGGGCGTATTTCTTGACCCACGACGTGATGGGCGCGTTGCTCTTGAAGGAGTCGTTGCCGCCGTTGAAGAAGTAGCCGAGGGTTGTGTTGAGCTGGGAGGTGGAGTCGACGCCCGATCCCGTACCGTTGCCGGCGTTGTCGCCAGTTTCCTGAAGGAGGAGGATGTCGGGCTTCATGGCGGCGACGATGCGGGCCAGGGCCGCCCAATTGTTCAGGTCCTCGACCTTGTTGTTGGTGCGGCAGATGCCGTCCAGCACGTTCCAGGTCATGACGCGAACGTCGCGCGGATCGGACTTGCCCCACTGACCGGCGTTGGGATTCCATTGGGCCGAAGCGCCCGCGGCCAAGACCAGGGCCAGCGACGCGGAGACCAGGCGCGAGCGACGATTCATGCGGACTCTCCCTCTTTCGGCCCCGAACCGGGGCCGGTGTCATGCTATCCGAGCGTCCGGTCCGCTCCAAGGGCCGAGAAGCCGGTTCCGACTACAAAAAAGACCGGGCCCCCGCGTTTGCGGGAGCCCGGTGGGGTCGTGCGAAAGGCTCAGCAGCCCTGGTCAAAGTAGCTGGCGAAGTAGTCGTAGTCGTCGCCGTTGACAAAGCCGTCGAAGTTCACGTCGGCGGCGCCGTCGGCGATGTCGAAGGCGCTGGCGAAGGCGTCGTAGTCGTCGCCGTTGACGAAGCCATCGCCGTTGAAGTCGGCGTTGCAGCGCTTGTCGATGTTGCCGATGTAGAGCATGACGTTGTAGGCCTCGTCCTTGCTGGTGGGGTCGCCGGAGGAAGAGGTGGGATCGCTGAAGTCGGCGTCGTTGTCGGCGTCATAGACGATCTTGGCGGAGAGGACCAGGCCGCCCAGGTTCGTCGACGCCGAGTTGGGCACGTTCCCGAAGTTGGTGTTGTTCCAGGTGCTGGGCAGGACGTTGTTGGCAAAGAAGGTGCCGGAAGCGACGGAGTTGCTGTCGGCGACCTCCATGAACTGCACCTGCCACTTGGTCTGGGAGTTGCGGCCCGTGAAGGTGTCGCCGAGCTCGAGGGCCAGCTCGAGATCCCAGCACATGGCGGTCCCGTTGTAGATGGCCCGGATCAGCGCGGTATCAAAGTCGATGAAGGGCACGCCCTGGGCGTCCGCCTTGTTGAGGGCGACGGTGGCGAGGAACCACACGTTCCCGGCCGAGTCGAACGCGGGCGGAGAGATCGAGGGGCCGGCCAGGCCGATCTGGAGCTCGGGCATCGACGCGATGCGCCCGATGGGCCCGTCGAGGGCGTTGCACACGCCGTCGAACTCGCCGGCATCGCCGGTGAACGCGATGCCGTCCATGCCGTAGTCACCGCGGATGGGCTTGCCCGTGGAGTTGGGGGTGTCGTTCCAGGCCACCAGGCGCCACTGGGGCTGGCTGGTATCGCCGGGATTGAAGCGGGCGGCGACGATGGCGTTCCAGGGGTTCACGGCGTTGGCGGTGGTGGCGATCATGGCCGCCGCCAGGCCGCGACCCTGGGCGTCGCGGGTGACGCTGACCTGGCTGACGCCGCCTCGGAACGCGACCTGCGAGCGATAGCTCTCGAAGAAGCTGGTGGCGTCGTTGTCGAAGGTATAGGCGGGGCAGGTGTCGGTGGGGTTGGCGGGGAGGGTGAGGGTGCGGGTGTTGGCGGGGGTCACCGAGCCGTCGGCGTTGACGCCGAAGACGGAGATCGAGTTGGTGCCGCTGACGACGCTGAGCACGGCGCTGGTTCCGACGGTGCCGTTCCAGAGGATGCGGGGCGTGAAGGCGGCGCTCCCGCGGTGGTCGGTGGTGCCGGGGCGGTGCGAGGTCGTGGTGCCCAGCGGGAAGCCGGGGCGCTCCCACTCGTACTGGGTGTTGAAGTTGGCGCCGATGTAGCGCCCGCCGGCGGTGATCTGGTCGGGGAGATTCTGGGGCGGGTTGTGGTTGAAGGAAGCGTCGTTGACGACCAGCCAGTTGGTGGCGCCGGCGTCGGCGCCGCCCGCGTTGCTGATCTCGTTGTTTACCGCGGGATTGCGGTTCTGCATGCGGACGCGGAAGATGTTGGCGGCGGTGAGGGGGTTGGCGCCGGTGACCGTGCCGCCGCCGTTATCGCCGCGGAGGTAGACGTTGCCGGTCGAGTCGACGGTGCCCATGCCGAACTGGGCGTTGTCGCCGACGCCCACGCCGGTCTGGTTGGTGGCGGCCATGTACTTGGTGACGTACAGGCGCGAGGGGCGGGCGGGATCGAAGTTCACGATGCCGCCGATGATGGTGTTGGTCGAGACCCCGCCGGCGTCGGGGGAGAACTCGGCCATGCCGACCGCGAACTGCGAAGCGCCGTC
>OEIV010000628.1_pt1 | contig 18474 bp, 15 predicted proteins | sample 1539231 | NCBI WGS metagenome assembly OEIV01 (sample SAMN03794762, study PRJEB22550) | activated sludge metagenome | feature: wastewater treatment plant; material: activated sludge; isolation source: Wastewater treatment plant of a petroleum refinery complex | place: Argentina: Buenos Aires ...
GCCAGGTTCCAGGGGCCAGGGAAGAGCGCTCTTCCCTGGCCCCTGGAACCTGGCCCCTTTCTTCCAGCCCTGCTCCGCGTGGTATAATGTCCATCATGCCCGTCAGGGTACTGCTCTTTGGCCCGCCACGACTGGAGACCCCGGCCGCCACGCCGCCGCTGCCCCGCGCCCGTGGTCGCGCCCTGCTGGCCTATCTGGGTGCGACCGGCCAGAGCCACACCCGCGACGCCCTGGCCGCCCTCCTCTGGCCCGGCCTGCCCTCCGACGACGCTCGCAACAACCTGCGCCGCGAGTTGTCCCTCCTGCGCCACGCCCTCGGCGACAGCCTGATCGCCGCCGACCGGGCCCAGATCGGCCTCGACCGCGCCGCCCTGGCCGACGGCCGCCTCTGGGTTGACGTAGTCGCCTTCGACGCCCTCGTCGCCGCCGCCGAAGCCCACCGCCACCCGCCCGGCGAGCTGTGCGCCGGCTGCGCGGCCTGGCTGGCGGAAGCCGAAAACCTGGCCACCGACGACTTCCTGGCCGGCTTCAGCCTGCCCGACAGCCCGCCGTTCGACGAGTGGCAGCGCTTCGCCGGGCAACGGCTGCGCGCCGCGCTCGATGTCGTCCGCGGTCGCCTGAGCGCCTGGTACATCGACCACGGCGACACGGCCCGCGCCCTCGACACCGCCCACCGCCGCCTCGTCGCCGACCCGCTCAACGAAGCCGCCCACCGCGACCGGCTGCGCGCCCTGGCTCTGGCCGGCCAGTGGGCCACCGCCCTGCGCGAACACGAACAGTTTGTCCGCCAGTTGGCCGCGGAGATCGGCGCGCCGCCCGAACAGGCAACGCTGGCCCTGGTCGAAGAGGTGCGCCGCGGTCGTGTCGCCCCGCCGGCAACCCCACCGGCCCGCGTCGCGCCCGCCCAGCCGGACACGGAGCCGGCCGCGCGCCACAATTCGCCGGCGCGCCGCGCTCTGCCCGCCCCCACCACGCCCTTCTTCGGCCGCGAACTCGAACTGGCCGAACTGACGCGCCTCTTTGCCGACCCGACCACGCGCCTGGTCAGCATCGTCGGTCCAGGCGGCATGGGCAAGACGCGCCTGGCCCTGGCCTGGGCCGAGGCGCAACGCCATGACCAGCGTTTTGCCGATGGCGTGGTCTTCGTCGATCTGGCCCCCGTGCCCGACGCCGACGGCGTCATTGCCGCCCTGGCCGACGCCCTGCGCTTCCCGTTGCAGGAAGGCGCGCAAGCGCCCCACCCCCCCCTGCGCCAGATCGCCAACTACCTGGCCCCGCGCCGGGCGCTGCTGTTGCTCGACAACGCCGAGCGCCTGCTCGACGCCGCCCCCCTGCTGGTCGAGCTGTTGGCCGCCGCGCCCGGTCTCCGCCTGCTGGTCACCTCGCGCGAACGGCTCAGCGTGCGGCCAGAGACGGTCTTCGCGCTCGACGGGCTGGCCTTCCCGCCCGCCGGCGCCCCGGCCGACACCGCCGACTACGCCGCCGTTCGCCTCTTCATCGGCGCGGCCCGTCGCGTCCGCGCCGACTTTGTCGCCGCCGACCTGACGCACCTGGCCGACATCGGCCGTCTCGTCGGCGGCATGCCCCTGGCGCTGGAGATGGCCGCCGCCTGGGTCGATTCGCTCGCCCCGGCCGAGATCGCCGCCGAACTGGGGCGCGGCCTGGACCTGCTGGAAACGGAGATGCGTGACGTGCCCGCCCGCCAGCGCAGCGTGCGCGCCGCCATCGACTACTCGTGGCAACGCCTCAGCGAGCCGGACAGGCAGGTCTTCGCCCGCCTGTCGGTCTTCAGCGGCGGCATGACCCCCGACGCCGCAGCCGCCGTCACCGGCACATCGCCGCGCCAACTGGCGGCCCTGGTGCGCCAGGGGCTGTTGCACGTCAATGCCGCCGGCGACCGCTACCGCCTCCACGAACTGCTGTGCCAGTACGCGGCCGAAAAGCTGGACGACCCGGTCGCCACCACCGCCGACCCCACCGCCGCCCGCGACAGCCACGCCCACTTCTACGCCCGTCTGCTGGCCGACGCCGAACCCCATCTGCTGGACGACGAGACACGCGCCCTGGCCCGCCTCGACGCCGACAGCGACAACATCGACGTCGCCATCAACCGCCTGATGGACACCCACGCCGCCGCGCCCCTGCTGAGCGCCCTCAACGCCCTCTGCCTCTACGGCGACGCCCGCCTGCGCCTGCGCGACGCCCACGACGTCTGCGAGCGCATCGCCGCCGTCTTCGAGCCTGCGGTCACCGACAAGACGCGCCTGCTGGTGGCCCGGGCCATCAACTGGCGCGTCTACTTTCATCTCAAGCTCTCCGACGAGCGTGACTCAGCGCCGCCCGCGCTGGCCCGGGCGCGCGCCCTGCTGGCCGAGCTCGACGGCCGCGGCCTGCCCCTGGCCGATGACCTGGCCCTCAACGCCTATCTGGCGGGCGACCCCGGTCTGGACATGGATTACACCGACGCGCGCGTGGCGTCCTTCGAGACTGCCTACCGACTCTTTGCCCAGACCGGCAACACCTGGGGCATGGCCGTCGCGCTCCATCGCCTCTTCATGGGCTTCACCTATGGCGGCCACGCCCAGCCGGCGGCCACCCGCGCCCTGGCCGAGCGCGCCCTGGCCTTCGCCGCCGCGCTGCGCAACCGTCGCCTGCGGGCCGAGCTGCTGTCTGAACTGCTGCAATACGCGGTGCACTTCGACGAGCGCGAGCTGATCGCCCCCCTGGCCGCCGAAATGAACCATGACCTGGCCGCCGCCCCCGACGCGTCGCCCGGCGAGGCCCAGAACCGAGGCCGCTACGCCTGGCCCCTGCTGCTTCTGGGCCGTGTTGAAGAGGCGCTGGCCTGCTACCGTCAGTCGCTGGATGCCCGCCTGGCCTACGGGCTGCCCTACCTGATGCGCGACGCCCATTTCTACGGCCGCCTGCTGCTGCATGGCGGCCACTACGACGAGGCCGCTGTCCAGTTCCAGCGCGGTCGGCTCATGGCCCGCGCCCATGGCAGCAACTTCGTCGCCTGGCTGGTCGGCGTCCTCGACGCCATGCGCCTCATGGCCGGCGGCCAGGCGGCCGAGGCCGAGCGGGTGCTGGGCGACACGCTGCAACTGGACCTGTCACTGCTGGCGGAGGGGGATATGGCCGGCCACTGGACCAACACCGGGCTGGCCGTGGCGCTACAGGGGCGTTGGGACGAAGCGCGCCCGGCGCTGTGGCGCGGCCTGCGCGGGGCCATTGCCGTCTACAACTACCTGCCGCTCATCGAGGTTTTGCCCGGCGTGGCCCTGGCCCTGGCCGCCGCTGACCCGCCCCACCTGACGCGCGCCGCCGAACTGCGCGGCCTGCTGCAAGGCCAACCCTACTTCGCCGCCGGCCAACACTTCCACGACATCGCCGGCCGGCGGCTGGCCGACGCCCTGAGCGCCCTACCGCCCGACGCCGCCCACGCCGCCGAAGCGCGCGGCCGCGCCCTGCCCCTCTGGCCCGCCGCCGAAGCGCTCCTGGCCGAGATCACCGCCCTCGGCTGGGGCGACGCTTAGTCGCGAATGACGTTACCAGAAAGTCGAAGCCTTTTAGCCCTCGCGTAGGGGTGGGACAATGCGGCTGCTGTGCCCTATCTCAAAGCATAACGTAGATGCCGCATTGTCTCACCCCTGGTCACCAGAACCGTAATTGGCCGGGGCGAGACAAACGGCGACTAACGTAGCTGTGATCCGAAAGAGTATCGCGCGCCGTTTGTCCCGCCCGTACGCAACGCAACCGACTCCTGAAGAACCCTGTTCCGAAGCCGACCTCTCTATTGGCCTCCCGCCCCCTTTGCGCTAAAGTCCTCCATCAGTGGCTGACCCATTGCTTACTGACTACTGCCTACCGATCACTGGAGCAAAAAATGACGCCCGAATTCGACCGCTCCCTGTCCGCCTACGCCGACCTCATCGTCCGTGTCGGCCTGAACCTGCGAGCCGGCCAACGCCTGCTCATCCGCGCCCCGCTGGAGACCGCCCCCCTGGCCCGCCACATCGCCGCCCGCGCCTATGACCACGGCGCGCGACTGGTCGAAGCCGTCTACAGCGACCCCCATCTGCAACTGACCCGCTTCCAGCACGCGCCGGCCGACTCCTTCGAAGAGCACTCCACCTGGCCGATCACCGCCGGGCTGGAGTACGTCGAGGCCGGCCACGCCACGGTGTCGATCACCGGCAGCGACCCCGACCTGTTCAAGGACGTAGACCCGGCGCGCATCATGACCGTGCGGCGCACCGAAGGCCGGGCCGCCGCCCCCCTCAGCCGCCTCATCACCGCCGATGCCGTCAACTGGTGCGTCGTCGGCTACGCCACGCCCGCCTGGGCCGCGCGCGTCTTCCCCGAGTTATCGCCCGATGAAGCGCTGTCGCACCTGTGGGACGCCATCTTCCGCACCGTTCGCCTCGATGCGCCCGACCCGCTGGCCGCCTGGCAGGCCCACACCGCCGATCTGGCCGCCCGCACGGCCATGCTCAACGAACGCCAGTACCACGCCCTGCGCTTCACCGGCCCCGGCACCGACCTGACCGTCGGCCTGCCTTTCAACCACCGCTGGCTGGGCGGTGCGGCCCCGGCGGGCAACGGCATCACCAACGTCGCCAACCTGCCCACCGAAGAGGTCTTCACCGCCCCCGACCGCGCCCGCGTCAACGGCACCGTCCGCGCCACCATGCCGCTCAATCTGGGCGGCAACCTGGTCGAGGGGTTCAGCCTGACGTTTGCCGACGGCCGCGTCGTCGACGTGCAGGCGGAGAAAGGGGAAGCGCTCTTGCGAGCGCTGATCGAAACGGACGAGGGCGCGGCGCGGCTGGGCGAAATCGCCCTCGTTCCCGCGGGCTCGCCCATCTCGCAGACGGGCATTCTCTTCTACAACACCCTCTTCGACGAGAACGCCGCCAGCCACATCGCCCTCGGCCGCGCCTATGCCAACTGCATCGCCGGCTGCGAAGGGCTCAGTGACGCCGAATTTGCCGCCCGCGGCGGCAACAGCAGCATCATCCACGTCGACTTCATGATCGGCTCGGCCGAGATCGACGTTGACGCCCTCACCGACGACGGCACAGCCGAACCACTGATGCGCGCCGGCGAATGGAGTAATTAGGAACGAGGAATTAGGAATTCAGAACTTGCTCTGAATTCCTAATTCCTTGTTCCCAACTTTCCTATAGGTCGAGCGTGATCCGCAGCGCGCGATCGATGGCTCGCATCGTATCGGCGGAGAGCGACCCGCGACGGCGGAGAAGGTGTGATACGGCAACAGCCCGGACCTGCCCGGCCAGGGCGACGGAAGCCATACTCAGCCCCCCTTCTCCGGCCGCCACATGTACGTTGTTGGGATAGAGCCGCTTGACGTTTGTCGCGTCAGTAAGGGGAATAACCACAACTACCGGACTGTTGCGATTGATGGCGTCCCGGCTGACGACGATAACCGGACGCGCTCCACCCTGCTCCGACCCTTCCGTTGGATTGAGCCGGGCATCGTACACATCGCCTCTGACCATTGCTTATCGCTCCGACTCACCGGTCAACAACGCCTCCCAATCGCTGGCGGCAAAAGCCGCGGCCAGCTCTTCGTTCAAGCGTCGATAGTCGCCATCATTAGCCAACGAGTCGAACTGCCGGTCGATCTCCTGACGTTCCAGCTCGTCCAGGTAGGCCTCAAGCGCAATAGCAATCGCCGCGTTACGGTTGGGGGCCAGACCGCGATCGATAGCGGCTTGTGTACGCTCCAACAAGCTGCCGGGCAACGTAACGGTCGTCCGAACCGTCTCAAACTGCTCAGACCAATAATGTGCACGCATAGGCATCACCTAGTGCATCATTATAAGCATCAAAGTAGATGCCTGCAAGTCAAATCATGAGATACGAAATACGAGATACGAGAGACGAGTTCAGAACGCTCTAAACTCGTCTCTGGTATTTCGTCTCTCGTATCTTGCCCTTACTGTGGCGGAATATTGACCGTCACATCCGCCGTCGGCGCGCCCTGGGTAATGACCGGCACGCCCACGGCCGACGCGAACAGCACCTGCTCGCCCAGCAGAATGCGCGCCCCAACGACGTACGCCTTGGCCGGGTCGATGTTGGCCGGCACGTAGGGCACCTCGAACGGGATGGGGAACTGCTGCCCCTCCAGCGTGGCCGAGATGGTCACGATCGGGTCGCCGCTCGTGCCCGCCTCGCGCAGGTCGATGTAGTAGACCGCCGTCGGGTCCAGCGCCACCGGCGCGTCGGTCGTGATGACGCCGGTGATCAACCCCTCGTTGCCGCCCGTACCGCCCGTGCCCTGCGCCGTCAATGCCAGCGACACGTCGTTGGTCGGCGCGCCCTGGGTCAGCACCGGCAGCGGCGTGGTCGCCGCATGAGTCAGCACGTTGTTGTCGATGATGCGCGCGTCGAGCACGTAGGCCTTGTTCGGGTCGATGCTCGCCGTGGCGTAGCCCAGCTCCCAGGCCACCGGCAGCGTCAGCCCGGCCAGCGGCACGTAGGTGAAGGCCGTCGCCGGCGCGTCGGCCAGCATCGGCTCGCGGATCTCGATGTTCAGATAGGCGGTCGAGTCGGCCGGCCAGGTGGCGGCCGCGTCGCCGGTGACGGTGAAGCGCAGCACGCCGTTGGCCTGGCTGGGCACTTCGGCCACCGGCACGACGATGCCGCTGGCGGGCGCGCCGACCGTCAGCACCGGAATGGGCGACAGCGTGGCGTAGAGCAGCTCGCCGTTGACCAGCACGCGCGCCGCCACGGCGTAGCTGCGGTCGGCGGCAATCGTCGCCGGGTCATAGGGCAGCTCAAACGACACCGGGAAGTTCAGCCCCGTCAGCGGCAGCTCGATGTTGGCCGCCGCCGGCGCATCGGCCAGCATCGGCTCGCGCAACTCCACCTGCAACACCGCCCCTTCGGGCAGCGCCGCCGGCGGCCGCGGCGTCGTCACCGTACCCATGATCGCCCCGCCGGCCGTCGCCGCCACGGAGGTGACGATGAGTTCCACGTTGCTGGTCATCGCCCCGCCGCTCAGCACCGGCACGCCCGTCGCCGAGGCGAAGGTGATCACCCCGTTGACCAGAATGCGCCCGTAGAGCAAGTACGTGCCCGCCGGGTCAATTGTCGCCGCGTCGTAGGGTAGTTCGAACGGGATGGGAACCTGTCGCCCCTCGGCGTTGACCTGCGTCGTCGCCACAACCGCCGGCACGCCCGACGATACGTCCTGCAACTCCACCTCGATGACCGCCGCCGGATCGAGGGCGATGCGCTCCAGGTAGGTCACCGTGCCAGTCAGCACGCCCTGGCCGCTGCTGCCGACGACCGGGCTGACCAGCACTTCCACGCCGCTGGTCGGCGCGCCGTTGGTAATGACCGGGGTGGCCGTCTGCGAGATGTAGCGCAACTCGCCGTCAATGGTGATGCGCGCCTGCACCAGGATGAGCGCGCCGGGGGCAATCGCCGCCGGGTCATAGGCCAGCTCGAACGGGAACGGCTGTTGCGCCCCGGCGGTGGTCGTGGAGTAGGCCGCCAGGACGGTTGCCGGCGCGTCGGCCCGCGATGCGTCGACCAGTTCAACCTCGACAACCGCATTTTCCGGCAGGGCCGAGCGGTCGAGATACGTCACGTTGCCGCTGACGAGCGAATCACCCGGCGCGGCGATCTCGGCCTCTTCGGCCGCTTGCTGCGCCCCGCCACAGGCCGCGACGAGCGCCATCAGCACCATAAGTGCCGCTACCAGCCATAGGTTTCTGTGTATTTTCATTGCTTGATCCTTCTCCAGATTCATACTTCAGTAGCGCATGGCGCGCCATAGCCGGACACACGTCTGGCTTTCGTAAGTGTATGTCGGACGCCCATCGGCAGCAAACGCCATCCACAACGGTAGGGGCGGGTCTAAGACCCGCCCCTACATGCGCGACACCCACAACGGTAGGGGCGGGTCTAAGACCCGCCCCCTACATGCGCGACACCCACAACGGTAGAGGGCGGGTCTAAGACCCGCCCCCTACGTGCGCGACACTTGATTACTTCTGCCCAAACGCCGCTCGCGTGCCCGGCAGGAAGCTGAGCACCAGCGCCAGCACCGGGGCGATGAACGACCACCACAGGGAGCTAAAGCTGTTGCCGCCCAACAAGCCGATGACGTTGATGATCAGCGTCAGGATGGAGATGACGACGACGAACGTCCAGCCGCGCGGGTCCAGGCTGAACAACTGCCGCGACGTGCTCAGCCAGATGAGGGCCACGATCAGCGACAGGATGCCGCCCAGCCAGGCCACGCCGAAGAAGTTCAGTTGCAGGATACCAAACATGGCGATGCCGAAGAACAGCAGCGCCTCCAGCAACACAATCACACCGGCCACAAGCGCCACAATACCCAGAAGGGTCACAGCCAACGGACGTTGTTTCATGATGTTTCTCCTTGATGCGATAATGATGAACGTTCCGCAACCGCCACAGGCTGGCGGCCGACGACGCATAGTATACCCATCGCCCCGCTACTGACCACAAACTACCCAGAAAGATAGAGCGCTCGTAAGCCGTTTGTTGGGTTTGTTGGTACTTTTTACTTAACTACTCTTGTATTACCCTTTTCGTCTTACTCATTGGCATGGTAAAATTCGGCTAACGTCCTTAACCATTCATTGCTGCCCACACTCTGTCACACAACACTCCAAAGTCCTCTACCGGCGGCCCGTCGCACCGGTATGAAACTACGCGCGGCGCGACTCGGGCCATCCCCATAGCCGTAGCTCCCTGCTCTGGGCGTCGCGACCAAGGTAATCGTGTTCATGGACGATCTATCGCGCTATGATCCGCAGTCGACCTATGGCGCTATCGCCCTGGAGTATGACTATGCGCGCCAGTACTACTGGGCTTTCCCCACCGCGCAACTGCTGCAACAGGCCGGCATCGAACCGGGCATGACCGTGCTCGACGCTGCCTGCGGCACCGGCGCGGCGACCCTGCCCGCCGCCGAGCGCGTCCGACCGGGCGGCCGCGTCGTCGCCGTTGACTTCTCGCCGGAGATGCTGGCCCTGGCCTCTGAGAAAGCCAGCCGCCGCGCCCTGCTCAACATCGACTGGCGGCTGGAAGACGTGACCACGCTCCAACTGCCGCCGGAGAGCTTCGATGCCGTACTGTGCCTGTTTGCGCTGTTCAACGTGGCCGATATGACCGCCTTGGTCGTCTCGCTCTGGCAACTGGTGCGCCCCGGCGGGCGGCTGGTCATCGTTACCAAGGGCCGCCCCTTCCTGGCCCCGCTGGGCGATCTGTTCTTCGAAGCCGCCCTGGCCGAAGCGGCCGACCTGCGCCCGCCTCGACCGTGGCAGCGCACCGACACACCCGACCGGCTAGGCGATCTGTTGGCCACAGCCGGCATCGCCGCCGAGATCACCAGCCAGACAACCACTACCCCCCTGCCCCAACCGGCCGACTGGTGGCGCATCGTCCAGGCGACCGGCCTCAGCCGCACGGCGCAACTGCTCGGCCCGGCCGCCGAGCGGGTCGCCGCCGCCAATCTGCGGGCCATCAGCGAGCAAAGCATCGACGCCCTGACTTCCACCGCCCTCTGCGCCGTGGCCCACAAGTAGGCCCGCACTCCCGCCGTGGGCTGACAGTTGAGACCCCGTGCCGCGGGTGTATGCTATAGGCCCTGAACCGGCCGACGATGACGCGGCAAGAACGCGTATTCGCGCTATACTTGCGCTACCCTCTCGCAAGGATATGCCAATGGGCGCACCGGATTTGCAGTTAACCATCCGCTATCGTGACCAGACGCACACGCTGGCCTTCGCCGCCGCCGCGACGGGCCGCACCATCGGTCGCGCCGACCTCCAGCGCTGGTTTCGCTTGCCCGCCGACGCCCTGATCCACATCTCCAAGGCCCACTTCACCATCACCTTCAGCGACGGCCGCTACTGGATCGACGAGCACAGCAGCTTCGGCACCCTGGTGCGCGCCCACGACGGCCCCATCCTGCCCCCCTATCGCAAGCGCCGCCGCGCCCGCGTGGCCCTGGGCCGGCGCACGGAGCTGCTGCTTTCGAACACCAACCGCGCCGACAACAGCGCCGACCACGTCTACGTCTTCGTCGACAACCCGGCCGCCAGCGACACCCTGGCCGTCTTCGTCGATCCGCTGTGGGATCAACTGCTGCGGCGGCTGGAGAGCGGCCGCGCCGCCCATCTGCTCGGTCTGCCCGGCAGCGGCAAGTGGCATCTGGCCCGCCAACTGATGGCCGACGACAGCCACGACCGCGAGCGGGTGATGGGGCTGAGCATGCTGCCCGTGTCCGTCGATTGCCGGGCCATCAGCGCCGGCGACCAACCGCTGTGGCTGGCCTTCGCTCGCCGCCTCCTGGTGGCCATGAGCGAGGCCGCCGACCGCGCCGGCTATGCCGCCGCCGGGCGCGAGCTGGCCGCGCTGCCGGCTGCCTTCGACCGCCATCCCCCCACCCACCCCGACCAGACGATGAGCGCCTTCCAGCGCGCCTTCGATACGCTGGTCAACGACGCGCTGCAAAGCCCGCTGCTGGTGCTGACCAACTTCGACAGCGTCTACAGCGATCTGGAGCCGGCCATGCTCTACTGCCTGGCCCGCTTCCGCAGCGAGTGGCACGACGTTAGTGAGCGCATCTACCTCGTTATCACCACCTGGCGGCCGCTCAGCCGCCTGCGCGACGACGTTGGCCGCGACCCCGACGCCGACCCCGCCGCCCGCGAAGCCGACGCCGACTTCGTGCGCGAATTCAGCCACGCTTTTGCCGATGCCACGATTCCCCTCAACTACCGCGGCCAGTTCCGCGCCCTGTGGGAGTCGCTGACCGGCGGCCGCCCGCTCGACGCCCGCGCCGAGGAGCGGCTGCTGCGGTTGACCGGGGCCAATCCGGGGCTGCTACGCGACGTATTGCGACGGGCCCAGCTGCGAGGCTGGCTCGACGACCCGGCGCGGCTGGTCGAGCGGCTGGCCGCCGAGCAGTGGGCCGACGCGCCGCTGCCGACGTGTGACAAGATCTGGCGCGCTCTGCGGCCGGAGGAGCGCGACTGTCTGGTGTCTCTGGCCGAGGGGCGGCGCATCGACATCAACCGCGAGCAGGAGTTGGCCCGTCTGGGTCTGCTCGACGCCGACGGCCACATCTTCAGCGACGTGTTCGCCGCCACCATCGGCCGCTTCCGCGCCGAGGAAGAGCGCCACGAGCGCGGCCTGCGCATCGATGCCACCAACCGCCGCGTCCTGGTCGACGGCCGGCCGGTGGCCCTGCGCGACGGCCGCGAGCTGGACATCCTGCTGGCCCTCTACGCCCGCCGCGGCCAGGTCGTGCGCTATCGCGAGCTGGTCGAGATCATCTACGGCGAGCCGGGCGTGGCCTACGACGAAGCCATGTTCTTCAGCGACAAAGAGGCCCTGCAACGGGCCATCGCCCGCCTCTGCGAACGCATCGACCCCCAGCGCGCTTACCTGACCAACAAACACGGCGTCGGCTACACCCTCTCCGCCGCCGTCGCCTAATCTCCCTCCCGCTGTAGCGCGGGTTGCTTACCCGCGCTCTTTTCCCCTCATCCGTCGCCAGGACGCGGGCAGAACAACCCGCGCGACAACCACCCTCTCCGACACAACCGACATCCCTGCCGACAACCGCCGACGTAGCTGCCGGATTCGACTGTCGGCGGCCGTCTCCGCTGCGGGTCCGCTTTCGATCTACCCTATGGGCATCGAGGCCAGCAGGCCAAGGAGAGATCGAAATGCCCGAAATGACCGCCTGGACTCCTAACTACCCGCGTTCGGTCGCCCTGGGCGACCTCAAGTTCCGGCCCCACGCCCGGCAGCGCATGCGCGAGCGGCGCGTGTCGGACTCCGACCTGATGCTCGTCCTCAGCCTGGGCGAGTGGGAGTACGCCGACAATGGGGGCATCCGCTACGGCTTCGACGTGCCCAGCGTCAAGCCGGAGAGAGAGGCCATCGCCCGCCACGCCGGCATCGCCGATGTGGCTGTCGTGATGAACGCCCGGACGTGCGAGATCATCACCGTCATGCGGCTCCATGACCCGGAGTATCGCCGCCAGGGGCCGCGCTCCAGCTAAACACCGGCGACGGGTGCCGACAGCACGCCCCAGCCCACCTGTCGGCATCCGTCTCAGATAACGGGCCTGTGCCCGTCTATCCTAATGACAAGTGACCGCCTGACCGTCACCACCGCCCTTAACAAGATTAGCACACCCTTAGCCCCAGTCGCGTGGGGGACTGCCGGAAGGGGCCTGCGTGGCCCTTTCCGGCAGGTCTACCGCTCCGCGTAGGGCAGGCCCCATCCTGCCCTACGCTCCCTTGTGAATCGTTAGCACCAGGAGGGAAATCATGCTCACGACCACGCTCATCCTCGGCATGCTTATCGGCGGGATGCTGGCCTCGTTCCTGGGCCTGTTCCGCCGCCCCGCCGGCGCGCCGGCCCAGATCGTCACCGTCAACCCCCTCCCCGCCGCAGCGCGCCCCCCGGGTTGCCTGGCCCGGCTCGGCGGCCTCGTCCGTCTGGCCGCCATCGGCTTTCTGACCCTCTTCTTCCTGCGGCTCATCCTGCTTTGAGAGGTTCCAGGTTCCAGGGGCCAGGGAAGCGATTGCACTTCCCTGGCCCCTGGAACCTATCCCCGGCCCATCGCAAAATATCTTGTTGACAACACCAAAAAAGTGAGTTATTGTGTCAATATCTTTGGCAAGGTTGATACAATGCGCAAAATATTAGAGTCCTGTCCGACGTGCGGCGGCGCGATGGCCGTCAGCGAACTGAGTTGCACTGTCTGCGACACCGTCGTTCGCAGTCGTTACACCCCCTGTCCCTTCTGCCGCCTGTCGCCCGAAGACCTGGCCTTCATGCTGCTCTTCGTCCGCAGCCGCGGCAACGTCAAGGACATGGAGCGGGAGTTGGGCGTGTCCTACTGGACGATTCGCGGCCGTCTCAACGAGCTTATCGCCACGATGGGGCTGGGCGACGCCAATGACGACACGGCCGACCCCGCCCCGGGGGACGCCGTTCGCCCCCCCGCCGGGCAGGCGGCAAGTCGAGGGGCCTCCGCCGACAACCCCGCGCCATCACGCGCAGAGCGGGCGACAGCCAAAGGCCCAACCGCCACCGAGCGCCAGGCCATCCTCGACCGCCTCAAACTCGGCGAACTTACCGCCACCGAAGCCGCCGCCCTTCTGGGCGGCAACTGACAACGAACAACTGACAACTGCAACTGAAAGGAGAGACCCATGAACGAAGAACGTCTGCAAATCCTGGAAATGCTGGCCACGGGCAAGATCGACGTGGCCGAAACGCAAATGCTGCTGGAAGCGCTCGAAAAGGGCGCGGCCGTCGAACCGGAAGCGTTGAAAGTGGCCCACCACGGTAAGCCAGGCCCCGGCATGCCGCCCCCCGGCGCGCCGGGCCACGCTCTGCCGCCTATGCCCCCGACCCCGGTCGGCCTGGGCCTGCCTCGCCCGCCTCGGCCGCCGCGCCCCCCCCGCCCTTCTTTCCGCGGTCGGCGCGCCGACATCATTGACCAGGCGCTGCAACTGCGCGCCCACGGCCTCGACGCCGCCTACGTCAACGAGCTGCGCGCCGCGCTGGGCGACGCCTCCCTCGAAGAGGTTCTCGCTGTGGGCATCCACCGCGCGTCACCGGAAACGGTGCGCCAACTGCGCGAGCTGTACCCCGACTTCACCATCGATGACCTGGTACAGTGCGCTATCCACGGAGTGGACGCCGACTTCACCCGCGCCCTCAGCGACATGGGCTACAGCGACCTGTCGGCGGATGACCTGGTGGCCCTGCGCATCCACGGCGTGAACCTGGCCACGGTCGCCAAGCTGCGCGAGGCGGGGCTGGCCGACCTGACGGCCGAAGACCTGGTCGCCCTGACCATCCACGGCGTCGACAGTGACTTCATCGCCAATCTGCGCCAACTGGGCTTCGGCGACCTGGCTGCCCACGAGCTGACGGCCATGAGCATCCACGACGTGTCGCCGGCCTACGTGGCCGAGTTGCGCGCCGTCGGGCTGGGCGAACTGTCGGCCGACGAGTGGCTGGCGCTGCGCATCCACGACATCGACGCCGACTTCGTGCAGCGGATGCGCCAACTGGGGCTGGAAGAGCTGAACGTCGACCGCCTGGTGGCGCTCAAGATCCACAACGTTGACGCCGACTTCTTCAACGAACTGGCGGCGATGGGGCTGATCGACCTGGCCGAGAAAGCGCCGGCCGAAGCGTAAGAAGCGCACACCAGAGCCGCCAAGGGCGCCAAGAGAATCTCCTCTTGGCGCCCTTCGCGCTCTTTGCGTGAGGTCTTTTCCCCCTTACACCCGGCTACCACGGCCTAAAGCCCAACTCAACACTCCGGCCGCTCCTGCCAGCGCTAACAGCCCCAGCCCGTTCGGCAGCCAGCGGCCGGTCGTCCCGCGCTCCAGCGCAGCCTGCGTCGGGCCAGTTGGGTTGACATAAACAGTAACGCTCGCGCCGGGCGACAACGCGAACCATCTCCGCCCGGCGGCGCTGCGTGGGCTGACCGGATCGCCGTCGGCCCGCAGCCGGTCGCCGCTGTACGCGCGGTCGTCGTAGTGGTAGGCGTAGGCCACACGCACCGTCGGCACGGTGAACGGCACGCGGCCAGCCTGTTCAACGCGCACCACGTCGACGGCCGTCACCGTGCCCGGTACTGCCACCCAATCGGCCGCCGCCCGCGCCGCGGCCGAACCCCGCCAGCCGCCCAGTAACGTCAGCACCGCCGCCACCGACCACAGGGCGGCGATGGTCGTCAACGTCTGCACCAACCGCCGCCGGTTCCAAAAGCGCTCCTCAGGCGTCATGGCCCACCTCCACAACAACTGTAGCCCAAACGCGGCCCCTTGTCAGTCGCGGCGACATACGGCTTAACCAGATGAACACAGCCCAACACCGCAATGGCTCAACGAGAATCCGCCAAATCACCCTCATCTGCCTGCCACTTCTGTCATTGTGGCGTTATTCGGCCGGGGCGTGAGGTATGCTGACACTGGAGCGTGCGGTTGTTTCCTAACAAGGTCACACCGACATACTCCGCCGGGGCGCTCCGGTCGCGGTAGTGGGGTGCGTTGCGTCTGCCCGGGCGCGGCGCACCCTCGTGCCAAAGTCCAAGCCGCCTGACCATCCCTACGTGCCGCAGCAACTCAACAATTGTTTCCCGTGAAACACTATGTCAAGTCGAACGATATTCCCGCGCCTCTTGACAAAGATGACGCGATGCGTCATACTATGGTTGCAGCCGTGGGCCGTCGGCTGGCTGTGACGCGCTCGGCACCCCGCATCTTCCCCTGCCGCCAATCGCCGGTCACTTCCTGCCCACCCGCAACTTCCCGTGACGCGCTGCGTAAAGGCAATACCATTTAAGCCCGGGTTCCACCAGGGAAACCGGAATCCTGGAGAACGGAGTAAGCTAACCATGAGTGATGAGACCATCCACATTGAGGAAGAAGTGAAGGACGCCGCCCACAAGGTGGAAAATACCGCCAAGCGTTGGACAGAGCAGATCACCGTACGCGGCGGCGACCTGGGCGAGACGCTCGGCCGCCTGGTGAAGGAAGCGACGGTGCGCAAGATCACCGTCAAGAGCGAGTCGGGCAAGACGCTGCTCGAGATCCCGTTGGTGCTGGGCGCGGCCGGCATGCTCATCGTCGGCCCCTGGACGGCCGTGCTGCTCGTCGCTGCCTGGCTGACGCGCGTTTCCATCCTCATCGAGTACGAAGCCGCCCCGACCCAGGTCGAGGAAGCGGTTGAAGAGATGGTCGCCGACGTTCAGGCGGCCGTTGCCTAAGAAGACGTTGCCCACAAACGACGGTGATTACACGGATTGCCCGCGGTGGGCAATCCGTGTAACCGGTGTCATCTGTGGCTCTAACTGCGGAGGAAAACGATGACTGATGAGATGAAAGAGATGGCCGACGAAGCCGCCGAGACGGGGCGCACCTTCACCGAGCGCGTGTCCGTGACCGGCAGCGACCTGATCGAGACTGTGCAATCCCTCTTGCGCGAGGCAACCGTGCGCAAGATCACCATTCAGGACAAGGACGGCCGCAACCTGTTGGAGATTCCGCTCTACGCCGGCATCGCCGGGGCGCTGGTGCTCGGTTCGGCCACGGTGCTGGCCCTCATCGCCGCCTGGTTCGCCCAGGTGTCGATCCTCATCGAGCGCGACAAGGCGCATGACGGCGGGCCAACCGTCGTCGGCGAGGCGGTCGAGCGGGCGGCCGGGTCGGCGTCCAGCGCGGCGTCACAGGTTGTCGGCGGCGTGACGGCTTTCTTCGGCACGGCCACGCGCGGCGCGGGCGACGCGGCCCGCCGCATGGCCGATGCGCTGGAGGCGCGCCTGGGTCGGGCGGCCGAGTCAACCGATGCCGCGGCTGAAATGGCCGGCGAGACGGCCGATGAGGTCGCGACGAAGGTCAGTGAAACGGCCCATGACGCCGCCGCCAAGGTGAGCGAACTGGCCGACACCGCCGCGACCAAGGCCGGCGAGGTGGCCGACTTGGCCGCCACGAAGGCCCACGACGCGGCCGAGGCGCTGGCCGAGGCCGCCCCCGAGCGCCAGTGCGCTGCCATGACCAAGGCCGGCACGCGCTGCAAGCGCGCGGCGATGGACGGCAGCGACTACTGTAGCATCCACCAGATCGCCTAGCCAACCAGGGGCCAGAGAAGAACGTTTCTCTTCTCTGGCCCCTGGTTTATTGCTCCCTACTCGCCAGTAAAAATAACAAGCTCCGGCGCGTGCGCGCCTTCCTTGCTGCTGTAGGCAACCACGTCGCGCGCGCCGTTACCGATGGCCAGGCTGACGCGGCCGTTGTCGGCCAACGCGGCCAGCACGGCCGGCGTTACGTCCACCTCCACCCAGCGGCCTGCCGATTGCGGCGCGACGATCCCCAAATCATTGTAGGGCAGCGGCGCGTTGTTCCAGGTCAGCCCCGTCTCCTGCCACAATGTCGTCGTGCCGGTGTAGTAGGGCGCGGTGGCGTAGACGATGCCGCCGTAGGAGGCGGCGTTCACAACCCACAGGCGCAACCGGGCCGCCTGCACCGTTCCGGTGAGCCCGGCGACGTTGAACTTTAGGTAGGCGTTGAAGTCCTGCTTGGCATTCCGGACGTTGAGACGGCTGCTGTTGAAGACGGCCTCCGGCGCGGCTGAGCTGACGTAGGCGTCGTTGGTGGGCAGGAAGGTGGTGGACGTCGGCCCGCTGACGCCATCGAGGAGGCGGCCGTAGAGCTGCGTGTTATACGCATACGTATCGAAGGCCGCCCAAACGCCGAGATAGGGGTTCTCGCCGCGCGTCGTCAGCGAGGGAAGAATATTGCCGCCGGTTCCAAACGGCGACAGCGGCCACGGGCTTCCCGTCGGCCGGCCCTGCGCGTTGTAGAACCGTACCCAGGTCACATGCGGGCCGGCGAGCTCCCCCTGGCCCAGGTACGTGATGGCGAATTCGCCCGAAGCCCGCGCCGTAATGCGCGGCGAGGCCTCGTCACCGGCCGAGGCGTCGTGGGCCAGGAATTCGCCGCCGAGCGCCACGCTGCGAGCGTTGAAGCGCCGGACGTACACATCCTCGTGGCCCCAGCGCGGGATGAAGACGTATGCGGTCCACGCAAACACAGCGTTGCCGGCAGCATCCGTGGCCACATCAACGTTATACACTCCGGCGCGCTGCCGCTGGTTCACGCGGAACTGCCCGCCCCGCGGCGCGCCATCCTGGGTGAAGCGGCGGGCGGCGATTCCGTCCTGACTCGTCCAGGCGACAATGAAGTTCCCGGCGGCGTCCATGGCGACGGCCGGGTCGTACTCGTCGCCGCTGTTGACGTTGTTGACCAGGAAGGGCGCGTCCATAGGCTGGCAGTCGGCGGCGAAGCGCCGGGCGTAGACCTGGTTATCGCCGCCCGGATCGTTCTGCTCTTCGACCCAGGCGATCACGAAGCGGCCGTCGTCGGCCATGGCGGCATCCGACTGCCGCGCTGGCCCGCCGGTAACCGCGAACTCGCCCGTGCGCGGCGCACCGTCAGCGGCGAAGCAGCGCGCATCGATAGTAAGGCCGTAATAGGTACTCCAGACAGCGACAAAGTTGCCGGCGGCGTCCATCGATAGGCCGCCCAGCTCCTCACGGTTGTCGGTGTTGGCGTTGAGCCGCAAGGGATCGCCCATCGGCGCGCCGGCCGCGTCCAGCCGTTGGGCATACAGGTCAGTGTAGTTGTCGCCTACCGGGTCAGAGACATCTTCCGTCCAGGCGACGACCATCTTGCCGCCGGCGTCCATCGCCGTGGCCGCACTGCGTATGAAGCCTGTCTCCGGGCCGATTGGGAACGAGTCGCCCCACCCCGCCGCCTGCGCCGCCGTCGCGCCCAGCAGCGCGATCAGCAGCGCCACGACTACCCATCCGAAAGCTCGTTTCGCGTTCATGATATAGCTCCATCCCACATATTCAGACACGA
>OEIV010000629.1_pt1 | contig 18471 bp, 14 predicted proteins | sample 1539231 | NCBI WGS metagenome assembly OEIV01 (sample SAMN03794762, study PRJEB22550) | activated sludge metagenome | feature: wastewater treatment plant; material: activated sludge; isolation source: Wastewater treatment plant of a petroleum refinery complex | place: Argentina: Buenos Aires ...
TCGCCGCCGGGCTGGTTGCGGCCCAGCCGCCACTCGCCGATGTTGACGCCATAGCTTGCCAGCAGCGTGCCAACCTGGCCGATGACGCCGGGCACGTCGCGGTTCTTCATGATCAGCACCACGCCTTCCGGTCGCGCCTCCAGGCGGTACTCATCGACCTGGGCGATACGTGGCTCAGTGCCGCCGAACAGCACCCCCGCCAGCAGCCTTTGGCCGCCATCACAGACGGCGCGGCAGGCGATCAGGTTCGGGTAGTCGAGGCTATTGATGCCGACGGTCTGAGTCATGCCGATATTACGCTGGTGGGCCAGGACCGGGGCGTTGATGTAGTTTACGGCTACCTCGGCGTCCTTCTCCAGCAGACCCTTGAGCAGGGCCGCGCCGATGGCCCGCACCAGCCCGCCGACGACGTCACCCTGCACTTCGACCTCGATACGCTTGATCGGCTTGTCGGCCAGCCCGGCTTGCAGGCGGCCAAGTGTCTCGGCCAGCTCCAGGTAAGGGCGTACGGTAGCGTAATCCCCTTCCAGCTCGAAGGGCATGTTGACGGCGTAGGTGTAGTCCGTGCCGCGCAGGGCGTTGACGACCTGACCGACGATCTGGATGCCTACGTCGCGCTCCGCCTCGTGGGTGCTGGCCCCCAGATGGGGCACGTGGACAACGTTGGGCAGCCCTAACAGCGGATGGTCGGCCGGCGGCGGCTCCGACGAGTATACGTCGATGGCCGCGGCCTTGATCTTGCCACTCTTCAGCGCCTCGGCCACGGCTGCTTCGTCGAGCAGCTTGCCGCGCGCGGCGTTGATGAGGATGACGCCGTCCTTCATCTGGGCGATGGTGTCGGCATTGATGAGCTTGGTCGTAGACGGGTTGAGCGCGGCGTGGAGAGTGATGTAGTCGGACTGGCTCAGCAGTTCGTCCATCTCGACCAGCATAACGCCCATCTCACGCGCCGTCTCTTCCAGGGCCAGCGGGTCGAAGACGAGCACGTCCATGCCGAACGCCTTGGCCCGCTCGGCGACCAGCTTGCCGACGCGGCCGAAGCCGACGATGCCCAGCACCTTGTGGTGGAGTTGAACGCCGACGAAGTCGCTGCGTCGCCACTCGCCGGCCTTCAGCGAGCCGTGGGCCTGGGCGATGTTGCGGCTGACGGCCAACATCAGGGCCATCGTCAGTTCGGCTGTGGCCATGCTGTTGGCCCCGGGGGTGTTCATGACGACGACGCCGCTCATCGTGGCTGCCTTGACGTCGATGTTGTCAACGCCGACGCCGGCGCGGCCGACGACGCGCAGCTTCTTGCCCGCGGCCAGCACGTCGGCCGTGACCTGCGTGCCGCTGCGGACGATCAGCCCGTCATACTCCGGGATGACTTCGAGTAGTTGCTCTTTGCTTAGACCGGTCTTCACGTCGACGCTCATATCGGCGTGCTCTTTCAGGCGCTCCAGGGCGGCCGCGCCAAGTTTGTCGGAGACGAGTATCTTATACATGGCTTCTCTCTGTCAGAGAAAAGCATCCACAGATTACACAGATTACACAGATTTCAAGAACGCTTGAAACCTGTGTAATCTGTGTAATCTGTGGACGCTTTCTCCATTAGGCGAGGAACTCGTCCATCGCCGCGTATAGCACTTCCAACTCGTCCATCTGCGTGTCACCCATGTGGGCAATACGGAACGTCTTGCCCTTCAGGTCGCCGTAGCCGTTGGAGATGACCATCCCCTTGGTGCGCAGGAACTTGTTGAAGGCCGAGATGTCGATCTCGCGGTTGTTGCTGATACAGGTGACGGTCGGCGACTCGTAGCCGGGGGCGGCGAAGATGTCGAACCCTTGGCCGCGCGCCCAGTCCAGCGTCCGGTCGCGCATGGCCAGGTGGCGAGTGAAGCGCTGCTCCATGCCTTCGGCCATCATGTCGTCGAGTTGGCGGTCGAGGGCGAACAAAAGCGACACGGCGGGGGTGGCCGGCGTCTGGTTTTTGGCCATCGACTTGGCCAGGCTGATGAAGTCGAAGTAGTAGCCGCGGGCCGGCACGGTCTTGGCCTTGGCCATGGCCCGGTCGGAAACGGCGCAGAAGGCTAGGCCCGGCGGCAGGGCAAACGCCTTCTGGCTGGAGGCCAGCACCATGTCCAGGTCCCAGGCGTCCATCTCGATGCGCGCCCCGGCCAGGCCGCTGACGGAGTCGACCAGAATCATGATGTCCTGGCCGTTGGGCAGGGCGCGGATGGCCTGGGCGATGTCGCGGATGGGGCTGGTGACGCCGGTGCTGGTCTCGTTGTGGACGATGCTGACGGCGTCGAACTCGCCCGTCGCCAGCCGCTCAACGACCTGTTCGGGCAGGATGGGCTGGCCCCAGGGCGCGCTGAGGACTTCGATGGCCTTGCCGTTCATCTCGGCCACGTCGCTGAAGCGCTCGGCAAACGCGCCGTTGACGCAGGTGAGAACCTTCTTGTTGACCAGATTGCGTGCCGCGGCCTCCCACAGCCCCGTGCCCGACGAGGCAGTGATGAGTACCGTCTGCTCGGTGAAGAAGACTTGGGCTAACTTGGGCTTGATCTGGCCGAGGAGATCGAGGCACTCCGGCATGCGGTGACCGATCATCCACTGCGTCTGGGCGTCAAGAATCTCCGGGCGGACTTCCGTCGGGCCGGGAATGAAGAGCTTGATGTGCTGTTGGCTCCGGGTCGAGGAAGGCTGCCCGGAAGCGGGATTTAAGGTGTTCATCGTTGAATGTTACAACTCCTGTATGGATCAGGTATAGGGCTTTCGTGCTAAGGGTTTGATAGTGCATCGGCCACGCGCGCAGCAGGCGCAGCGCGGCCGGGCCGCCGGCCAAGGGCAGCAGCGGCGCGAGACTCTGACAGGTGATGAAGGCGCGGGCCTCGGCCACGACCCGCGGCCGGGCGACTACGCCACCGTAGCCGACAAAGAGATCGACGGCCGCGCCGGCCAGCAAGTCGCTGTAGCCGTCCCCGACGAGCAGCGAACGGCCGCGCTGCTGGCCTAGCAACTCGCGGACGATCTGCGCTTTACCGTCGCTGACGGTCAGGGCGCTATCCTCGTGGGTCAGATAGCGACGGTCGTCCCCGGCTGTCTTCTCCCACCAACGGCCGGACAGCTCGTTATAGGTCAGGCCAACGGCGCGGATGCGCTGGCGGGGGATGCCCAGATAGATGCCGAACTCTTCGACCGGCTCGGCCAGACCGCCGCTGATGATGTAGACCTTGTGGCCCAACCCTTGCAGGGCGGTGACAACGCGGGCGGCGTCTTCGACGATGTGGCGCTTGTAGCTGCGGCGGATGTCGAGCACCTGCTGCTGCGTGGGGCGCACGGCGCGCAGCCGCTTCTCATAGACATCTTCCAGCTCGACGTGACCGTCCATCGCCGCCTGGGTCAATACAGCGACACGCTGCCCCTTGCCGGCCGACTCGGCCAACACGTCGATGCCCTCCACGGCGGTCAGGGTGGAGTCGCAGTCGAAGAAGACGTGCTCGTAGTGGGGCCAGCGCATTGACGGTCTCGGTCAGAAGGGGACGGGTTTCATCCGTTACGGGGGCACTTGTTTGCCAAGGAAGGATTTTAGTCTGTAAGTGCGTTTTTGCCAAAGCCGGCCAGGGCTTTTTAGTAGTCGATGTGAGCGTCCATACCTGTCAGGTCTGTCGGCAAATAGGGACTCCTGGGAAGCCCTTGTCTCCTTTGTAGACGAACGTCCTTAAGATGACCCTGACGGCTGAGCAAGCAGTTTGGCGTGTCCGTCATCGGCCACCAAGCGGGCCAACCCCTCATCTAGACCCACGCGCGCCCGCCAGCCGATGAGCGCCGCGGTCATGGCCGCGTCGGCCGCCTGGCGCTCGGCCTCGCCCGGGCGCGAGGGCAGCGCGCCGGGCAGGGGGCGACCGCCGCGGCCGACGAGCGCGTAGAGCTGCTCGACCACGGTGCGCACCTCCGTCGCCTGTCCCGTGCCCAGTTCGACCGTCGTCCCTGGCGGCAACTCGGCCCCCAGCAGCGCCAGCAGGCCGTCGGCCACGTCGTCGATGTAGACCCAGTCCTTGGCCTGTCGCCCGTCGGTCATGGGGAACTCCTGCCCGGCGCGGGCGGCGGCCAGCGCGGCGGCGACCAGCAGGTGGGGCGGCTGGCCAGGGCCATAGGCCTGAAAGATCATCGCGCCGTGGATGGGCCAGCCGGCGCTGCGGGCGTACATGGCGCAGAACGCCCAGGCGGCGGCCTTGCTGGCGGCGTAGGGGCTGGTCGGCGCGGTTTCGCCGGGCGTGCGGGCGACGATGAGTTGTTGCGTCTGGCCCCCTTCGAAGCACGCCCGCAGCAGATTGAGCGCGCCGCCGACATTGTGGCTGACGGTGGTGTGGGGGTTCAGGTACGGGTCGCTGACGCCGGCGGCGGCCAGATGGATGACCCGCTCCGGCGCGGCCTGGCGCACGGCACGGGCGGTCAACTGGTAGTTGCGCAGGTCGCCATAAGCCACGTCAAACTCAGGACGCAGCCGGTCGAGCGGCGCGGGCAGGGGCAGCCCGCCGGCGTACTCCTCCAGCAGCAGCAGGGTCACGTCGGCGCGGGCTAACAGGCGCGGCACAAGGGCGCGGCCGACAAAGCCGGTGCCGCCGGTAACGAGGACGCGCGGCCGGCTCATGGGCGCAGGTAGGCGCGATACCAGCTCATCGCCTCTGCCAGCCCCGCCTGCAGGGTGTACTGCGGTCGCCAGCCGATGGCCTCGGCCGCCTTGTCGGGGCTGAGGTACTCGTCCTGTATCTCGTGGACGACCTCATTGAGGATGATGGGCTCCCACTCCGGGTGGCCGGAGAGGGCGACGATAGTCTGCACCACATCCAGAGCGGAGACGGGGCAGCCGGAGCCGAGGTTGAACGGCTGGCCGCGCACGCCCGGTTCGGTCAGCCGCTCGGCCAGCATCAGATAGCCCCGCACGGCGTCGGCGACGTACAGGTAGTCGCGCCGGAAGGAGCCGTCGGAGCGGATGACCGGCCGTTCCCCCTGTAGCAGGCTGCGGATCGTGCCTGGAATCAGCCGGTTCCAGTTCAGGTCGCCGCCGCCGTAGAGGTTGGAGCAGCGCGTGACGGCCACGGCCTGACCGTAGGTGTGGGCGAAAGAGCGGGCGATCAGGTCGGCGCAGCTCTTGGAGACCTCATACGGATGGCGGCCCAGCAGCGGGAACTCCTCGCGGTAAGGCAGGTTGGGCTGTTCGCCGTAGGCCTTCTCGCTGCTGGCGACGACGACGCCGCGCACCGAGGGTGTCAGGCGCGCCGCCTCCAGCAGCAGCCAAGTGCCGCGGATATTGGTCTCGAACGTCGCCACCGGCTCGCGGTTGGCCACGCCGACGATGGTCTGGCCGGCCAGGTGGAAGACGGTGTCGATGGCGCAGTCGACCAGCGTGCGTTGCAGCAGCCCGTAGTCGAGCAGTTCGCCCGCCACCTGCTCGATGTGGTGGATCAGCCCGCTGCGGACGAGTTCCGACTGCGGCTCGCGCTCGCGCACCAGACCGACGACGGACGCGCCGCGTTCCAGCAGCGCCGCCGTCAGCCACGATCCGAGGAAGCCGGTGCAGCCGGTGATGAAGACCCGGCGCCCGCGCCAGAAGTCGGCCCCGCGTTCGTCCTGGCTCAAATGGCGTCTCCCGGCCGGTGGCCTCAGTGGGTCTTCTTAGCCAGGGCGATTTCGGCCGCCCGCAACGTGTTCTTCATCAGCATGGCGATGGTCATCGGCCCGACGCCGCCGGGCACGGGCGTGATGGCCCCGGCCACTTCCTTGGCCGACTCGAACTCAACGTCGCCCACCAGCCGATAGCCGCGCTTGGCCGTCGGGTCGGGCTTCTGGTTGATGCCCACGTCGATGACCGCCGCGCCGGGCTTGATCATGTCGCCGGTGATCATCTCCGTCTGGCCAATGGCGGCGATGACGATGTCGGCCTGGCGAATGCGGTCGGCCAGATCGCGCGTGCGGCTGTGGCAGATGGTGACGGTGGCGTCGCGCTTCTGGAGCAGCATGGCCACGGGCAGGCCGACGATGTTGGAGCGGCCGACAACCACGGCATCGGCCCCGCGCAGGGGAATGCCGCTCTCTTCCAGCAGGACGATGCAGCCGTAGGGCGTGCAGGGGATGAACAGCGGGTCGCGCCCCTTCATGGCCAGGCGGCCGATGTTGACCGGATGGAAGCCATCGACGTCCTTTTCAATACTAACGGTGTTCAGCACCGCTTCTTCGTCGAGGTGCTTAGGCAGCGGCAACTGCACCAGAATGCCGTTGACGTTGGGGTTGGCGCTCAGGTCGGCGACCAGCTTCTCGACCTGTTGCTGGGTGGCGTCGGCCGGCAGTTCGTGGCCGATGGAGCGAATGCCCAGCTCTTCGCAGGTCTTGCGCTTGCTGCGCACGTAGGTGGCCGAGGCCGGGTTTTCGCCGACCAGGACTGTGGCCAGGCCGGGTGTATAGCCGTGATCTTCTTTCATGCGGGCGACGGCCTGGCGCACTTCTTCGCGCACCTTTTCGGCGATAGCCTTGCCGTCGATGATGGCTGCGGTCATGATGAAACCTTCCTAATGGTGTGGGTTGTGGGCGGGAAACAAAAGAGCCTCGACCTGGATGGGGGAGGCTCTGTTAGACGCGATCAATTGGCGGCGCGACGTTACCTACTTCGGCAGCAGGTTGGTGCCCATAAACTTATCGAGCCAGATGGCGATGGCCAGGCCAATCGTCAGGGTCGTGAAGAACATATAGACGCCGCCATATTCGGCCGGCGTAGTGCCGATGAGGATGGTGATAAGCACCGTCAGGCCGAATGCCACCCCGAAAGAGATAGCGGCGAGGATAAGACGTTTGAGCAACATGCGCGCTTGCCTCCAGTTGTGTAATCCGTCACAAATCGCGTCCATTGTAGCAGATTGCCCCGCGCTCGCAAGCTTAGGATAAGTCAGGAAGAGCTCACGCCAAGGACGCCAAGCAAGCAAAGCACGCCAAGAAGAAGGGTTGCTTAGCGCTCTTTGCTTCCTTGGCGTCCTTGGCGTGAGCTCTACTTCTGACTTCGCCATAGTGACTTATCAACGCAGAAGATCATTAGACAATCACCTAACAACTCTCGCGTTTTGTGGTATACTACCTGTCACTCATCCAGCGGGGCGACTCTTTGCCGCGCCCCGGCAGACCTCAGACCGGCCGCCACTGTCCTCGCCACACCCGCGACCGGCGTGATCCGCAACGCTTCTCGGCAAGGGGGTAAATACGTGATGAACGAACAGGCGAGCACAGTGCGCTCGGCCGGCAGCGCCACGTGGCAGCTTCTGGGCTACTTGCGTCCCTATCGCCGCCAGGTAAGTATTGCCTACCTGACGATGCTGCTCGGCACCGGTCTGAACCTCGTCGTGCCCCAGGTGATCGCCTGGGCCATCGACTACGGCCTTGACCAGGGGCAGGCATCGTACCTCTTCCTGGCGGGCGGCATTATCATGGGCATCGCCCTGGTGCGCGGCGTGCTGGGCTTCGGCCAGCGCTACTATGGGGAGTGGCTGACCCACCGCGTGGCCTATGACCTGCGCAACCACTTCTTCAACGCCGTCCAGTACCAGCCCTTCGCCTTCCACGACCAGAGCCACACCGGCGACCTGATGAGCCGGGCCACCGGTGACATCGCCGAGTCGGAACGTTTCGTCGGCATCGGCCTGATGGACTTGCTGGCGACGCTACTGCTACTGGTCGGCGTGGTCATTGCCATGCTGCTCCAGTCGGTGCCGCTGGCCTTGTTGGCGCTCATCCCGCTGCCCATCCTGCTGCTCACCACGCTGCGCTTTGGCCTGACGGTGGAGCCGATGTTCAAGCGCATTCAGGAGCAGATGGGCGTGTTGTCCACCGTCATGCAGGAGAGCCTGACCGGCATTCGCGTTGTCAAGGCGTTCGCCCGCGAGCCGCACGAGTTGGACAAGTTCGACCGCGAGAACAACGAGTGGTTTGCCCGTCGCGAGGGGGTCATCAAGAAGTGGGGCAACAACTGGCCCTTCATGACCTTCCTCATTACGATGAGCATCTTCCTGCTGCTGCTGTTCGGCGGCCCGGCGGCGCTCGACGGCCGCATCACCATCGGCGCGCTCTTCGCCATGATCTCCTACGTCCTGATGCTCAATACGCCCGTCCAGCGGCTGGGCTTCCTCGTCAATCTGGCGGCCACCGCCGGGGCCAGCGCCTCGCGCATTCTGGAGATCATCGACCTGCCGGGCGAAGTGGTCGACCGGCCGGACGCCATCGCCCTGGACACGGCGCGCGGCGACGTGAAGTTCGAGCACGTCGCCTTCGCCTATCGCGACCGGCTCAATGTGCTGGTTGACATTGACTTCCACGCCCGTCCCGGTGAACGTATCGCCCTCATCGGGCCGACGGGGTCGGGCAAATCGACCATCACCAACCTCATCCCGCGCTTCTACGACGCCACCGGTGGTCGGGTGCTGGTCGATGACAAGGACGTGCGCGACCTGCAACTGAAGAGTCTGCGCCGGCACATCGGCATCGTCATGCAGGAGCCGTTCCTGTTTAGCCAGACGGTGGCTGAGAACATCGCCTACGGCCGGCCGAGCGCCAGTCGCGAGGAGATCGAGGCCGCGGCGCGCGTGGCCCACGCCCACGACTTTATTCTGGAGTTGACCGACGGTTATGACACCCGCGTCGGCGAGCGGGGGGTGACGCTGAGCGGCGGCCAGAAGCAGCGCATCGCCATCGCCCGCGCCCTGTTGGCTAACCCGCGCATCCTCATACTTGACGACTCAACCAGCAGCGTGGACACGGAGACGGAGCACCTTATTCAGGAGGCGTTGGCCGAACTGATGAAGGGACGCACGACGTTCATCATCGCCCAGCGTCTGCTGACGCTGAAGCACGCCGACTGCATCCTAGTCTTGGAAGACGGCTGCATCGCCGAACGCGGCGACCACGAGGCGCTGCTGGCCCAGGGTGGCCTCTACCGGCAGATCTACGACCTGCAACTGAAAGACCAGGAGGAGTTCGTGGCCCTGCAAGACCGTATGGCGGCCGAGGCCAGGAGTTAGTGCCATGAGTGTGAAACAAGACACCGACCTGAAGGCCAACGGCCACGGCCCGCTGATGCCGGCCGACGCCGAGCGCGAGGCGCGCGAGGCGCGCATCCGCCAACTGCTGCACGACGATGATGAGATGTTGGGCAAGGCCTATGACGGCCGCCTGGTGCGCCGGCTCGGCGGCTACATTGCGCCCTACAAGCCGCGTGTCATCATCGCCATCATCCTCATGACAGTCAGTACGTTGTTGGGTGTGGCAGGCCCGGCGATTATCGGTTACGCGATTGACCGCGGCATCCGCGCCGGTTCGGCCGAACAACTGCGGCTGTGGACGCTCGTTTTCCTGGTCACGTCCGTCGGCGAGTGGCTGACCAACCGCACGCGCGTCCACATCATGGCCTACGTCGGCACGCGTATTGTGGCCGACATCCGCAGCGAACTGTTCCGCCATCTGCACCGGCTGACACTGAACTTCTACAGCAACTACAGCGTCGGCCGCCTGATGAGCCGCCTCATTGGCGACGTGGGCGTGCTGCTCGACTTCATGACCTGGTCGATCACCGGCCTCTTCCGCTCGGTTTTCAACCTGGTCGGCATCGTCATCGCCATGCTGCTGCTCAACTGGCCGCTGGCGTTGGTGGCCTTCGCCGTCATGCCGCTGATGATCCTGCTGACCAACTACTGGCGGCAGCGCGTTCGCCAGGCGTATCGGGCCACGCGCCAACGCCTGTCGCTCATCAACGGCAATCTGAACGAGTCCATCTCCGGCATTCGCGTCACCAAGAGCTTCACCCGTGAGGAGCGCAACTTCCAGTACTTCGACGACCTCAACCGCTCCTTCTTCGACGCCAACGTCGAGGCCACACGGCTGGCGGCGCTCTTTTTCCCCGGCGTCGACTTCATCGGTTCGCTGGCGACGGCGCTGGTCATCGGCGTAGGCGGCTACCTGGTGTTGGGCGACGCGCTGACGGCCGGTACGCTGGTAGCCATCGTCCTCTACGTCGAGCGCTTCTTCGACCCCATTCGCGAACTGGCCCAGCGCTACAACACCTTTCAATCGACGATGGCCGCCTCTGAACGCCTCTTCGAGTTGCTCGATCTGGAGCCGGACCTGGTTGACGCGCCCGACGCCACGCCCCTGCCGCCAGTGCGGGGCGAAGTGGAGTTCGACCACGTCTCCTTTGCCTATCGCGAGGGGGGAAAGCACGTGCTCCACGACGTGGTGGTGCATGCCCAGCCAGGGGAGCGCATCGCTCTGGTGGGCGAGACGGGCGCGGGCAAGAGCACCATCATCCGCCTGCTGGCCCGCTTCTACGACGTGACCGGCGGCGCGCTGCGCATTGACGGCCATGACGTGCGCGATGTGACCAGCGATAGCTTGCGACAGCAGTTGGGCATCGTCTTGCAGGACACCTTCCTGTTCAACGGCACCGTGGCCGACAACATTCGCTACGGCCGCCTCGATGCGACCGACGCGGAGGTCGTGGCCGCCGCCCGTGCTGTGGGGGCCGACGAGTTCATCCGCCGCCTGTCCGATGGCTATGACGCCGAAGTGGGCGAGAACGGCAGCAACCTCAGCGTCGGCCAGCGACAACTGGTGTCGTTCGCCCGCGCCCTGCTGGCCGACCCGCGCATCCTCATCCTAGATGAGGCGACGAGCAGCGTGGACACGGCCACGGAGCGCATCATCCAACGGGCGCTGGACACGTTGATGGAAGGGCGGACGAGCTTTGTCATCGCCCACCGTCTGAGCACCATCGTTGGCGCGGATCAGATCATCGTGCTCGACCACGGCCGCATCATCGAGCAGGGGACGCACGAACAACTGCTGGCGCGGCGCGGGCGGTACTACAGCCTATACACGATGCAGTGGTCGCAACAGCAGCAGCCAACGCTGTAGTGTGATTCTCCAGAATCGCGCGATTCTGGAGAATCACACTACAGGTTGGCCAGTTGCTCGATAGCCGCCACCGGATGTGTGCCAACCTCAAAGGCGATCAGGCGGCGATGGGCCGCGCGCAGGGCGCGGGCGTCGCCCAACGCCTGGGCTTTCTTCAGGACGTTGAAGCCCATAGCCGCGGCGGGCTGCCCGGCCTCGTCGGGGATGCCCACGTCTTCAACGGCGTCCGACACCAGTTGAATGAATACCCCCTGGCCGCCGTCCCCCTTGTGCAGTTGGCCGGTCGAGTGCAAGAAGCGCGGCCCATAGCCGACGGTCGTGGCCAGGCCCGTCCGCAAGTGGATCGCCTGGCGTAACGCTTGCAGAGCCGCGTCGGCCGCCGGCGTGGCTGGGATGTAGGCCTGAATGGCGATGTAGTCGCCCGGCTTGGCCTCTTTAAGGAACGTACCCAGCGCCCCCGGTTCCCGGGCGGCGAACTCGCCGGCGGGCAGGCTGCCCGTCCTGGCATACTCGGCCACGATCTCGCGCGCCTTGATCTTGGCTGCTTCGACGTTGGGCTGGTCGAACGGATTGATGCCCAGGAAGTGGCTGGCGACGGCGGTGGCCATCTCCCACAGGAAGAACTGCCCGCCGATGTCGTACAGGTCGGCCAGGTGCAGCGCGACAACCGGCTGGCCGGTGGCGGCCAGTGCGGCGACAAAGGCGTCGTTGGTCGCGTCCCCCTCCAACCGCAGGTGAACAAACAGCCGGTCGGCCCCATAGGATTCCACCGGGGCCGGCGGTTCGCCGACGACGGGCACGATGCCCTGGCCTTCCTTGCCGGTGCTCTCGGCGATGAGTTGCTCAACCCAGTCGCCGAAGCTGGCCAGGGCGGGCGAAGTAATGAAGGTCACTTTGTCGCGCCCGCTCAGGGCCAGACGGCCGAGAATCGTCCCCAGCACGGCGGCGTGGTTGTCGGCGATGGCGTCGCAGTGGCTCAGTGTCGCGTTCGACGCGGCCACGGCGGCCCGTTCCAACAGCCGGGGCACGTCGACGCCGACCAGCGCCGCCGGAACGAGGCCGAAGTAGGACAGGGCGGAGTAGCGCCCGCCGATGTTGGGATCGTTGAGGAACAGGTCGCGGAAGCCGTAGCGCGCGGCCATGTCGGCGATCTTGCTGCCGGGGTCGGTGATGCCGACGAAGTGGCCGCCCACCCGCTCCGGGCCGACGACCGCACTCAGTCGGTTGTAGAAGTACTTGAAGCCCGACAGCGTCTCGACCGTGCCGCCCGACTTGGTGGCCACGATGACGATGGTGTGGGGGAGATCGACGGCCGCTTCGGCGGCGCGGACGGCGTCGGCGTCGGTCGTGTCGAGCACGACAAGGTTGAGATAGCCGGAGGACGTGCTCGCCTGCCTCGCGGTCTGGCCGAGTGTCTTCTGGAACAGCTCCGGGGCCAGGCTGGAGCCGCCCATGCCCAACAGCAGGGCGTGGCGGAAGCCGTCGGCAACAAGCCCCTTGGTGAATGCCTCCAGCCGCACCGTCTTGTCGGCCATGTTGTCGGCGATGTCGAGCCAGCCGAGGCGGTTGGTGATCTCTGTCGGCTTGGGCTGCCACACGGTGTGGTCGGCGGCCCAGATGCGGCCGATGATGCCGTGGCGGCACAGGTCGTGCAGGCCTTGATCGACGTCGGCCTGAGCCTCGCCCAACTGGGCGCTCATCATCGGTTGGCCCACGTCCAGCGCGTCGCGCTTTTGGACAACGGCCTGCACGAGCGTCTGAAAGCGATGGTCAGAGGCGGCCAGATGCTCAGCCTGCAATTGGGCGGCAACTGCCTCTAAGTCAATGCCCAGGGCGGCCAGGGTTGCCAGATGGGTTTCGCCCTCGTCCAGCCCTTTGTCCAACGTCGGCGTGACGATGCCGTCGCGCCGGAAGGCGGTCAGCGTGGCCGGGGTGAAGGTCATCACTGTGCCCTCGCCGATGAGCTGCTGAATGTAGTAGAGGGCAGGGTGGGCAAAGTCGCGCGGCGTTGTGCGCGTCCACTTGGGGCGCAGCGGCTGGCCGCGTCGCGCCGCCAGCTTCTCCCATGCCGGGCCGCTGAACAGCTGCCGGTAGCGGGCATAGAGTCGCCGCGCCAGGGCCACAGCTGCCTTGCCCCGCAGGTCGGGCCGCCCCAGCGCCTCCAGCCGGGCGTCAATGACGGCGTCGAGGGGGGCCAGCGAGAAGGAGGCCACGGCCGTCGGCGCGGTGCGCCAGACGCTGTGGCTGGTGAGGTACTGCTCCAGGCCGGCCAGGTAAGCGGCAGCGGCCTTCTCATAGTCAGCTACCGAGAACAGGTGCGTCACGTTGACCGAGACACCGTCGGCCACCAGTTCGCGCACCGCCTTGAGGCCGACGGCCGTGGCTGGAATCTCGACCATGACGTTGTAGCGGTCGATGTGGTGAGAAATGTGGCGCACTTCGGCCACGGTCGCCGGCACGCCGTGGAGCAAGGCCGGCTCCAGTTCGAAGCTGACGAAGCCGTCCCGGCGGTGGCTGGCCTCGAACAGCGGGTGGAGCACGTCGGCGGCGCGCTGGACGTCATCGACCAGCAGCGCCTCATGAATGCGCCGCGCCGGCTTGCCTTCGGCCATCGCCCGGCGCAGCCCGGTGTCATAGTCGCTGCTGCCGCGGATGGCGCGTTCGTAAACCTGGGCGTTGGCCGTTACGCCCTGGATACCCTGCTTCACGTGCTCGGCCAACTCGCCCGAGCGGATGAAGCTGCTACGCAAATAGTTGAGCCAGGTCGACTGGCCGAGTTCGTGGAGGTCGTTCAAGGTCGCCATTGGGTCTCCTGATTGCTTTCAGCGCTTGGCACTGATCATGCGGGGCCGTCTTTGCTAAGCATAGCGCGATAAAACCCCTCTTCCAAGAAGTGGCACTTCCTAGAAGTGGTGCTGCTTGCATGAGCGTTGGTTGCCGGCGCGGCATTGGCGCGTATGATGCATGGGCAGGCTTACACCATCCGCTGAGGCATGAAAGCAGTCTACCTCTACCCTACAGAGTAGCTCACGGAGCATACCGGTGTCATCGCTTGAAAGTCACATCTTTTCGTGGCCGAATGTCATATCATGCTGTCACAAACGGGGGCGCGACGGTGTTTAGAGGGGTGAATGAAGACGAGCAGGAGCGGCCGATGGCTGCGCTGAACGATACGGCCTTGCTGGCCAGCACGGCGCGGGGCGATACAGCCGCCTTTGAGACGCTATTCCAGCGCCACTACGACCGGGTCTACGGCATTCTGTTTCGGCTGGTCGGCGAGCGCGGCGAGGCCGAGGACCTGGCCCAGGAGGCGTTCCTGCGGTTGCACGCCCACGCCCGCCGCCGGCGCAACAGTGACGACAACGTCAGCGCCTGGCTCTACCGCGTGGCGACGAACCTGGGCTACAACGCCCTGCGCGACCGCCGCCGCCGCTGGCAGCGCGACGTGCATCTGGTTCCGTCGGAGTCCGGCGACGCGGAGGCGGAAGCGGCCCGGCGCGAGGAGCGGCGGGCAGTGCGGGCGGCGCTGGCGCGGCTGAATGAGCGGCAGGCCCAGTTGCTCATCCTGCGCCAGATGGAGTTCAGCTATGCCGAGTGCGCGGCCATCGTCGGTGTGGCGCCGGCCTCGGTGGGGGCGCTACTGGCCCGAGCGGCGCGGGCATTTCGCGAGGCGTATGAGCAGCAGACGGCCGCCGACGGGTGGCCGGGGGAGAAGCGATGAACGAACAGGAGCACGACGTCCGTGAAGTGCTGGAGCGTCTGGCCGTCCTGGCCCCCGACGCCGAGGAGGCCGCTGCGCCGAAGCGCGCTCTCGCTCAGTTTAGACACCAGACGGCTGACCGGCGCAGTGCCGGCGGCCGAGCAGTTTCAAGGAGTGTAACCATGACATCAATTCGTAGATTTGCAGCGGTTGGTTTGACCGTGGTCGTGGCCATCGCCGTTCTGATGGCGTTCCCATCCGTGCGCGCAGCGGCCAGCGACTTACTGGGCCTGTTCCGGGTGCAGCAGTTCGCGCCCATCTCCGTCTCGCCGCAGCAATTGGCGCTGCTGGAACGGTTGGGCGAGCAAGGGCTTGAGCCAGGTGAGTTCGTCGTCACCCAGGAGATTGGCGAGCCGGAGAACGTGGATTCCCCCGAAGCGGCGACGGCTGTGGTTGGCTTCTCGCCGAAGAGCCTGCCCAACCGCGGCGAGCTGATTCGGACTTACGTGATGGCGGGCGGCGCGGGCCATCTCATCGTCGATCTAGCCGGGGCGCGGGCCATCGTCGAAGCGGCCGGGGCTGACCCGCTGCTGCTGCCCGACAGCCTCGACGGGGCGCGGGTCGACGTGACGGTGTACGACAGCGTCGGCCAGCTCTACGACAACGGCATCATGCTGGTGCAGACGCCCAGCCCGGACGTGAACTATCCGGCCGACGTGGATGCGACTGTTCTCGGTGAGGCGCTGCTGCAAGTGTTGGGCACGGAGCCGGCTGAGGCGCGCCGCATCGCCCAGAGCATCGACTGGACGAGCACGCTGCTGCTGCCCATCCCGCAAAACATGGGCACCTACCGCGAGGCGAACGTCAACGGCGTCACCGGCGTTGTCCTGGAGCCGTTTGATCCCGGCGCCGAGGCGGCTGTTGTCTGGCAGAAGGACGGAATGGTCTACATGATGACCGCCGGCCGGCTGAACGTCGATGAGCTTCTGGCCCAGGCCAACTCCTTGCGGTAAGAAGAGGCTCACGCTCGCAAAGAGGCTCACGCAAAGAACACCCAGGTACGCCAAGAGCGCAGAGAGAAAGGACATCGCTATCTCTTTGCGTTCTTAGCGTGCTTGGCGTTCTTTGCCTGAGCGGTTTGCGTGAGCGCTCTAGATGTGCTTTCATGCCTATCAACATGAGTGATCTCGTTATTGACACGCGCGGTTTGCGCAAAGAGTTTGGCCCTAAAGTGGCCGTCGCTGACCTGACGTTGAACGTGCGCGCCGGCGAAGTCTTTGGCTTCCTCGGCCCCAACGGCGCCGGCAAGACGACCTCCATCAAGATGCTACTCAGCCTGACCAAGCCCACCGCCGGCGAGGCGACCTTGCTCGGGCGGCCGCTGGGCGACCGCCCGGCGCGGGCCAAGATCGGCTACTTGCCGGAGCACTTCCGCTTTCATGAGTGGCTGCGCGCCGACGAGTTCCTGAACCTGCACGGTGAGCTGTACGGGATGGACCGGGCGGCGCGAGGCGAGGCTGTGCCCCGCCTGCTCAAGCTGGTTGGGCTAGAGGATCGCGCGGCGACGAAGCTCGGCGCGTTCTCCAAGGGCATGCTCCAGCGCATCGGCCTGGCCCAGGCGCTGCTGAACGACCCGGCTCTCGTCTTCCTCGATGAGCCTACGTCAGGCCTTGACCCCATTGGCCGCCGCGTGGTGCGCGACATCATCACCGATCTACGCCAGCGCGGCATGGCTGTGTTCCTGAACTCCCACTTCCTGAGCGAAGTGGAGAAGACGTGCGATCGGGTGGCCTTCATTCGCAGCGGCCGCGTCTTACAAACGTCGTCGCTCACGGAGTTCGAGGAGGAGGCGATGCAGGTGCTGGTGCGTGTCGGCCAGCCGACGCCGGAGCTGCTGACAGGGCTGGGGCAGTTCGGCCGCAATGTCGCCCTGGAACCGGGCGACGGTCGCATTCGTCTGACGCTGGGCGATGAGGCCCAACTGCCCGCGCTGGCTAACTGGGTCGTTCAGAGCGGCCACAGCCTCTATGAATTGACACCGACTCACCTGTCGCTGGAAGACCGCTTCCTCCAGGTGGTCGGCGAGGAGTCGGACGAGTAACTATGCCGATTTTTGTTATTGCCCGGCTGACCATTCGCGAGGCGCAACGGCGACGCCTGTTGTGGGTGGCGCTGTTTATGGGTCTTGCCTTTCTGCTTGTCTTTGGCATCGCCTTCCACTTCATCCGACTCGACATCGAGCGCCAGGTCGCCGTGTCTGAAGATCTCAGTTTCGTCTCCGTTCTCCTTCTGACAGCCGGCCTGTATGCGGTCAATCTGCTGGTCAACGTCGTCGCCGTGCTGGTTTCGGTGACGACCCTCTCCGGCGAGATCGAGTCGCACACCATCGACGCTATCGTCACGAAGCCCGTCCCGCGCTGGCAGGTTGTGATCGGCAAGTGGCTGGGCTTCGCGGTGTTGGTGCTGGGCTACCTGGCTCTGCTCGTTAGCGGGCTGATGCTCATCGTCTACCTGCGCTCCGGCTTCTACATGGACAATATCGTCCGCGGCGTGCTGATGATGGCGTTGGCGGCGTTACTCGTCCTGACGGTGAGCATCGCCGGCGGTACGCGCCTGTCGACAATCGCCAACGGCGTGATGACCTTCATGCTGTTTGGCATTGCCTTCCTGGGCGGTCTGGTGGAGCAGGTCGGCGCGCTGATCCGCAACCCGGCGGCCGTCAACGTCGGCATCGTCAGCAGCCTGATCATGCCCGCCGACTCCCTCTGGAAGAAAGCCACAGCCTACTTCCAGCCGAGCGGCGCGACCAATCCGTTCGAGTTAGGGCCATTCGCCGCCATCACCGAACCGAGCACGCTCATGGTCGTCTACGCCGTCCTCTATCTCCTTGTTCTGCTGGCCTTTGCCTTATGGAGCTTCTCGCGGCGCGAACTGTGAAATCAGAGTAGAAAATTCCCTATTACCGGCCTGTTGCCCTTACAATAGGGTATGTACGGAGCGTGCAGTATCGAGCGCACACGTAAGGGGACAGGCCGGGATTATGTCTGAAAAACCGCACATTGTTCGTATCGTTGCCGACGAAGCGCGCCGTCAATACTACCGGAGCCACTGCTCGCGCGCGGAACTGCCCAAGCCGCGAATCTATCAGGATGAGATCGGCGTCGAATTTGGTGACGGCCGTTTCATCCCCTATGCTGACCTGGGCTACCATGACGCGGTCGGCTTCTTCCGCCTCTCGGAGGCGACCGAGCTAACCAGCCAGGCCGCGCCGTTCGCCGCCGCCGGACGGCTTATCGACTGCGGTCAAATCGTCGTCACCACGGGTATCGCCCAACGCCTGACGCACGAGGAGATACGCAACGTGCTGCAACGCCACAGCGGCGGCGACTTTGGCGCCTATGGGCAGTTCTATGACCTCGACGTGGACGACGCGATGCTACTCGACGAGGTGGGGCAACCACTGCCGCCGGGCCTGGTCAACAAGGTCAATACGCTAACCGGTCTGAACCCCATCGTCTCGGCCTACACCGTGCGCGACCACGCCGTGTGGGTCATCACCGAAGCCGGGGAGAAGCGGACGACGCTGCTGCTCTACGCCGGCGTGGCCGACTGACCGGCCAGCAGCGCCAGATAGTGGATGCTGGTCTCGATTCCCTTGGTGAAGTTGGGCAAGTAGAAGCGCTCGTTGGGCGAGTGGATGCGGTCGCCCGGCAGCCCGAAGCCCATCAATACCGTCGGCAGCCCCAGTTGACCCTCGAAGTCGGTGACGACAGGGATAGAGCCGCCCTCGCGCATGAACACCGGCGGGCGGCCGAACGTCGCCTCGTAGGCGGCGGCCG
>OEIV010000630.1_pt1 | contig 18430 bp, 20 predicted proteins | sample 1539231 | NCBI WGS metagenome assembly OEIV01 (sample SAMN03794762, study PRJEB22550) | activated sludge metagenome | feature: wastewater treatment plant; material: activated sludge; isolation source: Wastewater treatment plant of a petroleum refinery complex | place: Argentina: Buenos Aires ...
AAATTTAAGATGTTTTTTAATTAATTCATCCGTCTTAAATTTGGGGTACACTATAAAGTGGCTGTAGCTATACAGATACCATACAAGTGAGTATTGATTCATTACCAAATGCTAAATTTGGCTATACAATATCAAATTCAGACATCACCCTCATCGACAGTTCAACATTTGCAACATCATATAAATGGTATTTTGGTGACGGCGATAGTTCGAATGTGGCTAACCCACTACACACTTACATTACAAATGGATCGTATGATATAACCATGATCGTAACTAATGCATGTGGTAGTGATACTTCGATACAACAAATAAAAATCATTACTGGACTCGATGAACCCCAAATACAAGATTTATTGATATATCCAAACCCAGCAACGAGTCAACTCTTTATTGATTTAAAAGCCTATGCTGGTCATGATGTAGGGCTCTATTTAATGGACATGAAAGGGGAACTCCTTAGAAAAGAAAACTATGCAAATGCAGCAAAAGTAATTCGTTTAGATATTGCTTCATTAAGTATGGGAACCTTTCTATTAAGAATGGTTATTGGAGACAAAGTATATGTGCATCGTATTTCTATTGTAAAATAATATCTCGGGGGGGTATTTTTGTAAAGCTGTCTCAAAGTTTGAGGCAGCTTTTTCTTTCTATTATTAATGAAATTGTTTAAAATTTTTTGAACCCATTTCATTTAGCAAACTATTCCATATAAATACTATTTTTGTGTCATGACAAACCTGAACGAAATCACTGAATTTAAAACATCCCCAGAACTGATTGAAAAATTGTATGAACATAGTATACTGAAAAATTATCACGCAGGAGAAGTTATATTAAATGAAAATGCGAATATTCGATCTATTCCAATCGTTACCAAAGGAAGTGTAAAAGTGATACGTACAGAAGAAGATGGAAGAGAAATATTACTTTACTATATCAAAGCAGGTGAAAGTTGTATCATGTCATTTTTAGGGGGTATACATCAGGAAACAAGTAAAGTGAAAGCAGAAGTAGAAGAAGATGCAGAAATCCTTTTTTTACCTATGAACAAGGTAACCCTATTCATCAAAGAGTACCCACAATGGCTTGATTATATTTTCAGGTTGTATCATAAACGATTTGAAGAATTACTCATCATCATCAATGAAATTGCCTTTAAAAAAGTTGATGAAAGATTGTTATCCTTGCTTGAAAAAAAAGCTGATTTAACCAAAAGCAAAACAATTTTAGTTACACACGAACAATTAGCCAACGAATTAGGTACCGCCCGAGTAGTGGTTTCACGATTATTAAAACAATTGGAAGAAAACAAACAATTACAATTAGGCAGAAATAAAATCATACTACTGTAACAAAAGTCACCTAACAAGCAAACCAATAAAACCACCTTTGCACAAATATATTTTTACAACATGGAAATCATAGGTTATTTATCATCGATATTAATTGGCGTTGCATTGGGATTGATAGGCGGAGGAGGCAGCATACTTACAGTGCCAGTATTGGTGTACTTATTTCAAGTAGATGCCGTATTAGCCACTGCGTATTCCCTATTTATTGTCGGATTAACCAGTGCAGTGGGATCGGTAACGTATTTTAAAAAGGGGCTTGTGAATATCAAAACCGCTATTGTATTTGGCATTCCATCTATCATAGCCGTATTTGCTACTCGTGCCTATTTAGTTCCAGCCATACCCAAAGAAGTCTTTACGTTAGGTAGTTTTGTGGTCACAAAAAGTATATTGATGATGTTGTTATTTGCTGTATTGATGATAGCCGCATCGTATAGTATGATTAAAAAAGATAAAAAGAAGACCACTGAAGACACAGGAGAACAAAAATTTAATTACCCACTAATACTCATTGAAGGCGCTGTGGTAGGTATTCTTACCGGCTTAGTTGGTGCAGGAGGTGGGTTTCTGATTATACCTGCATTGGTGGTGTTATCTAAACTTCCCATGAAAGAAGCGGTTGGTACATCTTTGGTAATTATTGCTGCAAAATCACTCATTGGTTTTTTTGGAGAAGGGGGCGATACCATCATTGACTGGACATTTTTATTGAAGGTTTCTGCTTTTGCCATTGTGGGTATTTTTATTGGAGCCCAATTATCTAAGAAAATAGATGGGGCAAAATTAAAACCCGCTTTTGGATGGTTTGTACTCGTTATGGGTATATATATAATTGTGAAAGAAACAATTTTAAAATAAAAACGATTATGTAACATTTGTCACATGATTAATTTTAAATAAAGGCGAACTTGCATTCGTTTTTAATTCACAAAAACTAATTACATCATGTCAAATCATTTTCAAATTCTTATTATAGGTGGAGGCAATGCAGGCTTATCTGTAGCCTCACAATTACTTCGTAAAAATGCACAACTTAATATTGGCATAATTGAACCTTCTGAAAAACATTATTACCAACCAGCATGGACATTAGTGGGTGCAGGTATCTTCAATATTAAAGACACGGAACATGAAGAAAAAGATTACATCCCTAAAAATGCCATTTGGATAAAAGAGTCTGTAGTCACTTTTGTACCAAACGAAAACAAAGTCATTTGCCAAACAGGAAATACCTATCATTACGACATACTAATAGTTTGTCCAGGAATTCAACTCGATTGGAAACAGATAAAAGGGTTGAAGGAAACTTTGGGTAAACATGAAGTCAGTTCAAATTACGATTATAATTTTGCACCTTATACCTGGGAAATGATTAAAAATTTTAAAGGGGGTACTGCTGTTTTTACCAACCCATCATCACCCATTAAATGTGGAGGAGCGCCACATAAAATCATGTATTTAGCAGTTGATTATTGGCGTAAAAAAGGAATATTAGACAAATGCAATGTTCATTATTTATCAGGGGGTGGTGTATTGTTTGGTGTAAAAGAATATGCTAAAACCTTGGCCGATGTGGTTAAAAAAGGCAATATTAAAACCCATTTTGGCGTTCAAGTATTAGCAATTGATGGAAATGAAAAAACCATTACGTTTCAAACAAAAGAAACAGAAACCCAACAAATCAATGCATCATTTGCAGGTTGTCAATTAGTCAAAACACAAGAGCTGAATGCACCAGCAACTATCACTTTGCAATTTGATTTGTGTCATGCAGTACCACCACAATCAGCCCCTGACTTTATTAAAACAAGTGAACTTGCAGATGCTAACAATCCGTATGGCTATGTAGAAGTTGATAAAAATACACTTCAACACATGCGATTTGCAAATATTTTCTCTTTGGGTGATTGTTCTAATGCGCCTTGTAGCAAAACAGGTGCAGCGATTCGTAAACAAGCGCCAGTGGTTGTAGCCAATGTGCTGTCGGTAATGGCAAATGAAAAACCAACAGCTTCTTACAACGGTTATAGTGCCTGCCCCATTCCAACACAATATGGAAAATTAATGCTCGCTGAATTTGACTATACCAATACACCAACCATGACCTTTCCATTCAATCAGGCAACCCCTCGCTGGTCAATGTGGCTATTGAAAACAAAAATATTGCCTTGGTTATATTGGCATAAAATATTAACAGGCAAAGCGTAGATTGTTTTTTTTACTTGTTGAATTAAATCAACTGAAAATTGTGATGATGATTTTTGTCAATCAAATGATTTCATATTTAATAGTGTCATTTTTTATTATATAAAAAATAAACTAACCCTAAAACATGATAATAATCATATCTAAATGTAACCAATGTAACATTTAGTTCGTCGTAATCTTAAGATCTTTGTATTCTAAATTTTATATCTTATGAAAGTAGAACAAATATATACTGGATGTATCGCACATGCTGCGTATTATCTTGAAAGCAATGGCGAAGCCGCTATTTTTGACCCTTTAAGAGAGGTGCAACCTTATATTGATCGGGCAGCTAAAAACAATGCAAAAATTAAATATGTATTTTTAACGCATTTTCATGCCGACTTTGTCAGTGGTCATTTAGACCTGGCAAAAAAAACAGGTGCACAAATTGTTTATGGTCCAACGGCTAACCCTGCATATGAAATTATTAAAGCCACTGATGGACAAATATTTAAAGTGGGTGATTATAGTGTAAAAGTGATACATACACCTGGTCATACAATGGAAAGTACAACTTACTTACTGATCGATGAAAATCAGCATGAACATGGTATCGTAACTGGCGACACCCTATTTATAGGTGATGTAGGTCGTCCTGACTTGGCCCAACATGTCATAGCCGATTTAACAGAAGATAAACTTGCTAGACATTTATATCATTCATTGCGAACTAAAATTATGCCTTTGAGTGACGATTTGATTGTATATCCCAATCATGGTGCAGGCAGTGCTTGTGGTAAAAACATGAGTAAGGAAACTACCGATACCTTAGGTCATCAAAAGAAAGTAAATTATGCTTTACAACCTATGTCGGAAGATGAATTTGTGAAAGCCATCCTTACAGGATTAACACCTCCTCCAGGTTATTTCCCTAAAAATGTGTTGATGAATATTCAAGGATATGAAAGTTTAGATACCGTAATGGAAAGAGCTTTTCATGCATTGGATGCTGATGCATTTGAACTAGTAGCCAACGAACAAAATGCCTTGGTATTAGATACCAGAAATGCAGATGATTTTGCTGCTGGTTTTATACCAAACAGTATCAATATCGGTCTTGATGGAAGTTTTGCACAATGGGTGGGTGAAATGATTCCTGACATTAAGCAAGCCATATTATTGATTACCGAAACCGGTAAAGAAGAAGAAGCGATGATACGTCTTTCTAGGGTTGGCTATGATGGCACATTGGGATATTTAGCGGGTGGTTTTGACACATGGAAAAAATCTGGTAAAGAAATAGACAGCATTCAACGAATGAGTGCACAAGAATTTGAAACAATGTATCACAATCAACGATTACCAATTTTTGATGTGAGAAAGAAAAGTGAATATGAAAGTGAGCATGTAATTGATGCAAACAATGTTTCATTAAATGAAATCAATCAACATTTAGCGATGTTTCCAAAAGACCAGGCATTTGTATTGCATTGTGCAGGTGGATATCGTAGTATGATTGCAGCGTCTATTTTAAAACAACGAGGTTGGGACAATTTCTATGATGTGCGTGAAGGTTTTACTGGAATTGCCAAAACTACTGTGCCTAAATCAGCATATGTATGCCCAAGCACCATGCTGTAATGAGAGATTGTAACTAACTATCAAAAAATAAACCTAAGATTACTCATTCAATAACGACAAAATAATAATTACTAATATGGATACAATCATCAACAATAGCATGCCTCGTATAGGCGACCAAGCACCCGATTTTGACGCTGTCACTACAACGGGACCACTCAAATTGTCAAGTTATCAAAACGGGCACTGGGTTATATTATTTTCTCACCCTGCCGATTTTACGCCAGTATGTACTACAGAAATGATGGGGTTTGCAAAAGAAAAAGATTTTTTTGCTACTCATCAAACCAAATTGATCGGCTTGAGTATTGATAGTATTCATGCACATATCGCATGGGTAAATGCAGTGCATGAAAAAACAGGCATCTTGTTTGAGTTTCCGATTATTGCAGACTTAGACATGAAAATTGCAAAGTTGTACGGAATGTTACAACCTGGGGAAAGCGAAACAGCTGCAGTACGTGCGGTGTTTATCATAGACCCTAAAGGGAAAGTGCGATTAATCATGTACTACCCATTAAATGTAGGTCGTAATATGGAAGAAATCAAAAGAACCCTTATTGCTTTGCAAACATCAGATGAAAATCAATGTGCGATGCCTTTAAATTGGCAAACGGGTGATCAAGTGATTGTGCCTGCACCTAAAACAATCAATGCACTGGCTGAAAGAAAAGCGAGTAATTTAGAGATGGTAGATTGGTATTTGGCCAAAAGAACTTTATAAAAAATCAAAAATAATTTTTCTTCGGAGCGCCCTTCGCTCCGAAGTTTTTTTTTGTAGCTTTCAACTGCTAACGATTCATGTTCAACTGCCCAATACATAGTCACCAGAAAAGTTTTATTGTCATTCCGTGCGTCGCTACACAAAATATCAATTATTGAAAAAGAATGCCGACACGGAATCTCAAAAGATTTGTATTATCGCTCAATATACAATAAGCAGATACCGCATGAGGCTGCGGTATGACACTTCAATTTAACAGTGGATAAATTTTCTAGTATTCATGTTTATCTGCCAATTGCTTAGTCAAAGCCAAACATTTATTGTCATTCCGTGCGTCGCTATACTAAAGAGCAATTATTGAAAAATGCTGCAGACACGGAATCTCAAAAGATTTGTATTATCACTCAACATACAATCAGCGGATACCGCATGAGGCTGCGGTATGACAATTCGATTTTAATAATATCCTTATTGTCATTCCGTGCTTCGCTATACAAAATATCAATTATTGAAAAAGAATGCCGACACGGAATCTCAAAAGATTTGCATTATCGCTCAATATACAATAAGCAGATACCGCATGAGGCTGCGGTATGACACCAGCAGATACGACATGACACTGAGGTATGACACCAGCAGATACCGCTTGAGGCTGTGGGTCTGACGATAAATATCAGACTCAAACTAATGGTTCGATATGACACTTCGATTTGGCAGTGGATAAATTTTCTAGTATTCATGTTTATCTGCCAATTACTTAGTCAAAGCCAAACATTAATTGTCATTCCGTGCGTCGCTTCCCTAAAGATCAATTATTGAAAAAGAATGCCGACACGGAATCTCATGAGATTTGTAATTAAGCTCAACATACAATATGCAGATACCGCATGAGGCTGCGGTATGACACCAGCAGATACCACATGACACTGCGGTATGACACCAGCTGATACCGCATGAGGCTGCGGGTCTGACGATAAATATCAGACTCAAATCACAAGGTCAGAGATGATACTTCCCTTAAGTGCTGGATAAATCTTCAGGTAAATATCTAGCATTTTTAAATCCCCTATTCTTTAATCATAGCATTAAGAAATGATCAATTGAAATTTTGATTATACTGTTAAAATATTGCCAAACCATTTACATGCTATTTGTTGTGTAACTTTAGTAACTAAATAGTGTTCATTTACGTTGCACCTTTGCACTCATAACTATAAAAACATAAAAATATGACAGTAGAACAAATTTATACAGGTTGTCTGGCACAAGGTGCCTATTATATCACTTCAAATGGGGAAGCAGTCATTATTGACCCTCTTCGTGAAACCCAACCCTATCTTGATCGTTTGCAACGTGATGGAGTAAAACTAAAATATATTTTCGAAACCCATTTTCATGCTGATTTTGTAAGTGGTCATCTCGATTTAAGTAAAAAAACAAATGCACCTATAGTGTATGGCCCAAATGCGACTTGCGAATTTGAATGTATTTCTGCCAAAGATGGTCAATTGTTTCAAGTTGGTGATGTAACTTTCAAAGTGCTTCATACACCTGGTCATACCATGGAAAGTACTTGTTTTTTGTTGATCGACGAAAAAGGGCAAGAGCATGCGCTCTTTAGTGGTGATACTTTGTTTATTGGCGATGTAGGCCGACCTGACTTGGCCCAAAAAGCTGCTTCCATGACGCAAGAGCAATTGGCTGCTACCTTATTTCATTCTTTACGAACAAAAGTTATGACCTTGCCCGATGATGTGATTGTTTATCCTGCTCATGGTGCTGGTAGTGCTTGCGGTAAAAACATGAGTAAAGAAACGGTGTCTACCATTGGAAATCAAAAGCAATTCAATTATGCTTTGCGTTCAAATATGACTGAAGCAGAATTTGTAAAAGAAGTTACTGAGGGTTTATTACCTCCGCCAGCATATTTTGGAATGAATGTGGCTATGAATAAAAAAGGATATGAAAGCTTTGACCATGTATTTGAACAAGGTATGAAAGCAATAGAAGCAAGCGATTTTGAAATGTTGGTAGAAGCTACAGGTGCATTAATTTTAGACACAAGAGATAATAATGATTTTGCAAAAGGTTTTATTCCTCAATCAATCAATATTGGTATCAATGGCGATTTTGCCCCATGGGTAGGTGCTTTGATTGGAAATGTCAATCAACCGCTTTTATTAGTAACCGCTTTAGGACAGGAAGCCGAGACCATCACACGATTGACAAGAGTTGGATTCGATCATATAATCGGACATTTGAATGGTGGTTTTGAAGCCTGGAAAGAAGCAGGATTTGAAATCGAAACAATACACAGAATCAGCGCCGAAACATTTGCTTCAGAAGTGAAAATTGGCGAAAGCAAAGTCATTGATGTAAGAAAATTATCGGAATACCAAGCTGAACATGTAGAAGATGCTTTTATACGACCATTGGCTGAAATCAATGAATGGATAAAAGATATTGACCCTTCAACTCATTTTTACCTGCATTGTGCAGGAGGATATCGAAGCATGATTGCTGCAAGTATATTACAATCGAGGGGTTATCATCATTTTACTGAAATTGCTGGTGGGTTCAATGCCATTGCTCAAACCAATATACCGAAAACCGATTTTGTATGTCAATCAAAAGTATTAAGCAGCAATTAAATATCAATGATTCAAAGAAAAAAGGGGCTTAATTTTTTGTCAAGCACTTAAAATACAAACCTAATATCAAAATGAATCAATCATAAGAATAAATAAATTTTAGTATATTAATTCAATCATCTAACAACAAATAAAACAATATAATATGGGATTTTTTAGTAACCTATTTGGTAACACAGTTGCCAATGAAGAATTAGCAAACAAAATTAATAACGGTGCAATGCTCGTAGATGTTCGCAGTCAAGGCGAATTTGCGGCAGGAAGTGCTAAAGGGGCTATCAATATACCCCTAGAGAGCATACAAAGCCAATTGGCAAAATTTAAAAACAAAAGTCATATTGTGGTTTTTTGCAGAAGTGGTAACCGCAGCGGACAAGCCAAAGCAATCTTGAATCAATTGGGCATTACCAATGTAACAAATGGTGGCACATGGAATGATGTGGCCAGTTTACAATCAACAGCAAAATAAATACAAAAAACCTCAGCAGTAAATATAAAAAAGATGAATCCACTTTTAAAAGAAATAACAAGTCAATGGCATATTATGCGCATCATACGTCTAATGATAGGCATCATGATTATTGCACAAGCTTTTGCAGGGCGCAATGTAATGGTAGGAATCCTGGGTGTAATATTCACTGCGATGGCTCTTTTTAATGTCGGATGCTGCGGAAGTAATGGCTGTATTCCAAACAAAAAATCAACAAATAACCCAAATGAATTTACTTATGAAGAAGTGGTTTAAGTCAAGTGTTTTGTACTTGATTGGTGCAGCTATTGGCGCACTGGCTGGATATATTTACTGGCAACAAGTAGGTTGCTCATCTGGCTCATGTGCCATCACATCGAGCCCCATCAATAGCACCTTATATGGTGCACTGATGGGTAGTTTGTTTTTCAGTTTTTTAAAAAAAGAGAAAAAAATCATACAATAAACCTTTTAAAATAATCATACTTATGAAATTTAATGAAATCATCCAATCAGAAAAACCTATACTGATCGACTTTTTTGCCGAATGGTGCGGACCTTGTAAAGCAATGGCCCCAATTTTAAAACAAGTAAAATCAGCCATAGGTGACAATGCCACCATTATTAAAATTGATGTAGATAAAAATCAACAAATAGCCCAAGATTATCAAATTCAAGGGGTGCCTACTTTGATGATTTTTAAAAATGGCAAACAACTTTGGCGACAAAGTGGTGTAGTACCTGCCAATCGATTAACAGATATCATTAAATCTTTTGCTTAATTTAAACCCTCCAAAAAAAATAAAAATCAATATGACAAAAACTTTTAAATCATTATTATGGATGATGCTTATATCATTCAACGTAATTGCCCAAACAGCACCCTTTGAAGTATACATAGAACCCTTAAATATCAGTGGCTTAGCAGGTTTACAAGCCTTTGCATGGGGGCAACACAATGGAAAAATCCTGGCTATTGGTGGTCGTAAAGATGGATTACATGCACGACAACCTTTTGCTGCTTTTGATGTACCTGGTCACAATACCAATTTGATTGTAATTGATCCAGTAGCAATGCAATCATGGAGTGCCCCTTTGGCTTCATTACCTACAGCAATGCAAGAACAATTAAGTTCAACCAATATGCAATTTTATCAAGAAGGGGATTATTTGTATGTAGCAGGTGGATACGGATACAGTGCAACATCAGCTGATCATATTACCTATCCTAACCTGACCGCGATTAAAGTGCCAGATGTCATAAATGCTGTAATCAATGCCAATGCTTTTACAAGTTATTTTCGACAAATTACAGATACAATGTTTGCATTGACAGGTGGCTATTTTAATAAAATATATAATACATTTTATTTAACAGGCGGACAAAAATTCATAGGTAGATATAATCCTATGGGACCAAATAACGGACCTGGTTTTATACAAGTGTACTCAAACGCCATTAGAAAATTTGTGATCAATGACAATGGTATCAATTTGACAATATCTCACTTGCCTTCAATCATAGACACCAATAACCTCCATCGGAGAGATTATAATGTAGCCCCACAAATCATGCCCAATGGACAAGAAGGGCTCACTGCTTTTTCAGGTGTATTTCAAAAAAATGTAGATCTCCCTTTTTTAAATTGTGTAAATATTGATAGCAACGGTTATAATGTCAACAATGCTTTTTCACAATACTATAATCATTATCATTGTGCACATATCCCCTTATTTAGTGCAAGTGCAAACGAGATGCATACTGTTTTTTTTGGAGGTATTGCACAGTATCTTGACAGCGTAGGCATCCTGGTACAAGATAATAATGTTCCATTTGTAAAGACCATTGCACGGGTAACAAGAACCAGCACAGGTGTCATGTCTGAATATAAGTTACCTGTTGAAATGCCTGCATACTTAGGGGCTGGCTCAGAATTTATTCCTATTGAAAGTTTACCACATTATGCAAATGAAGTGATAAAATTAGATGATTTAATAGCAGACACTACTTTGGCAGGCTATATATATGGAGGTATCAATAGTACAGCGCCCAATATATTTTTTACAAACAACGGCACCCAAAGTACTGCAAGTAGTCAATTGTTTAAAGTGTTTATTATCAAAAAGTCAACGGTAGGTTTCGATCAATTGAATGTGCAAAGCACGGGTAGTTTAAAAATGATGGTATCTCCAAATCCTAATGATGGTGATTTTACGATTAATTACTCATTAAAGTCAAACACAGATGTAAAGATTACGATACATACTCAGGAAGGAAAGTTGAAGGAAGTGATTACCTTAAAAAACCAAAGCTCAGGTGATCATCAATATGTGAAAAGCATGGACAATAAATACCAAACAAGTGCTTATATCATAACCCTTGAAACAGCTCATGAAAAAGTAACACAAAAAATGATGCTTAACATAGATTAAATATGGTTAAATAAAGTCTTTTTTGCCCTGTGTAACATTTATTACAAAAAAAATGTCATGGTTTGAATATCTTTGAGTATAATATTATTCACTTAAAAAAATCAATACTATGAAAAACAATATGGGTACTTTAGACAAAGTCGTCAGGATAGTCATTGCCCTCGTGATTGCAGGTTTATATTTTGCAGAAAAAATTTCAGGCACCACAGCCATCATCTTATTGTCGCTGGCCATCATTTTTATCATCACGAGTTTCTTAAGTTTTTGTCCTTTGTATTTGCCTTTTGGTATTTCTACACGAAAAAAAGATACCAATTAATTACGAAACATTTCAGATGAAAATAATGCTGAAGATTCATTCATGATTGAAATGACCATAAAATAAGGAGGTTTGCATGAATCATTCCCTTTATTATTTGATTAAATAAAATGGTATAAAGCTAATGATAATGAATGTCTAATATGCTTCTAAAAGTCTGATAAAGAAGGTTTGCAAGGATTCATCACATATTTGTATATACTGAAGAGCCCAACGACAAAAAATTCATTTAAACCCTTAAAAACAAACAACAATTTTAATATAAGAATTTCTAAAAACTACAAAACATGACATTTATTGAATTTATCAAACAACCCTGGCCGTGGTATGTAGCAGGCCCACTCATCGGTCTAACCGTACCCACATTACTGATCATTGGAAATAAATCATTTGGCATCAGCTCATCATTGAGACATATGTGTGCTGCATGTATTCCTGCTAATATTTCATTTTTTAAATATGATTGGAAAAAAGAAATATGGAATTTATTATTTGTAGCAGGTATTTTTCTAGGCGGTCTTCTCACAATGTATTTTTTAGCAAACCCCAATCCAATTGAAATTAATCAAAATTTAAAATCAGAATTAGCTAATTATGGCATTACTGATTTTACCCAATTAGTGCCTGCAGATATTTTTAGCTGGCAAGCATTGTTTACCCTTAGAGGTTTTATCATGATTGTTGTAGGTGGATTTATGGTTGGCTTTGGCACTCGTTATGCAGGAGGATGTACAAGTGGTCATGCAATCATGGGTTTGTCTACCTTGCAATGGCCTTCACTTGTAGCTACTTGCTGTTTTATGATTGGTGGCTTTATCATGGCCAATTTGATATTGCCATTTATTTTATCACTTTAATGGATTGATTAAAAAAAAAAAATTATGCAACAAATAGAAACAAATACAGATTTTGAAGTACGTTCACTTGATGCGATGTGTGTCAATGAAAGTCAAATAGAACACAAATGGTATCATAAAATTAAATACCTTGTAGTAGGTATTGCCTTTGGTATCATCTTTATAAAAGCGGAAATCATCAGTTGGTTTCGTATACAAGAAATGTTTAAATTACAATCGTTTCATATGTACGGAGTTATAGGAAGTGCAGTGCTGGTGGGAATCATCTCTGTCTGGCTTATCAAAAAATTTAATATCAAAACCATCTATGGTGAAAAAATTGAATTTCATCCCAAAACATTTAACAAGGGACAGATTTATGGTGCTCTAATATTTGGCTTAGGCTGGGCTATTACAGGCGCTTGTCCTGGTCCGTTATATGCGCAAATCGGTACAGGTGCATGGGTGATTTCTATTACTTTATTGAGTGCTATTGCTGGTACATGGTTTTATGGATTGATAAGGGAAAAATTACCTCACTAACAAAATTGTAATATCTTTTCAATCATGAGCAACGAAGAACACATACAAAATGATTCATTGATAAAAGTCATTTTAAAATTGTTGACGATTATAACCGTGTTAATCACAAGTGTTATCATTGTTTTGATATTTGCTGTCTTTCAACCAAATATTTTGAGTTGGTTTAAAAAAAGCGATGCAACCATAGCGAATGAATTGGCAAAAAAACAATCATTTGAAAAATGGGAGGCCAGTAATAAACTTAACAAAGAAATGAATAGCTTTTGGGTGGCCGCAGATATGAATCAAGTGAATGGTGATAGCAATTATAAAAAACAACTTGCATATGGTAAAGCCTTGATTGCCCACACAGCAACTTATTTAGGACCCAAAGGAAGTGTGATGCATAGTACCAATGGCATGAATTGTCAAAACTGCCATCTGGATGCAGGTACCAAAGCATGGGGTAACAATTATGGCGCTGTATTTTCAAGTTATCCAAAATATAGGGCCAGAAGTGGACAAGAAGAGGATATTTATAAAAGAATAAACGATTGCATGGAACGTAGTTTGAATGGAAAAGCACTCGCCGTTGAAAGTAAAGAAATGCAGGCAATGAAAGCCTATATTGAGTATTTAGGAAAAAATGTACAAAAGGGTGAAAAACCAAAAGGTGTGGGTATTTATGAGTTGGCATTTATGGACCGCCCAGCCGACCCTGTCAAAGGCAATGCCTTGTATATGGCTAAATGTCAAAGTTGTCATCAAGCCAATGGTGAGGGTTTATTAGCTGCAGACCAAACTGAGTACACCTATCCCCCACTTTGGGGTCAGCATTCATACAATCAGGGTGCAGGATTATTTCGTTTAAGCCGGTTCGCGGGTTATATTAAATACAATATGCCTCAAGGTGTAAGCTTCCCTAATTCACAATTAACTGATGAAGAAGCATGGGATATAGCTGCCTTTGTCAATTCTCAACCCCGCCCCAGTAAAGATTTACGTAATGACTGGCCTAAAATTGCAGAAAAACCGATTGACCATCCCTTTGGTTTGTATGCTGATACTTTTACCGAAAATCAACATAAATACGGTCCCTTTAAGCCTATTGCAGATGCAAAGAAAAAACAACAAGCAAAGAATGAAAAAAAAAGTATTTAAAATGAAACATATAAAATTAATCTTATTTACGGGCTTCCTATTACTGGCCATCAATAGCACTATATCAGCACAAGGTCGTGAACATAAAGTGATATTTCAATTTACCAATGCCATAGACACCAATCAAGAAAAAGCCTTTGTAAAACAATTAGAAAATCTTAGCGATTATTGGCCTGATGCCTCTTTTGAAGTAGTTTTATATAATCAAGGTATTGAATTGGTCATGTCGAAGAATCAATTATTTTTATCGAGATTAAATGCACTTCATCAAAAGGGTATCCAATTTAAGGTTTGCGAAAACACCTTAATCAATAGAAAAATAAGTAAGGATGTTTTTATACCTGAAATTGTAGAATACGTAAAGGCAGGGATTGCTGAAATAGTGGAAAAACAAGAACAAGGCTGGATTTACATCAAAGGGGGTTTTTAGCCCTATCCTATTTTAAAAAAAATAAAGAAAAAGTTGACATGAATAAAAGAAGAAATTTTATCAAATCCTTAGGGGCTATTGGTATAGGAGCTGGGGTATTAGCCCCTCTTAGTCATTTTGCAAATAATCAAGTGCATGATCAAACCGATGATAAGCCATTGTCAACATCTTTGTCGCATGAAGTAATGACCATTAGCATTTTACAAACGACTGATGTTCATTGTCAAATACACCCGCACGATGAATTGTTTTGGGAAGATGAGCAAGCTGTTTTTAGAAAAACAGGTGGGTATGCTTATTTGTCGGCCATGCTTCATACTTTAAAGAAAAAAAATCCGCTGACTTATATTATTGATACGGGCGACATGTTTCAAGGGAGTGAGTTAAGTGTCAAAACAACAGGTAAAGCATTTGTACCTATATTAAATGCCATGCCCTACGACTTATATTTACCGGGCAATTGGGAAGTGATTTATGGAAAAAAGAATATGCAAACATTAATGGGTTCATTAAACGCACCCAAAATATGCACCAATATGTATCATGATCTGGGGAATGGTATTAGAGGTGAGCTAATTTTTAGACCCTATGAAATTTGGCAAATTGCAGGTATTAAAATTGGCTTCTTAGGATATACCGATCCATTGGTTCCATTACGTCAAAGTCCCAATTATAGTAAAGGAATCATTTATTCAAAACCAGAAGAAAACTTAGCCCATTATATTGATGTTTTAAAAAATCAGGAACAATGTATATATATCATCATGATTGCTCATCTGGGATTGTCACAACAAATTGCTTTAGCTAATATGCCTGAATGTGAAGGTGTCAATTACATACTTGGTGGTGACACCCACGAAAGGGTGCGTATACCTATTGTTTGTAAATATGCCAAGGTTGTTGAACCCGGGGCATTTGGTTCGTTTATTGGCAAGCTTGATTTAACCATCGTTGATGGTAAAGTAATTGAGGATACCTATGAATTGATTGAAGTAGACCCTTCAGATGTGAAAGCTGATAAAGAAATTCAATCATTACTTCTTGAAAATGAAGAAGTATATAGTGAACATATCCATACCATAGTTGGCTATAGTACCATTCCCTTATATCGGTATTTTGTGGTTGAAAACCCGATTGATACCATGATATTAAACGCTTTACATTGGCAGTTTCCGGCTATTGATATAGTGTTGTCAAATGGCTTTCGCTTCTGCCCTCCACGCACCACACCTGACCATACAGGCAATATCCCTATCACCAATGGGTTTGTTTTTGATATGCTACCCGTTGATAGTACTGTAAGAACCGCAAAGGTAACTGGTAAGCAACTCATTGAATGGCTTGAAAAGGAACTCAATAATGTTTTTGCTAGCGATGCCTCGAAACGTTTTGGCGGTTGGGTGGTTAAATTTCAAGGAATGGAAGTTTCATTTAATGCTTTTGGCGAAATGGGCAAACGAATACAAAACATCACCATTAAAGGACAAGAAGTATCACTTGACAAAATGTACTCTATACTTGCATGCGAAAGAGATGGAGATCCTGAAGATATGTTGTGTAGAATCAAAGGCGTTAAAGAGGCAAAAAATACCGATAAAACATTGCATAAAGTAATGCTGGCTTACCTCAGTAAAAACTCTCCGGTAACCCCCACCCCTGCCCAAAATGCAAAAATCTTAGATGCTCCTACCACCTTACTTACACAAGTATCAGGTGTTGATTATGAGTTTAGATAATTTTTTTTTGGGGTATGTGATGAATGTTACAAAAAGAGCGTAATGAAAATGTCAACTTTGCAACATTACAAAACAAAGTATTTTATAAAGTTGAAAAAACATTTCCTAATCATTCTCTTTTTCGTGTTGTCCATTTCAGAAGTTTTAGCACAACACCAAGAATTATCAGAATTACCTAATACCTGGAAGCCTCAAAGTAAAACGAAAACCAATGAAATTCATTCGATATTACAGGCATTTCAACACAGCACTGTGAGTGGACATTTTAGGTATTTTTTTATGACTACTAATAATGAAGAGCCATATACCGATTATTTTGCCAACGCAGTTGGAGGTGGTTTAAAATTTGAAACAGCCCCATTTCATCATTTTCAGGCTGGTATCAGTGGATTTTATATATTCAATATTGGTTCATCTGATTTTGCAAAAGCTGATCCTGTTACAAAGCAATCAAGTCGTTATGAGATAGCATTATTTGATATTGAAGATCCAAATAACAAATCAAATATGGATAGATTGGAAGAATTGTATTTAAGTTACCATTTCAACAATGCAAAACTCACATTTGGCAAACAAATGATAAATACTCCATTCATCAATTTACAAGATGGCAGAATGAGACCAACGGGTGTTGAAGGACTTTGGGGTACCATGAATACGCCTAAAAAAATAAAATTAGAGGGCGGATATCTTTATAGAATCTCTCCCCGTAGTACTTTATCCTATTATGATATTGGCAAATCGATGGGTATATACCCTTCTGGTGTAAATATGGATGGCTCAAAATCAAATTATAAAGATCATATAGAAAGTAAAGGGGTATTGATTGCAGGAATCACAAGTCAATCATTAAAACATACTAAACTGCAAGTTTGGAATCAATTTGTAGAAAATGTGTTTAATACAACTTTGGTACAAGCAGATTATTTAATGGACAAAAAAAATGGGCATCAAATTGATATTGGGGTACAGTCCATAGTTCAATTGCCAGTGCATCAAGGTGGTCATGAAGAGATTAATAAAACCTATTTCTCACCTCAAGCACATTCATTTACCTATGGGGCAAAAGTAGGTTGGCATCATCGTCAATTTGAAACAAGTTTAAATTACAATCGGATTACCTCGGCGGGTAGGTATTTGATGCCACGTGAATGGGGTCGCGAACCCTTTTATACATTTATGCCCAGAGAACGAAATGAAGGCCTGGGTGACGTACATGCTTTCAGCCTTAAACTTAACTATACCATACCTTCTATGCGATTAAAAGCCAATACGGGTATAGGCTATTACGATTTACCAAGCGTTACCAATTACAAACTCAATAAGTATGGAATGCCCTCTTATGCACAATTCAATTTCGATCTAAGATATGAATTTGCAGGCATGCTGAAAGGTTTTGATGCCCAATTGCTTCTTGTTCATAAATTGAATACTTCTAAAGAAACACTTGAAAGCAAACATATTTTTAATAAAGTGAATATGACACAAGTAAATGCTGTTCTAAACTTTAGGTATTGATTCACTCATTTGTTCTTTGGTGCGTCTTTGTTTCTTAAACATGCATATTGGTTTGAATTACATAATTTCAAGAACTACAATTCATCAGTCAAATGCATAAACACAGAATACCCATTCTTGTCATTCCGTACGTCTCTCTATTAAAGATCATTGATTGAAAAAGAATGCAGACACAGAATCTCATTCGATTTCTTTAACGACCACTAATACCAATGACAGCTTATAGATAGATAGTGAGATCCCGCAAGTGGCTGAGGGATGACACTTCGATCTGGTTTTAAATAAAATTTTAAGAACAACAATTCATCAGTCAAATGCTTAAACACAGCATAAACATTATTGTCATTCCGTGCGTCGCTTTATTTAAGATCATTGATTGAAAAAGAATGCAGACACGGAATCTCATTCGTTTTCAATAACGACCACTAATACCAATGACACCTTA
>OEIV010000631.1_pt1 | contig 18425 bp, 18 predicted proteins | sample 1539231 | NCBI WGS metagenome assembly OEIV01 (sample SAMN03794762, study PRJEB22550) | activated sludge metagenome | feature: wastewater treatment plant; material: activated sludge; isolation source: Wastewater treatment plant of a petroleum refinery complex | place: Argentina: Buenos Aires ...
GCACTCGGTTTCGCCGGGCCGGAAGGCTTCGATCTGCCCAGCTTCTTCATCGGCACGGGCATGTGGCTGGCCACGATCATGTGGTTCAACGTCTGGTTCGTGATCTGGCCGAACCAGAAAAAGGCGCTGAACATCGCCAACGCCTATCCGGATCTGCCGCAGGCGGACAAGGACAAGGCGGCGCGGATGGCGATGCTGTTCTCGCGGACCAACGTGATGCTGTCCATTCCCATGCTGCTCGCCATGACCGGCGGCGGCATGAACTACGGCAATTCCGGGCTCTAGGGCCGGGATCGATCGGAAAGGCAGGCCGCCCGGCGACGGGCGGCCTGTTGCTTTGATGGACAGCACAACGGCAGCGGACCATTGCGCGGCGCTCGTGAAGGAGGCGGATCACGTCCGCTTCGTCAGCGCGCTGTTCGCGCCGGGAGAAGTGAGGCGCCGGCTTCTGGCCCTCTATGCATTCGACGTCGAGCTGCGGCGCATACGGCAGGCGGCGCGCGAACCGCTGATCGTGGCGATGCGGTTCCAGTGGTGGCGCGACGCGCTGACGGGCCTGCCCGAGGTCACGAAGGGCCATCCGGTCCTCATCGAGCTTGCCGCGGCCGGTGTCGGGACGGATGCACTGCTCGCCCACGTCGCGGCGCGCGAAAGCGGTACCGAACCGGCCATGGCGGAGGGCGACCTGATCGCCCTCGCCGCAAGATGCTGCGGGGCCCCGGCCGGCCCAAACCCCATCGCCGCCGCGGCGGGCGTCGCTATTGTGACCGGCGAAGTTTCCTTCCTGAACGAGGCGCGCCGGCTGTGGCGCGCCGAGCGGCAGGCCCGCAAGGCGGAACTGCCCGCCTACCTGCCTGCGACCTACGTCGACGCGCGCCACCCCGTGACGGCCCTGCGTCTGCATTGGCGCGCGCTGACGATGGCGCTGCGCAATCGCTTCTAGGCGGCTTCCGACTTGTGACCCAGCCAGTGTTCAAGCGCCGCGATGGCCCGCCGCGCCATCGCCTGCTTGCGTGCCTTGCCCCGATCCTGACCGCGCGGCAGCTTGCCGACTTCCATCTCCGGGAAGAGGCCGAAATTGACGTTCATGGGCTGGAAGGTCTTCGCGTCGCCGCCGCCGGTGATATGGCCGAGCAGGGCGCCCAGCGCCGTTTCGCGCGGCGGCAGGTTCGGCATGCCGCCAAGCCGCTCGGCGGCGGCGAACCGCCCGGCGAGCAGGCCGATGGCCGCGCTTTCGACGTAACCCTCGACGCCGGTCACCTGGCCTGCGAAACGCAGCCGCGGCATCGCCTTCAGCCGCAGATCGCCGGTCAGCAGGCGGGGACTGTTGATGAAGGTATTGCGGTGAAGGCCGCCGAGACGCGCGAACTGGGCGTTCTCGAGCCCCGGGATCATGCGGAAAATGCGGGCCTGCTCGCCGTGCTTCAGCTTGGTCTGGAACCCGACCATGTTGAAGAGCGTTCCCAGTGCATTGTCCTGGCGCAGCTGCACGACGGCGTGAGGCCGCAGTCCGGTGCGCGGATCGCGCAAGCCGACCGGCTTCATCGGCCCGAAGCGCAGAGTCTCCCGGCCGCGTTCCGCCATCACTTCGATCGGCAAACAGCCCTCGAAGTAGGGCGTGGACTTCTCCCAGTCCTTGAAGTCGGTCTTGTCGCCGGCCAGGACCGCGTCGAGGAACGCGTTGTACTCGGCCTCGCTCATCGGACAATTCACATAGTCGGCGCCGTCGCCGCCAGGCCCGACCTTGTCATAGCGCGACTGGAACCAGGCGACGGAGAAGTCGATCGACTCGCGGTGCACGATGGGCGCGATGGCGTCGAAGAAGGACAGCGAATCTTCGCCGGTCAGGCCGCGCACGGCTTGCGCAAGGGCGGGCGAGGTGAGGGGGCCGGTCGCCACGATCACGTTGTCCCAGTCCTCCGGCGGCAGGTCCGCGACTTCGCCGCGCTCGACTGCGATCCTGGGGTGCGCCTCGATGGCCGACTGGACGGCGGCCGAGAATCCGTGCCGGTCGACGGCGAGCGCGCCGCCGGCCGGCACCTGGTTGGCATCCGCCGCCCGCATGATGATCGAGCCGCAGCGCCGCATCTCGGCATGGAGCAACCCCACCGCGTTGTTCTCCCAGTCGTCGGACCGGAACGAGTTGGAACAGACGAGTTCGGCGAGACTGTCCGTCACATGCGCCTCGGTGCCCCGCACCGGCCGCATCTCGTGCAAGACCACCTGGACGCCCGCCTCGGCCGCCTGCCAGGCCGCCTCGCTGCCAGCCAGTCCGCCGCCGACGATGTGAATGCGCTTGAATTCTGCCATGATTGGCGCGGAACATAGGCAAGATGCCGCCCGGGTGGAACCCGTTCCGTTGAGGAGACCGCGTCATGAGACTGTTGGGACTGGCCGTTTGCGCCCTGGCCTTCACCGGAGCCGCCGCCGCTTCGGACAAGATCGAGGGCTGCGCCCTCAACGGAAAGGTCCTGAAGGGCAAGGTCCAGATCGTGACCAGCTTCCCCGACTTCAAGGTGCAGGCGGTGACCAGCTTCCCGGACCTCAAGGTCAAGTTCGTCGAGAGCTTTCCCGACGATTGCGGCGAATGGCAGATCGTCGAGAGCTTTCCCGACTTCACCATCCAGTACGTCACCAGCTTTCCGGATTTCACGATCCAGATGGTGACGAGCTTTCCCGGCGAACCTTGAAGGCTCCCGGATCGCGGCTCGGGTTCCGTCGGACGGTCTTCTGTCGCCGTTAATCTGACCGGCGCAAGCTCGATTCATGCGCCTGATGCTCGTACTCATCGCCCTGATGGCCACCCCGGCCGCCGCCCAGAGCCCCGGCGGGGTCGGCGGCGACCAGCGGCCCTGCGAGTTTCAGGGTCACCGCCTGGCGGGTCGGGTACGGGTCGTCGACGCCTTTCCCGATTTCAACGTCAAGATCGAGGATGACGAACGCAAGGGTGAGCTTCACGTCCGCCGCGTCGAGCAGCCGGCCGAACTCTGCGGCGAATGGCAGTTCGTGGACGGCATGGCGGATTTTACGATCCGCTTCGTCGAGAGCGGCGAGGACTTCACCATCACCTGGGTGAAGGACAAGCCCGGCATCCCGGACGACCCGGTCCAGCGATAGCCGGCCTATTGCGGCTCGATCGCGATCTCCGTCAGCACCGAATTGGCGATGAAGCACTCTTCGTGCGCCTTGTGGTGCATCGCGTCGATGTCGGCTGCAGAGGGCGCCGTGCCGCCCCACACGATTTTCGGGCGCAGCGTGCAATGGCTGACGAAGAGCTTGCCCTTGGCGTTCTTGGTCATCACGCCCGAGGCCTCGTCGACATAGGAGTCGACCACCAGCCGCTTGCGCGCCGCTAGCGCCAGGAAAGTCAGCATGTGGCAGCTCGAAAGCGCCGCGACCAGCGCCCGCTCGGGATCGACGCGCTCCAGCGTGCCGCGGAAGTCCGGCGCGCTCGACGCCGGCACATCCACCCCGCCGTCGATGTGCCAGACATGGTCGCGATTGTAGGTGTCGTAGGCGAAGTCGGCCGAGGTCCGCCTCCAGGCGATCGTGGCGCGATGTTCGGACATGGATAGGCTCCTTCAGTGGGCTGGGCGGCGCTGCCCCCAGGGCATCGCCTCTTCCAGCTGGGTTGCGAGGTTGAGCAGTGTCGCCTCGTCGCCATAGCGTCCTGTGAACATCATGCCGATGGGCAGCCCGTCGGCGCTCCAGGCGAGCGGCAGGGACACCGACGGCTGCCCGGTCATGTTGAAGGGCGGCGTATAGCCGAACACCCGCGCCTGCCGGGCGTTGACCTCCTTGGGGTCGAGGTTGACAGGATCGATATGCCCGATCGCTGGCGGCGGCGTGATCATGGTGGGGCACAGGAACACGTCGAAATGCTCCCACTGCGCCATGATGGGGCGCACCATGTTCTGCAGCGTCAGCGTTCCATAGGCGGACCGGTCGGCGCCGATTCGGCGACTGGCCTCGATGATCGACTTTGTCAGGGTTTCGAAATCGCCGTCTTCGGGCTCGCGGCCGACCTCGCGGATCGCGGCCAGGATGCCCGCCCCGAAATGCCCGGCCGAATGGGCGCCCTGTGCCCGGTAGAGGGCGCGCCAGTCGGCCTGCAACGGCCGTTCCGTCACGTCGTGGCCGAGGGCTTCGAGCGTCTTCACGGTGGCTGCGAGTCCCGCCGCGACATCGGGGTGGAGCGGCGTATGACTGGGATTCTCGGCCGAGAACGTGATTTTCAGCCTCTTTGGCTTGGCCAGCGCCGCCTCCAGGAACGAGTGCGGAGCGGGCGGGTAAGCGTGGGGGGAGTTGGGTTCAGGCGCCGAAATCGCATCGAGCATGGTCGCGCTGTCGCGTACGCTCACCGATACGACATGGCCCACCGACAGTCCGGTCGCCGGAGAGTTCCACTCCAGCGGGTTGCGGCCGCGCGTCACCTTGAGGCCGACCAGACCGTTGCAGGCGGCCGGGATCCGGATCGAGCCTAGGCCGTCCGTCGCGTGCGCCATGGGGACGATCCCGGCGGCGACGGCGGAGGCCGAACCGCCGCTCGAACCGCCGGCGATGCGGTTTTCCCCAAACGGGCTTCGGCAGGGGCCGAGATAGGCGCCTTCGGTCGTGCCGGTGATGCCGAACTCGGGCGTATTGGTCTTCCCGAACGGCACGAGGCCCGCGGCGCGAAAGCGCCGTGTCATCTCGGAGTCGGTCTTGGAGACATAGTCGCGGAAGAACCGCGAGCCGTTGCTCATCTTCCAGCCGGCGACCTCGCAATAGAGATCCTTGATGAGGAAGGGCGGGCCCGCGAACGGCGCATCGGGATCGACCTTTCTCGCCGCCTGCCGCGCCTCGTCATAGGCCTTGTAGACGATTGCATTGAGCCTGGCATTGACCGCCTCGGCGCGCGCGATGGCGCATTCGAGAAGCTCCGAAGCCGTCACATCGCCCTTGCGGACCAGCGCTGCCATGGCGACGCCGTCGAGAGCCGCATATTCGCTCTGCTGCATGACCGCCTCCTTCAGCCGTAGAGCCCGGGACGCTTGTCCTTCCAGGGCCGCGCCTTTTCCAGTTGCGCCGCAAGGCGCAGCAGCGTCGCCTCATCGCCGAAGCGGCCGACGAACTGCACCCCGACCGGCAGGCCGCTCTTCGACCAATGCAGCGGCAGGTTGATCGCCGGCTGGCCGGTGGCGTTCTGGATCGCCGTGAACGGCACGTAGTCGATGATCGGCGCGAAGGCCGCCTTCGGATCGCGCTGGCTGGTATCGACCGCCCCGACCTTGAGCGGCGGCGCGCCCAGCGTCGGGGTCAGCCAGACATCGTGCGTCTGATGCCACTTGGCGACCGCGCGCGCGGCGGCCTGCATCATCGTGACTGCGTTGAGATAGGCGCCCGCGCTGATCTTGCGCCCGGACTCGTAGAGCCCGAGAGTTAGACCCTGCATAGTCTTTAGCGACGGCTTGGCGCCGGTCATCATCTCGAGCACCTCGACCTGTTGGGCGAGCCCCGCCGCCCAGATCGCCATGAAGGCGTCCGACAGGACGGCGATATCGACCGGCGGCGAGGATTCCTCGACGATATGGCCGAGATCTTCGCACAGCTGCGCCGCCCCGCGTACGGCGGCGATGCACTCGGCGTGGACCTTCTTGCCGCCAAGATCCTTTGTCGCATAGCCGATGCGGAGGGTCTTCGGCTTGCGCTTGATCTCGTCCATGTAGGGGTAGGGCGGCGGCGGCGCGCAATAGGGGTCGCCCGCCTCCGGCCCGTGGGTCGCGTCCAGCATCGCGGCGGTGTCGCGCACCGTTCGGCTGACGATGTGTTCGGCGACAAGGCCGCTCATCACGTCGCCAAGGTCGGGCCCAAGCGGGTTGCGGGCGCGGGTCGGCTTGAGGCCGACGAGGCCGCAGGACGAAGCCGGGATGCGGATCGAGCCGCCGCCGTCATTGGCGTGCGCCATGGGCACGATGCCTGCCGCCACCGCCGCCGCAGAGCCGCCGCTCGAGCCGCCCGGCGTGTGATCGGTGTTCCAGGGATTGCGCGCCGGGCCATAGAGCGCCGGCTCGGTGATGGGAAGCAGGCCGAACTCCGGCACGTTGGTCTTGCCGAAGGGCACGACCCCCGACTTGAGGAAACGCTGGGTCAGCGTCGAATCGTACATCGCCGGAAAGTCGGGCATGTAGGCCGAGCCCTGGCGCGTCGGCACGCCCGTCAGGCCGCCCAGGATGTCCTTCAGCAGGAACGGCACGCCGGCGAAGGGCCCCTTGGACAGCCTGGCCTTGGCGCGCGCACGGGCCTGGTCATAGAATTTATGGACGATCGCGTTGAGCGCCGGATTGTGCTTCTCGGCCAGCGAGATCGCAGCCTCCAGGGCCTCCGCCGCCGAGATCTTCTTCTTGGCGATCAGCGCCGCGAGTCCCAGCGCGTCGTAGTCGGCATATTCGGCAAACGGCATGTCTCTCCCCAATCCTGCACGGCGCTCCGGCCCGCTGGCGGGGAGATTGATCCGCCGCCGGCGCTTTGTCACGCCCGGGCGGCGCGCTTTCCCTTCGCCGGTGCCGCCGCTGCGGCCGCCACGCCGCCCCTGCGCTTCAGCAGCGGCCTGAGGAACTGCCCGGTATAGGAGCGCGGCTCGGCGGCGATGTCCTCCGGCGTGCCGGACGCGACGATCTCGCCGCCGCCGTCACCGCCCTCGGGGCCGAGGTCGATCACCCAGTCGGCGGTCTTGATGACCTCCAGATTGTGCTCGATCACGATCACCGTGTTGCCCTGGTCGGCCAGCTCGTGCAGCACCTCCAGCAGCTTGCGCACATCCTCGAAATGGAGGCCGGTCGTCGGCTCGTCGAGGATGTAGAGCGTGCGCCCGGTCGCCCGGCGCGACAGCTCCTTCGACAGCTTGATGCGCTGCGCCTCGCCGCCCGACAGCGTCGTCGCCTGCTGGCCGACCTTGACGTAGCCGAGGCCGACCCGCTCCAGCGTCTCCATCTTCTCGCGCACGCTCGGCACCGCCTTGAAGAACTGGGCGGCGTCCTCGACCGTCATGTCCAGGATGTCGGCGATCGACTTGTCCTTGAACTTCACCTCCAGAGTCTCGCGGTTGTAGCGCCGGCCCTTGCAGACATCGCACTGGACATAGACGTCAGGCAGGAAGTGCATCTCGATCTTGATGACGCCGTCGCCCTGGCAGGCCTCGCAGCGCCCTCCCTTGACGTTGAACGAGAAGCGGCCCGGGCCATAGCCGCGCGCCTTGGCCTCGGGTAGCCCCGCGAACCAGTCGCGGATGGGCGTGAAGGCGCCGGTATAGGTCGCGGGGTTGGAGCGCGGCGTGCGGCCGATGGGCGACTGGTCGATGTCGATGACCTTGTCGAGATGCTCGAGCCCCTCGATGCGGGCGTGCGGCGAGGGGTTCTCGCGCGCCCCATTCAGCTTGCGCGCCGTCGCCTTGTAGAGCGTATCGACGACCAGCGTCGACTTGCCGCCGCCCGAGACGCCGGTGATGCAGGTGAAGGTGCCCAGCGGAAACTCCGCCGTCACGTTCTTCAGATTGTTGCCGCTGGCGTTGACGACGCGGATCGCCCGCTTCGGGTCGGCCTTGCGGCGCGCGGCGGGCATCGGGATCTGCTTGAAGCCGGTGAGGTACTGCCCGGTCAGGCTCGCCGGGTTCTGCAGGATTTTCGCCAGAGGTCCCTCGGCGACCACCATGCCGCCGTGGATGCCGGCGCCCGGCCCCATGTCGACCACATAGTCGGCGAGGCGGATCGCGTCTTCGTCATGCTCGACCACCAGCACCGTATTGCCCAGATCGCGCAGCCGCTTCAGCGTCTCCAGCAGGCGCGCATTGTCGCGCTGGTGCAGCCCGATCGACGGCTCGTCGAGCACGTAGAGCACGCCCGTCAGTCCCGAGCCGATCTGAGAGGCGAGGCGGATGCGCCGGCCCTCACCGCCCGACAGCGTACCCGAATTGCGCGACAGCGGCAGGTATTCGAGGCCCACGTCGTTGAGGAACCGCAGCCGTTCCCGGATTTCCTTCAGGATGCGCGTGGCGATCTCGCGCTGCTTGGCCGTCAGCTTCGGGTCGAGATCGCGGAACCATTCGTCCGCCTTGCGGATGGAGAGGCTGCAGACTTCGCCGATATGCCTCCCGGCGATCTTCACCGACAGCGCCTCGGGCTTCAGACGGAAGCCGCCGCACGCCTCGCACGGCGCGTTGTTCTGGTAGCGCTCCAGCTCCTCGCGCACCCAGGCGGAGTCGGTGTCCTTCCAGCGGCGGTCGAGATTGGGGATGACGCCCTCGAACGCCTTCTTGGTCTCGTAGCGGCGCAACCCGTCGTCGTAGACGAAGCCGATGGCTTCCGCCCCGGTGCCGCGCAGGATCGCGTCGCGCACCTTGGGCGCGAGGTCCTTCCATGGCGTCGTCATCGAGGCCTTGTAGTGTCGGGCGATGGCCTCCAGCGTCTGGGCATAGTAGGGCGAGGGCGTCTGGGTCCGCGACCATGGTGCGATCGCCCCCTCGCGCAGCGACAGCCTCTCGTCGGGCACCACCAGTTCGGGATCGAAAAAGATCTGCGTGCCCAGCCCGTCGCATTGCGGGCAGGCGCCCTGCGGCGCGTTGAACGAGAAGAGGCGCGGCTCGATCTCGTCGATGGTGAAGCCCGAGACCGGGCAGGCGAAGCGCGACGAGAAGATCAGCCGCTCCGGCTCGCCCGCCGCGTCCTTCCGGTCGGCGAACTCGGCAATCAGGATGCCGTCGGCGAGTCCGAGTGCCGTTTCCGTCGAGTCCGCCAGGCGCTGTTGCAGCCCGTCGCGCACCGCGACGCGGTCCACGACGACCTCGATGTCGTGCTTTTTCTTCTTGTCGAGCGCCGGGGCGGCGTCGATCTCGTGAAAGACGCCGTCGACCTTCACGCGCTGGAACCCGCGCTTCTGCAGGTCGAGCAGTTCCTTGCGGTACTCGCCCTTGCGGCCGCGCACGATGGGCGCAAGCAGGAACAGCCGCGTGCCTTCGGGCAGGGCCATCAGCCGGTCCACCATCTGGCTGACGGTCTGGCTTTCGATGGGAAGGCCGGTGGCGGGTGAGTAGGGCACGCCGACCCGCGCGAACAGCAGGCGCAGATAGTCGTAGATTTCGGTGACCGTGCCGACGGTGGAGCGCGGATTGCGCGAGGTCGTCTTCTGCTCGATCGAGATGGCCGGCGACAGTCCGTCGATGTGATCGACGTCCGGCTTCTGCATCAGCTCCAGGAACTGGCGGGCGTAGGCCGAGAGGCTCTCGACATAGCGCCGCTGGCCCTCGGCGTAGATCGTGTCGAAGGCGAGGCTCGACTTGCCCGAGCCGGACAGGCCTGTGATCACCACCAGGCTGTCGCGCGGCAGGTCGACATCGACGTTCTTCAGGTTGTGCTCGCGCGCGCCGCGAACGGATATCGACTTGTGCACCGGGCTTGACCGAATCTCTGAGTTGAGAACATAATAAGAACGATCCGGAACCGGCGAAAGCCCGGAAATGGGCTAGCGCCAAATCGGATGGTGAAGGCGGAGGAACGCTGTGATTTAACGGCGCTTCTATCGTCTTGGCGCAATACGGAAAGTGGGAACTATGGCGGGCCGCGGCCACAAAGGCATTCTCGTGGGCAATCTGGGCGCCGACCCGGAAGTGCGGTCCATGAACTCCGGCGACAAGGTTGTGAACCTGCGCATCGCCACCTCGGAATCCTGGCGCGACAAGGCCACCGGCGAGCGCAAGGAAAAGACCGAGTGGCATCGCGTCGTGATCTTCAACGAGCAGCTCGCCAAGGTCGCCGAGCAGTACCTCAAGAAGGGTTCGACGGTTTACATCGAGGGCCAGCTTCAGACCCGCAAATGGACCGACAAGGACGGGCAGGAGAAATACTCCACCGAAATCGTCCTGCAGAAATTCCGCGGCGAGCTGACGATGCTGGGCGGCCGTGGCGACGGCGGCGGCGCGGCGGCCGGCGGCGGGGGCGGGGAACGCTCCTATGGCGGCAGCGCCGGACGCAGCTCCGGCGGCAGCGCTGGCGGCGGGCGCGACTATTCGGCCGATCTGGACGACGAAATCCCGTTCTGAGGGCCGCTGCGCGGGCCTGCGCGCCGGGGCTGGAATTCTCTTCGCGCCCGATCCCGCATTCCCGCTCTAAGTCCTTGGTTTGCAGCCCTCTTTCCGCCTATAAATGGGCCTTCGATTCCGGCGCGTCCCGGGCTTTCCCGGTGGCGCGCCTTTAACCGTCTGAGGACCGATTTCGCGTGAGCGCCGACGACACGGACGACGGCCTGCCTGAAGAAGGCGCCGGCACGCCGCCGCAGGGCGGGGATGTGCGCCCCATCGCCATCGAGGACGAGCTCAAGCGCTCCTATCTCGACTACGCGATGAGCGTCATCGTCAGCCGTGCGCTGCCCGACGTGCGCGACGGCCTCAAGCCTGGCCAGCGCCGCATCCTGTTCGGCATGGACGAGGCCGGCAACACGCCCGACAAGCGCTACCGCAAGTCCGCAAATACCGTCGGCGAAGTCATGGGCCGCTATCACCCCCATGGCGACAGCGCCATCTACGATGCCCTGGTCCGCATGGCCCAGGACTTCTCGATGGCCGTGCCGCTGATCGATGGCCAGGGCAATTTCGGCTCGATGGACGGCGATCCGGCCGCCGCGATGCGCTACACCGAAAGCCGTCTCACCAAGGCCGCGATGGCCCTGCTCGACGACATCGGCTCCGACACCGTCGACTTCCAGCCGAACTATGACGGCGAGCGGCGTGAGCCGGTCGTCCTGCCCGCGCGCTTCCCCAATCTTCTCGTCAACGGCGCGGGCGGCATCGCGGTCGGCATGGCGACCAACATTCCGCCGCACAATCTGGGCGAGCTGATCGACGCCAGCGTCCTCTTGATCGAAGACCCGTACGCGCCGATCGAGGCGGTGCTCGACATCGTCCTTGGCCCCGACTTCCCGACCGGCGGACTGATCATGGGCCGCGCCGCCACGCGGGCCGCCCTCGCCAAGGGTCGCGGCTCCGTTATCATGCGCGGCCGCTGCGAGGTGGAGGAGATCCGCAAGGACCGCGAGGCCATCGTCGTCACCGAGATGCCTTTCCAGGTCAACAAGTCCTCGATGATCGAGAAGATCAGCGAGCTTGTGAAGGACAAGCGCGTCGAGGGGATCTCCGATCTCCGCGACGAGAGCGACCGCGACGGCGTGCGCGTCGTGATCGAGCTGAAGCGCGACGCGATCGCCGACGTCGTGCTGAACCAGCTCTACCGCTTCTCGCCGCTGCAGACCTCGTTCGGCGTCAACATGCTGGCGATCGACGCCGGCAAGCCGGAACTCATGAACGTGCGCGACATGCTGGTCGCGTTCCTGCGCTTCCGCGAGCAGGTCGTCACCCGCCGCACGAAGTTCCAGCTGAACAAGGCGCGCGACCGCGGCCATATCCTGGTCGGCCTGGCGATCGCGCTCGCCAACATCGACGAATTCATCCGCATCATCCGCACGTCGCCCGATCCGGCCGCCGCGCGCGAGGCGCTGACCGCCCGGCGCTGGCCGGCCAAGGACATGGCGCCGCTGGTGTCGCTCATCGCCGATCCGCGCCACGTCATGGCGGACGACCGGACGCTGTTGCTGTCGGACGAGCAGGCCCGCGCCATTCTCGACCTCCGCCTTCAGCGCCTCACCGCCCTCGGCGCGGACGAGATCGGCAAGGAGCTGGAGGAGTTGCGCGCCCAGATCGAGGACCACCTCGAAACGCTGCGCAGCCGGCCCAAGCTCATGGGCATCGTGCGCAGCGAACTCGAAGCCGTGAAGGCCGAATTCGCGACGCCGCGTCGCACCGAGATCGTCGAGCTCGACGCCGATGTCGAGGACGAGGATCTGATCCAGCGCGAGGACATGGCCGTTACGGTCACGCATGAGGGCTATATCAAGCGGGTCCCGCTGGCGACCTACCGGGTGCAGGCGCGCGGCGGCAAGGGCCGCACCGGCATCACGACCAAGGACGAGGACTGGGTGACGCGGGTCTTCGTCGCCAACACCCATACGCCGATCCTGTTCTTCACCTCGACCGGCATGGCCTACAAGCTGAAGTGCTGGCGCCTGCCGCTCTCGACGCCCCAGGGCAAGGGCAAGGCGCTCGTCAATCTTCTCCCGCTGAAGAAGGACGAGAAGGTCACGACCATCATGGAGCTGCCGGACGAGGAGTCCTGGGCCTCGCTCCAGATCATGTTCGCGACGCAGTCCGGCTATGTCCGCCGCAACGAATTGTCCGATTTCGTCGATGTGCGCGCCAACGGCAAGATCGCCATGAAGCTCGACGAGGGCGACCACATCGCCGGCGTCGCGATCTGCAGCGAGAGCGACGACGTCCTGCTCTCGACCAGGGGCGGCAAGGCGATCCGCTTCCCCGTCACCGAGGTGCGTGTCTTCAAGGGCCGCGACTCGACCGGCGTGCGCGGTGTCAGGCTGGCCGACGGCGACGAGCTGATCTCGCTCGGCATCATGCGCCACGTCGAAGCCACGCCGGCCGAGGCGCGCGCCTACCTGAAGCAGGTCGCGCTCGCCCGCCGCACCGAGGGCGACGAGGATGCCGCCGACGAGACGGCGGCGGCCGACGACGGCGAGGAGATCGTCGACGAGGCGACCCTGACGCCGGAACGTTTCGGCGAACTGGGCGCGGCGGAGGAATTCCTGCTGACCGTCACCGATCGGGGCTTCGGCAAGCGCACCAGCGCCTATGCCTACCCGGTCCGGGGACGCGGCGGGCAGGGAGTCAAGGCGATCAGCCGGCCCGAACGCGTGGGTCAGGTGCTCTCCGTGCTGACCGTGGCTGACAGCGACGAACTGATGATGGTCACCGACAAGGGCCAGACGATCCGTCTGCCGGTCGCCCAGATCAGTTTCCAGGGCCGCGCCTCGAACGGCGTCATCCTGTTCCGCACCGACGGCGCCGAGCGCGTGGTGTCGGTGGAGCGTGTTGCCGAGACCGCGCCCGAAGGCTGACGCACACGTAACCATAACCCACTGGAGGGACGTCGTTTTCTCGGCTAGGTAATCGGCGCGGGAATGGCAACGTCCACCGTGGGGGAATTCAATGACCAGACGCGTGGGCCTGTACCCAGGCACGTTCGATCCGATCACGAACGGCCATCTCGACATCATTCGCCGCGCGGTGAAGCTGGTCGATCATCTCGTCATCGGCGTCGCCATCAACGAAGGCAAGGGACCGATGTTCTCCCTAGAGGAGCGCGTCGAGATGGTCGGCCACGAGGCGGAACGCCTGCGCGGCCAGGCGACGATCGAGGTCAGGCCGTTCAAGTCGCTGCTGATGCAGTTCGCCGAGGAAGTCGGGGCGCAGATGATCGTGCGCGGCCTGCGCGCCGTCAGCGACTTCGAATACGAGTTCCAGATGGTCGGCATGAACATGCGCCTCAACAACGAGGTCGAGACGGTGTTCCTGATGGCCGAGCCGATGAACCAGGCCATCGCGTCCAAGCTGGTGAAGGAGATCGCCACGCTCGGCGGCAACATCTCGCAGTTCACCTCGCCCTATGTCGCCGAGCGCGTGCTGAAGCGCATCGCCGAGCGGGCGAAGGGCTAGGGCGCCAGGCGGGTCGCGCCTCAGCGGCGGTTGCGGGGATCCTGCGACTCGTCGTTGGGCGAAATCGGCGAGCCGCGCCCGACATTGCCGAAGATCTGCTGCAGGAAGGTCAGCTCGCGGCCGCGCGCCGGAGTCTCGCGATCGCTGAACGCGACCTGCACGCCGTCCTCGAGCCCGAGCCGCTGGACCGAAGCGACCGTCTGGTCGGGGCCGAACTTCACGGCGACGATCTCGCGCTCCACCTCTTCGGGGTAGAAGAACAGGAAGTCTTCCTGCTTGCTCGAGATATAGTACCAGGTGTTGTCGTTGAACGTCCCGATCGTCGAAGGCGAGCCAAGGGCCGCCTGCAGCGTGGACTTGGTATCGACGCCGACGCGGATCGCCTCCGTCAGGCCGGGAGTCGGCAGATAGCCCCGATTGTTGACGGTCGCCTCGCATCCGGCGGCCGAAACGGCGGCGATCGCCAGGGCCGCGCCGAGCGCAACCTTGCGCCCTGAACTAGACGTCATACGTTTGACTCGCTGTTGACGGGAAGCGTCCGCCTGACCTACCCCCCTCGGCCAGCGAATTCAAGGACGGGTCTTACGGCCCGACAGACCGTGCGCGCACTTCTGACCTACCTGTTCGGATCGAACGAACGCCGCCGTCGGGCCGACCGGTTGCTCGCCGCGGTGACTGCCCAGGCCCGGCGGCCGGTATTCTACGAGGCGCTGTCGGTGCCCGACACGCTCGACGGCCGGTTCGATCTGATGACCCTCTACGGCTCGCTCGTCTTCCGGGCGCTGGACGGCAAGGGCAGGGAGGGCAGGGTCCTGGCGCAGGACACGCTGGATCTCATGTTCGCCGCCTTCGACGACGCGCTGCGCTCGCTGGGGGTGGGCGACAACGGCATTCCGCGCCGGGTGAAGGCGATGGGCAAGGCCTATATCGGCCGCGCCGCCGCCTATGACGCGGCGATCCAGGCCGGCGACGAGGCCGCGTTGGCCGAGGCGATCGGCCGAAACGTCTATCGTGGCGACGCTCCGCCCGGCGATGCGCTGGCACAGTTCGCCCGCTTCGCGATGGCTGAGGCCGGCGAATTGTCTGCCCTGGAGCTGGACCGCTTCCAGGCCGGCGATCTCGGCGAACGGCCAGTCGATACGGCAGCAAAGGCGGCGGCATGACGGCCCTCGACGCAAACTTCCACCGCTGGATCGATCCTTCCGAGCGCGGCGCTGTCCGCGCCCGCCACAAGGTCGAGGCGACGGCCGACGAGCGCGCCCGCCTGGCCGCCTGGCTGGGCGTGCCCACGATCTTCCGGATGACCGCCGATCTGCTGGTCGAACGCGTTTCGACCGAAGAAGCGGCCGTCACGGGCGCATTCGAGGCCGAGCTGGAGCTCGTCTGCGGCGTTTCGCTTGAGGCCTTCCGCGAGACGCTGTCGGCCCCCGTGTCAGGTCGCTTCCGCAAGCCCGCCGGCCGCGCCCCCAGCCGCGAGGAGCCGAGCCCGGGCGATGTCGTCGTCGACCTCGATACCGAGGAGCCGGGCGAGTGGCGGCCGCAGGGCATCGACATCGGCGCCCTCGTCGCCGAGGAACTCTCGCTCGCCGTCCCCGATTTTCCCCGCAAACCGGGCGCCGCGCTGGAATCGCCCGCCGAGGTGCCGGATGAGGCCGACGGGAAGCCCAACCCGTTCGCCGCCCTGGCCCGTCTGAAGGAACAGTCCGGGAACCAGTCCTAATTCGTCCTTGCGCCCCGGGGGCGTTTCGAGGCATACCCCGCGCCTGATTTGACACCCCTATCTTCGCGCCCCGGACGAGGACGCCGCCACACGGCGTCGCACCGGTCGCGTTGCGGGCATGATTTGGAGAGAGACCCATGGCGGTCCCGAAAAGGAAAACCTCGCCGTCGCGGCGCAATATGCGCCGGTCGCACCACGCGCTGACCCCGGTGGCGTATGTGGAGTGCTCGAACTGCGGCGAGCAGAAGCGGCCCCACCACGTCTGCGCCAAATGCGGCCATTACGATGGCCGTGAGGTCGTCGCGGCCTCCGACTAACGGCGGCAGGCGGCGCGCGCCATGGCAGATGCGCCCAAGACCGGCCAATTGGTCCTGTCGATCGACGCGATGGGCGGGGACAACGCGCCCGGCGCCGTGCTCGACGGCATCGATATCGCGCGCGTCCGTCACCCGGGCGTGCGCTTCCTTCTTCATGGCGACAAGGGCGAGCTCGAACGGCTGATGGCCGGCGACGCCGGCCTGCTTGCCGTCGCCGAGATCCGTCATGCCCCCGATGTCGTCGGCATGGACGACAAGCCCAGCCAGGCGCTGCGCCGCGGCCGCGAGACGTCCATGTGGCGCGCCCTCGAATCGGTCAAGGCCGGCGAGGCCGCCGGCGCCGTCTCGGCCGGCAACACCGGCGCGCTGATGGCGATGTCGAAATTCCAGCTCCGTCCGCTCGACGGCATCGCGCGCCCCGCCATCGCCGCGCTGTGGCCGACCATGCACGGACAGAGCGTTGTGCTCGACGTCGGCGCCAATGTCGGTTCCGAAGCCCGCCACCTGGTCGACTTCGCGGTCATGGGTGCCGCCTTCGCCCGCGCCGTGTTCGGCCTGAAGACGCCCTCCGTCGGCCTCCTCAACATCGGCAGCGAAGAGCTCAAGGGCAACGAGCAGGTCAAGGTGGCGGCGCAGAGCCTGCGCGATGCCGGCCTCGACATCGCCTTCGCTGGCTTCATCGAGGGCGACGACATCAGCGCCGGGACCGTCGATGTCGTCGTGACCGATGGCTTTACCGGCAACATCGCGCTCAAGGCCGCGGAAGGCACCGCCAAGCTGGTCTCCCACTATCTGCGCGAGGCGCTGAAGCGTTCGCTGCTGACCAAGATCGGCGCTTTCCTGGCCAGCGGCGCGTTCCGCATCCTCAAGGCCCGCATGGATCCCCGCGCCGTCAATGGCGGCGTCTTTCTCGGCCTTAACGGCATCGTCGTGAAGAGCCATGGCGGAACCGACGGGATCGGCTTCGCGGCGGCGATCGACCTGGCGATCGACATGGCCAAGCAGGACATGGTCCGGCGCATCGCCGACGACATCAAGGGCGTCTCGGGAGTCCTCTCGCGCCTCGCCCCGGCGGCGCCGGATGCGACCGATGCCGCCGCGGTGCCGCCGGCATGACGATCCGCAGGTCCATCGTCGCCGGAACGGGCGCCTATCTGCCCGAAAAGATCGTCACCAACGCCGACCTCGCCCGGATCGTCGATACCAGCGACGAGTGGATCGTCGAGCGCACCGGCATCTCGGAACGGCGCATGGCGGCCGATGGCGAGACGACCTCCGACCTCGCCGTCAAGGCGTCCGAGGCGGCCCTTGCCGCCGCCGGCATCGCGGCTTCCGAGATCGACCTCATCGTCATGGCGACGACCACGCCGGACGACACCTTTCCTGCCGCCGCGACCCACGTGCAGCGCCGCCTCGGCATGACGCGCGGCGCCGCCTTCGACGTCCAGGCGGTCTGCTCGGGCTTCATCTACGCGCTCAACATCGCCGACAATTTCATCAAGGTCGGCCAGGCCGAGACCGTCCTGGTGGTCGGCGCCGAGACGATGTCGCGTCTGCTCGACTGGACCGACCGGACGACCTGCGTCCTCTTCGGCGACGGGGCCGGCGCCCTCGTGCTGCGGGCCGGGCAGGGCCAGGGCACCGCCCAGGACCGCGGCGTGCTCTCCAGCCACCTCTATTCCGACGGCCGTTTGCGCAACCTCCTCTATGTCGACGGCGGCCCTTCGACGACCCAGACGACCGGCCATTTGCGCATGGAGGGCCGCGAGGTCTTCAAGCACGCCGTCACCAACATTTCCGGGGCGATCATGGCGGCGCTCGAGGCCAACCACCTCACTGCCGCCGATATCGACTGGTTCGTGCCGCACCAGGCCAACAAGCGCATCCTCGACGCTACGGCGCGCAAGATCGGCCTCGCGCCCGAGAAGGTCGTGATGACCGTCGCCCGCCACGGCAACACCTCCGCCGCCTCGATCCCGCTCGCCCTGCACGAGGCGGTCGCCGACGGCCGCGTCAAGCAGAACGACCTGGTCCTGCTCGAGGCGATGGGCGGCGGATTCACCTGGGGCTCCTCGCTGATCCGCTGGTAGGCTGTCAGGATGGACGAGGTTTAACGTCTATCCCATTGATTTTCGAAAATGTTTCGGTTTCAGTCGCAGGAGCGCCGATTCCCGCGCCGGGAAAGGACCGACCATGACCAAGACACTCACCCGCTCGGACCTCAGCGAAGCCGTCTACCAGGAGGTCGGGCTGTCGCGGAACGAGTCCGCCGCTCTCGTCGAGCGCGTGCTCGATGAGGTGGTCGATGCGCTCCTGCGTAACGAACAGGTCAAGCTCTCCTCGTTCGGCACGTTCCTCGTCCGCGCCAAGGGCGGACGGGTCGGCCGCAATCCCAAGACCGGCCAGGAAGTGCCGATCGAGCCGCGAAAGGTGCTGCTGTTCCGCCCCTCGCACGTGCTGAAGGATCAGATCAACGCGGCCACGAAACGCGGAGCCGCGCCGGCCTGATGACCGAGAGCCAGGGCGCTCTCGACGCCCCCAGCGAAGCGGAGCGCGAGCAGGAGCGCCAGGCCGGGCAGAAATCGCCCGATGCGTTCCGCACGATCAGCGAGGTCTCCAGCGACCTCGACGTGCCGCAGCATGTCCTGCGCTTCTGGGAGGGCAAGTTCGCCCAGATCCGTCCGCTCAAGCGCGGCGGCGGCCGCCGCTATTACCGTCCCGACGACGTCGATCTGCTGCGCGGCATCCAGCATCTGCTCTACGGCGACGGCTACACCATCAAGGGCGTGCAGAAGCTGTT
>OEIV010000632.1_pt1 | contig 18422 bp, 17 predicted proteins | sample 1539231 | NCBI WGS metagenome assembly OEIV01 (sample SAMN03794762, study PRJEB22550) | activated sludge metagenome | feature: wastewater treatment plant; material: activated sludge; isolation source: Wastewater treatment plant of a petroleum refinery complex | place: Argentina: Buenos Aires ...
CATCGCATCGCCAGGGCGACGGGTGGCTGGACGTTGCTTTGGTATCCCGGGCCTCGCGTGCTCGTCGCACTTTCGATGGCAGCGCAGTGCGCTTCCATGTCAGTCGATGGCACTCGAAACGCTGGCATCCGATCAGGGGCGGCCCGTTGTAGGGCCGCCTGATTTGGATAGCGATCTAGCACACCTGCCGTTCCAGGTCCGCGACTTCTCGATCACGGTGCCGGACATGCGAAAGGCCGGCGTAAGCCGGGTTTCCTTAGGGGCAGGTCTACGCGCGAGCCCATTACATCAGTGGAGGCCGCGCGTCCACGAATCGATCTCCTCGCGCGCCTGGTCCTTGGCGTACCCGTAGCGCTCTTGCAGCAGGCCCTCGGGCTGCTGGCGGTTGCCGTCGGCGCGGGCCAGGTCGTCGTCGCTCAGGTCGCCCTATTTCTCCTTCACCTTACCGGTGACCTGCTTCCAGTCGCCTTCGATACGATCCCGGTTCATGGCTTGCTCCATTGCACACGCGGCAAGGCCCGCGCCCATCCGATGAACGCCGCAGATAAACGAGGGTTCCGTTCAAAGCGCGCGCTGATTTTGAGACCCTCAACCCGGCCGATACTCGGTTGAAGGTGGAGACCGTCGATCCGGAGGGGAGGCGGACGCCATGTCTCGGCCCCCTAGAACCGGGCCATCGTGTTTCGCCCCATCGGAAGAGTGGCCGATGGCCAAGCAGGGCATCAGATGTTCGCTGTCGCGCTCCGGCAATGTCCGAGACAGCGCGGCGATGGAGCGCTTCTTTGCGACGCTCAAGTCCAAGCGCACGGCGGGGAAGGGCTAGAGGATTGGGGTGTGCACGGGGCGGCGTGGTCGGCTGCGTCGCAGGTCGACAATTCTCCGCGGCGGCATCCGCCACCGGGCTACAAGAGACCGGGGGACTTCGGACACCGGATGCGACGAGCTCAGCTCAGCGTCCACGGTACGAGGGCCAGCACGGTTCGCGGGAATTCTCGAGCAACGGCCGAAGCAATGAGACGCCGGTTACTTTGTTGGCTGTTCGACAGTCGGTGCTTCGGTGGTCATGCTCGTCAGCGCCAGGCCGTCGAACCAAGCCTCGCCACTGAGGAGCTGTTCCGAAGGTGAGCGAGCGTCGTGCACAAGCGCGAGTGTCTGCGCTCTGCAATTGGGGCGGTCGGGCACCGTGAGGACAGCCTCCATGCTCGCCCACTCGATCTGACGCCCGAGAAACATCGGCGTCTCGAGGAGGGCATCGTTCGGAGGATAGAGGCAAGTCACTCGCCAGCGGAGGCCGCGCTTGCCGGTGATCTCACCCTTGTAACGCCACGTGAATTGATAGGAGCCGGGCGATATGTGCAAGACCTGTGACAGCCGAAGCTGATCCACTCGGCCGACGCCAAAGCGCAACTGCAGCGCACGGCCTTCACCGTCTTCACGACGGCGGATCTCGGCGGTGGCGTTACGTGTCGCCGCGATCTGCCAATCAAATGGCAAGCCGCTCGTGTCGTCCTCAAACCCTGCGTTGAAGATGTTTCCGGCCTTCTTCATGCCCTCGGGACCGAGGTGTTGCAGCCAGGTAAAATAGGCAAGCTCGACATGGTTCTTGCGGACGAGAAAATTGAGATAGGGCTTCAGCTCGTCGGAGCTGGGCGCCAGGCCAGCCGCCGTCAGGCCTTCCATGATCTTGAGAGGAGTGCGGGCGTCCCTGACGTAGTCGGGCAGCGTCATGACCACTGTCCGTCGCAGTTTCGCGTTGCGCGGCTCGCTCAACCACGCGACGAGGTGCTTGCGCGCTTCGTCGTTATCGCCAAGTTGACCGAACTGGCTCAGAACGTAGGCGTTGAGTTCCGGGCGCGTGCGCATCAGAACTTCCGCGTACTTGAGAGTGGCCTCCGTGTCTCCTCGCTGCATGGCGTCGTTGAGGAGCCAGAACACAGCGGCCGTCTCGCGGCGGGAGCGTTCGACGGCCGAGGTCATCAGCGCGCGGGTCTCTTCTGTGTTGCCGCTGGTCTCGGCGAGCAGCAGAAGGGCGCGCGAGTTGAGTGGATCGTGTTTAGCGACCTGCAGTGCGAGTTGCCTGATCTGCGCGCGCAGCGCTGATCGCTCGTCTTCGTGATTGGTGTCGTTCTCAACTCGTGCCGATGTCTCCCCCTTTCCCTCCTGATTGCCGAGTGACAGCAGCTTGGTGCGCAGGGCTTCGGCCTTAGTGAGCAGAGCCTTCGAATGGTTCGGGCTCAAGCGCAGGGCGAGCTCGGGGTTCGTTGGGGCAATCGCATCGGGGAGGGTCGTCGTTGCGATCAAGGCGAAGAGAGGCGAGCACAGCGCCAGGAAGATTAGTGCCTTAAGCGGCGAAACTTGAACGCGAGGCAGAAAATTACGCTGTCTGCGGCTCGTATGACGGCGCGCGCTCATCGGTTGGCTCCTCTCAGAGCGGCGAGAAAGCGGGCCATCAGTCCATCCGCCTTGAGCCGAAACAGGCTCAGGCGGCGCAAGCGGCGCTTGGGCGGTGGCGTGATCGCAAGCATCCGGCTGGACGGTGAGGACTTCTTTCCGGCCACCTGCTTGGACCGCTTCGAGGCCGGGTGCGGAGCTTTCGCAAGTGATGGCCGCGCGGTGGAGTTTGCACGATCGGTCCGTGCAACCTTGACCACCTTTCGCGACTTGGCTCTCGCCAGGTCGTAGCGATCCCGACGGGATGCCAATTTCACATTCTCCCACGCTCCGGTGACGCGGCTTGCGTAGAGAGCTCGATCAGATGCGGCGGCGCTGGAGGTGACGGCATCCGGGTGAAGCCAGCGCGTCAGGAGAGCCACGTGCAGGCGCAACTCGCGCGGCGTGGCGGCATTGGTGAGGCCAAGGCAGCGATAGCTGTCGGCGGCGGGGTCGAGCAGGATCTGCTCGATAAAAAAACCGGCGGCCCGCCGAAGGCTATCCTCCGAGCGGCCCGTCGATCTCGCGGTGGCCGCCGTGATCTCGGGATTGCCTACCGCGATCTGCAGCAGCGTCTCGACGCCGGCAGGCAGCGGTGCCCCGCGCGCGGTGTGCACGAGGACTGGTTTCCGGAGGAACTCGAGCGCAGCGGACATCGCATCGAGGGCCGCCATGTTCACGACAACGCGTTGTTCGGCAGGCGAGCTTGGTTGCCGGAACCGCCCTGGTCTTGCTCGACTTTGTTTCCGTAGCTGTATTGGTCGGTGTGGTCGGACCCGTAGCCATATCCGTAGCCATAGCCATAGCCGTAGCCAACCGCCTTCAGGTCAAACTTGGTCAGCACCACGCCAATGACGTTGGCGCGCGAGAGCTGCAGGCGCCGGAGCGCGGAACGGATCACGCCTTTGCGCTGCTCACCTGCCCCGATGACGAACACCGTCGCGGAGGCCGCACTTGCGAGTAGCTGGGCATCGGCGAGGCCAAGCAGGGGCGGGGAGTCGATCACGATCAGATCGAAGACCTCGAGGCCCTGCGAGATGAGCGAGAACATTCGCGTTCCGCCAAGGAGATCGGCTGCGTTGGGTGGCAGCGGACCTGAGGCCATGAGCGCCAGATTCGGATGATCGGTGGCTTGGATAACATCCGGCGGGAGGGCCGTGTCGGTGAGATAATTGCTAAGGCCGATCGAATTATCGTACCCGAGCTTGTCGTGCAGCGAGGGCTTGCGCATGTCGCCGTCGATGAGCAGGACCTTGCGCCCCATTGTCGCGAAATGTCGTGCGATCGCGATGGCGGTGCTCGACTTGCCTTCGCCGGGTCCCGAGCTGGTAATCGCAATCGAGCGTGGGAGGCCGCCTTCCGTCGAGAATTGCAGCGCGGTTGCGGTCGAGCGGTAGGCCTCTGAAACAGCGGATCGGGGGTCGTTGAACTCTCCCTTGATCTTGTTGGCAGAGACCATCGGAATAATGCCGAGAGTAGCGAGGCTTGAGATCTGCTCGATGTCCTCTGGGGAACGAACGCGATCGTCGAGCATCTCAAGCAGGTATGCGCCGCCCAAACCTAGTCCGAGACCGAGCGCCAGCGAGAGGACCAACGCACGCGACAGGTTGGGCGAAGATGGCGCTCCGGGTGCCAAGGCGCGGTCGACAATGAACACGTTGTTGGTGCCGACGCCGCTTGCCACGTCGACCTGCTTGAAGCGTTGTAGGATCTCGTTATAGAGGCCGCGGTTGCTCTCGACTTCGCGCTTCAAGATATTGAACTGCACGGTGCGCTTCTGCAGATCGAGTGCGGCCACCCGCAGCTCCTCGATCCGAGCTTTCATTTTGGACTCCTGCTCGGCGGAGGATTCGTAGGCGGCCTTCAATGAAGATCGAATGGTCTTGATCTCGTTCGCGATCTGGCGGTCGATCTCGCCGATCTTGTTTGAAATCTGCACCATCGCAGGATAGCTCGGCTTGAACGTCTCAAGCTTTTGCTCGTAGTCACGCTTCAATTCGTTGCGCTGGCCGCGAAGCCCTTCGATGACGCTGTTCGACAGGATCTGCGGCAATGTGATGGGGTTGGCGCTCTCGACCTGGCGCCAGAGCTGCTCGTTCTTGATGCGCTCGGAGATGAGCGATCCCAGGGCGGCGTTTGCAGCGGCCAGATTGGTCTCAGTGATCGAGGTCTTCTCGTTCACTTCGACTATCTGCTCGCGCTCGGCGAACGCCAGCATGGCCTTCTCGGAATCCTCGAGGCGGAGCTTCAGCTGCTTCGACTGGTCCTCGAGGAACGTCTTGGCGTACTGATTCGACTCAAATCGCTTGTCGATGTTGGATGCGACATAGGCTTCTGCATAGGCATTGGCGATGCGCTGGGCGCGCGCGGGACTCGGGTCCGTGTACTCGATGTCGACGAGTCGAGAACCGGGCACAGGCCGCACGGAGACGCTGCCTTGGGCGATGCCCGCGGCCCAGGACTCCTTATCCGCGGCGGAAGGCGGGGCGGCCGGCTTCGATGAGGCAAAGAGCAACGACCGCAATTGACCGGTCAGCGACACGTTGCGTGGCGCGAAGAAACTCTCGTCGGAACCTAGGTTGAGTTGCGATGCGACGCGTTCGGCCATCGAGCGGCTCTTGAGCAGCTCGTACTGGGTTCGCATGTAATCGAAAGAGTCGGATTCCCTTGGCGACGTATCACCGCCTTCGACGACCTTCACGCCCTCGCGGTCGATCTGGATGCGAACGGATGCGGTGTAGAGAGGTGTCTCCATCAACGTGCGTACGGTGCCGAGCGCCAAAACCACCAGCGCGCAGGACAGGATGAGCCACTTGCGCTTGATCGCGATGCGCAAATACTGCTGAAAAGTCTGTGCGAGATCGCCGCCTTCATCCTGTTGGACGTAGCCGTATCCGTATCCCGGAGCATAGCCACCGGTGAGGTCTCGCGGCGCAGGCGGGGGTGCGCCCGCAGCGGCCACGAGTGACCCATTGCCCGAAGGCTCCGGTCGGCTCACGCCATGTCCTGTGTCCTGCATCTCGTCCCGTTCAGAAATTCGGCGCGTTAGAGCAGCGCAAAAGCGCTGGCGATGGGGAGCGCCCTAAGGAAGTTGTTCCAGGCCTCCTTGAGCGCCGATGAGCCGGCAACGACCACATCGCCGGCCTGCAACTGGGGATCGGCGACGTCGCCGCTGCGAACCTCGGACACGTCGAAACGTGCTGCCGAGCGCTTGCCGCCTTCGTCACGGAAAATGATGACGGTCGAATCGGCGCTGGGGTCGAGCCCCTGTGCTGTGGCCAATGCTTGCAGCAACGTGAGGCGGCCCTGGATAGGGAAGACGCCTGGCTTCTTGACGGCACCTTCGAGGGTCACTCGCTGGCTGTTGTACTCTTTCACCAGAACCGTCACCTGCGGCTGTTGCAGGTATTTCTCGCCAAGGGTCTTCGTCAATTCCTGCTCCACCTCGCGAGCTGTGCGGCCGCCGGCCGTCATTTCTCCTACGAGCGGAAGGTTGACCGTGCCTGCGTCCGACACCTGCACGGTCTTGGACAACTCGGGAACCTTGAAAACCGAAACGTCGAGCACATCGAACGGGCCAATCTTATAGGCAGCGTTTCCGGGCTGGGCGACTGCTGTCAGTGAGGCCGCGGTGGCTCTAACGGTTGGATCTGCAGTAGCGACCGTGAGTGGCTTCGAGTCTTGCGCGGGGGCGTTGCTGGTCGAACCTAGACTTTGGGCCCCGGGTGCCACGTCGTTAAGAGAAGATACGCCGCAACCGCTCACCAAACCGCAGCCCACGATGACGGCCATTGCCAGAACTATTCGCAGCATGATCGGCAATCTCATCGGTGGAGTTCGGTCGTGCCACAAGTGGCAACTCGAACGGTGAAGTATTGCTCAGAATACCATTTGGTCGTGTTGCAACCAGATGTTCGGCCTCGATGTCCCCAACGCGCTGCGCGGCGAGTTGCCGCCCCTCTTCGAGATCGGGGGGCCGTCGAACCGGATCGTGCGCATCTGTCGCGAGCACATGAACCAGGCCCTCATCGAGCATCCGTTCGGCCCAATAGCGGGCACGCTTGCCGAAGCGACCGCTGAGCGAGCCGGTGGTAATCTGCATCCAGACCCCTCGCGCTACAAGCTGCTGCATCAGCGAATACCTATGCTCAATCCACGTAAGTCGCTCAGGATGCGTGAGTATCGGCACGTATCCGGCTATCAGGACGTTGAAAAACATCGAGTCAAGTTGCGGCGGCGCAACATGATGCGGCGGCTCGACGAGCACATAGCGGGAATCGGCCAGGGTGAGCAGGTTCCCGGATTGTATTCCAAAGACGAAATCAGGAGTGACGTGGTTGTCCGCGCCGGTGTGCAGGCGCAACGGGATCGCCTCGGCGTCAATTCGGGTCTGCAGATCAGCGACCGCTGCGCGGATCTGCGGTCCGTTGTTGTGGTAGAGGCCCGGGAGAATATGTGGTGTGCACATCACGTGTGCCACGCCCTGCCCGACGTAGGCCCGAGCCATCTCTAGCGACACGCTTGCGTCGCGAGCGCCGTCGTCGATGCCCGGCAGGATATGGCTGTGGATATCGATCAAGGCTGTGCTCCTTGAATATTCATTAAATCCGGATAATGACCAATTCATGATGGTCGCACGTCGGCGCCGGCCAATCCGCGGGCAGGGATCGATTGATGTTGCATAGCACACACTACGTCCGAGTGAACATGCTCACGGGCCGAACAGGCTTTTGACGGAACACGGAAAAAGTGTTAGCCGGCTATTGTTGAGTATCGCGCTCCGCCCCCGGCATCCCCCTTCATACGGGTGATCGGTGGCCAGCCCTTTCAAGGGGGAAGTCGTGAATAGGATCATTCATTCAGTCGCGGCCCTGTCGCTGATGGTGGCCCAAGCCAGCGCCGCCACCGTCAACATTAATGAGGGGGCAGTCTCGGTCAGCCGGGGTGCGGGTTTCTCGCCAGTCGGAAGCGGGGCCCAGGTTAGCCCGGGGAACAAGGTGCTCGTCTCTGAGGGCGGTTCGGCGACCATTGTCTTTTCCCTAGCTTGCGAGATGCAGGTTTCTTCCGGGCAAGTCGTGACTATTCCGGCAGAAGCTCCTTGCACCGGATTATCTCCCCTGAGCGATACGGCCTACGTCGTCGGGGGGCTGCTCGTAGGTGGTGGCGCAATTGCAGCGATTGCCTTGAGTGGCGGCGGCAGCCACAGCCCATAGGGCTGCTCGTACCTCTTGTTGCGCCTCTTGTGACGAGTTCTGGCTAGGTTCGTCGGGGCAAGGTGCTGCTCTCGAGGATCAGGTAGGACGTCTACGCAATTGATTGCGTTGCTCTGGTCGCGCGTCGTGGAGTATCACGCGCTTGACGAGCATGCTATTCAACCATAGATTGATTTGCCGATTCCGATTTCCCGAGGGTTGCCCTGAGGGCTGCATGTGTGTCGCGACGGTGGATCGCGTCGCAAGGTTGGGTGCAATCCACGCCACCATATGCTCGTCTGACGAGCATGCGTTGCGTGCGGCACACTGCCTGAGGAAGAAGTCGACCGATCATTGTGCGGAGTTTGACGCAGATGCGAGAACTGTGATACCCGAACTTCGGTGGGTGTTGTCGAGTCTGGGGCGGGCCATGCCGACGCGATACAGGATTTCTGGGGGGTAGAAGTGCTCGATAGGTGCATTCTGGCCATTGCGGCCCTCGCTGTTGTGACGCTTCAGGCGTCCGCTGCGACCGTGCATGTGAACGAGGGTGTCGTCTCGGTGAGCCGCGGCCAGGGCTACGAGCCTATCGGCAGCGGGGCGGCGGTCGGTCCGGGTGACAAGGTCCTTGTCGCCAACGGCGGATCGGCGACGATTGTTTACTCTCCGGGATGCCAGGTGCCAGTCGGCTCTGGGCAAGTCGTGACGATCCCCGTCGAATTGCCGTGTTTTGCGACCACGACGGCCGTTGCTCCGGAGGCTGCTGTCGGTGGGGCGATGTCGACCTCCGTGATCGGCGGCCGCGTTGTAGCCGGCGGCGTGGGTATCGCTATCGGGCTTTCGGGCGGTGGAGGAGGTCACAGCCCGTAATTAAGTCCCGATCTGATGGTTGGTGTCGGGCATGACGCTTATTCTTACGGCCATTGCCCTTTCGTGCGCTGTTTTGTTCGGTGGCGGGACGCGATCGGGCTTCCTCGGTGACGTTGCCGTACAGGTGCTGTCGGTCCCCCTTCTGGTTTTGGCGGTCCTGACCCTGCTTACGGAGCAGGGGGGCGCCGACGGGGTGCATGGTCGTCGCCGTCGGCGCGCATCCTGGTTTCTGCTTCTCGCCATTTTGGGCGTCGGTGCGGTTCAGCTATTGCCTTTGCCGGCGGGGCTGATTGGTTCGATCACCCAGCGTCTGCCCATCGGACCAGTGACGCTCGAGGGCGGCACAAACCCGTGGCACTCGATTTCGGTGGCGCCACAGGCCGCTTGGTCCGGGCTTGCTTCGCTCATTGTTCCGGTCGCGATTTTCCTCGGTGTATCGCAATTGGGGGAGCACGATCGAGTTCGGCTTTCAAAGCTGCTTGTCGTGCTCGGAGCTGTCTCGCTGGTCATTGGGCTGCTGCAGGTCGCGCAGGGACCTGGGAGCCAATTGCGATTCTTCGAATATACAAACATCGAAGACGCCGTCGGATTCTTCGCGAACCGCAATCATTTTGCTGCCTTGATGTACGTATTGCTCGTGTTGGTCGGGGCTTGGCTTATTAGTTTCAGAGCGGGGTTCAGGCAGCGGGACCTGTTGACGGCACGCAACCTCCTCCTTTTGGCCGCCGCGTTCGGCTTGGTCGTGGCGACCATGGCGGCGCTCGCTACTGCGCGCTCCCGCGCAGGCATGGCGCTGACCATGGTGGCCCTGGTGGGCCTCGTCGTGTTGAACCGCTCGAGTGCGCGCAAGTCGGCGGGCAACCCGGGCGCGGGGGCGGGCATCTCACGCCTCATCACCGTCATATTGGGCTTCGCTGTCTTGTTCGCGGTGCAGTTCGGCCTGCAACGAATGATGACGCGTTTCGGCACGGACCCACTTGAGGACCTGCGAATTCCGCTGACGCTGACCACGCTGGACGCCGCTTTGCGCAGCTTCCCATTTGGAACGGGCATCGGCTCGTTTGTTCCGGTCTTCGCCGTGGTGGAGCGCCCCACCGAGTTGATGATGTCCTATGCCAATCGGGCTCACAACGACTTCGCCGAATGGCTGCTGGAGATGGGGGTTGTCGCTCCCATCGTCATGGGGGCGGCACTCGCATGGTTCGTCGTGGCGTCGGTGCGGGTGTGGCGCGCGAAAGAACACACCAATGAGCACGCAATCCTGCAGCGGGCGGCGACACTGGTGGTTCTGCTGCTGCTCGGGCATTCACTTGTGGATTATCCGCTGCGTACGACCGCATTGATCTCGGTGTTCGCCTTCGCATCTGCTTTGCTACTCCCGGCGAAACACGATCCAGCACATGTGCATCGCGACGATCGCCGCCACGCCCGCGCGCCGCGGGAGGCGATGCATGCGGGGCGCGGCTTCGATGAGCCTCGCGGAACGTCGCGGCCGCTGCGACCGCGGGAAAGCTGGGGTGGGCAGGATGTCAGTTGGCCCGAAGCGTGGCGTGGTACCAAGTCTGACGAGTAGCTTGGTTCGGTCCTCAGAACTGGGCGCCGCAGTTCTGGTCTGCTGTGGCTCGGCCGGACATCCGAAATGACGCAGGTCTGTTTGTTGCTTTTTTGAGCAGCCTGCTTCATGGCCGAAAGATCAAAACAGAGGCGTTTCATCGAGTGTTGTCGCAATTGAGCCGCTTATCCAGCCGATTTTTTGCACTGCGAAATGTTGCGTGTTGCATTCGACGTCGATGCGAACTATGGGTGTGCACGAACTAAGGAAGAGAGCGTGGTTTTGTGCAGCCAGCGTAAAACACAGGTTTTCCGATGCGCGCACGGTACTTCTCTATTTTCGACATCGTCCTGATGGTGGTTGCGACGGTTGCCGCCCAAGTTCTCCGAGACAACCTCGAGTGGTCCCATACCCGCATCATTGCGCTGCTTCCGTATCTCGGCTTCACGACCCTCGTCGCGGCGATAGTGGTCCCGCTGAGCGGCCTTAACCGGACCGTTTGGCGCCTGAGCTCCCTGCCTGACTATCAACGCGCAGCTGCCGTGGCTTCAGTGGTGGCCCTCGGTGCGCTGGGGCTGACTTTTGCTTACAATCGGCTCGACGGGATCTCGCGATCGCTGCCGCTCCTACAGGTCCTTCTCGCCATCGTGCTCCTGGTGGGCCTGCGTGTGGCGTTCCGCACCTGGAAGGATCAGCGGAAGGTGCGCAAGGTTCGCGCCGTGGCACAGCTGACGACTGTCAAGCAGAGACCGGTTCGCTATGTGCTGGTCGTAGGTTTGAACAGTCTGACTGAGGCCTACCTCCAAACACTCACGGAGTTCGAGCTGGGGCGGGTCCAGGTGGTTGGTCTGCTCGGCCACCAGGAGCGCCACGTTGGGCGCTTGGCCGGCGCCCACAAGGTTCTGGGCATTCCCGAGAATATCGAGGCAATCCTGAACGACCTCAAGGTCCACGGTATTGTCGTCGACCGCATCGTGGTGACGTCGCGCTTGCAGAGCTTGAGCGAGCCGGCACGCGCGGCACTCCTTGCAATCGAACAGCGCGGCGAGACCGAGCTGCAGTTCCTGTCCGAGGTGTTGGGCTTCGAGGGCAGCGTGTCGGCGGCCGAAGCTAGCCCCGCAGGGGGCGGACCCGCCGTGTCATTCGAAATTCCAAAAGACCAACTCGCGATCATGGGGCGGCGCTCGTATTGGACGTTCAAACGGTTCGGCGACGCGTTGGCCGCGGCCGTCATGCTCTTGCTGCTGTCGCCTCTGATGCTCGTGATCGCGCTCGCCATCGCGATTGAGATCGGCGTCCCTGTCACCTTCGCGCAAAAACGGCCGGGGCTTGGGGGGATACCATTCCGTCTCTACAAGTTCCGCACCATGGGGCCGGCCCACGACGCTAGTGGGGCGTTGTTGACCGACGAGCAGCGGACATCCTGGCTCGGTCGCATCCTGCGCCGCTCCCGTCTCGATGAGTTGCCACAACTCTACAACATCGTGCGCGGTGAGATGTCGTTCGTCGGGCCCCGACCATTGCTACCGCGCGATCAAACAGACGGACATGGCGCAAGGCTTCTCGTGCGCCCAGGGCTCACGGGGTGGGCGCAGGTCGTGGGCGGGCGCATCATATCTGCCGACGATAAGGCAGCTCTCGATATCTGGTACGTTTCCAACGCCAGCTTGGCGCTGGATATCGCGATCCTGTTACGAACGGCACGTATGGTCATTCTCGGCGAAGAAGTGAGTGAAGGCCTCGTCGCGCTGGCATGGCGCGATCTCGCCAATGCCGGCTTCCTTCAGCGCGACTGCGGTGCGGCAGAATTCCGCATGCGCGGCACGGCTTGATTGACTAGGTTGCGCCGCGCGTGGCCACGGACAGTGAGACGTTGTCGTCTTTCTGGCTGCGCCGATCGGGGTAATGGGAATCCCGTTCGGGGGGCTTCAATCTGGGTTCTCTGCTTCGGGTGTATTTCACCCGGAGTGCGGTAGCTTTCGACCATTCGTTTTTCGGAGGGGCTATGAAACTTCGGGTTGGTACTCATCTGGTAATTGGCTCGCTGATGTTCGGCGCAATCACCGGCTTCGTGGCGTCGCACGCTGCGATGGCCGAGACGGTCGCCAGCCCCGAGATCGTCGCCCGAATGGTGGCAGAGAAGGAAGCCCGCCGCGCTTGCAAGGTCGAGATTTGCAAGGCCATCGCTGCACCGTCGCATGGTTCGCCAATCACCTGCGACGTGACGAAGACGTGGCTGAAGGACGAGATTCTCGCTCGCGTTGTCGGTGGCAGCTACGTTTGGGGCTACGGGCATATGCAGTGCAAGCTTAGTCTCAACCTCGATCGCGGCGAACTCGGCAAGGCCATGGCGGGTGGCAAATCCAGCTTCCCTGAGCATCAGATCGTCTGTAGCGTCGATAACGCCGAGGCCGCGAAGGGGCAGGCGTTCGATATGAAGGTTTTCATTACCCCGGTGGTGTCGTTCGAAGGCGGCGATGCAAAGACGGTCGAGCTGCAGAACGTGAGGTCGGAGGGCTCCGCTGTAGCGTCAGCGGCAGTCGCGTCGATCCTGGCTGTCGACAAAGTATCGGGTTTGGTCTCGCGCGCCGCCGCGTCGGAGATCAACGCTTTCATTTACGACAAGTGCAAGAGCGATGGCGTCGAGATTGTCCACAAATAGCAATCGTCGAGAGAGCACTCGCGCGTTAGGAAGTCTGTGATGTTGACGGCGGGGCGCCGGTTGCACGGTCCCACTTGTGCGGTAACGGCTTCGTGGAAAGGCATGCCGCCACCGGCATCGACAGTTATCTCGACAGCGCGAAGCTGAACGTTCGCCGTCTCCTCGGCCGCCAGCGCCATGAGCTGGTCCGCCACCACGGCAATCTGACGTGCCGGCCCTCGCTGATCGCCGTAAGGCGCGATCAGGTGCCAGCGATGAATGAACCGCCCTGAGCTGCTGCCGGGTTCTCCAGATGGTTCTCCAGACGTAGTTTGGTGTGTGTCTGGAAGCGTTTCTCTGCTCCGCCGGGCGGCATGGTCGTCGATCTCCGCTTCGGCCGGCGGGATGTTTCCGATGGGCTGGAACAGACGGCCGTTGTTGAGCCCGCCGACCTAGTCGATGATCGCGAACTCGACGGTCTCCAGAGACCGCCGTGTTCACGTCGCCATGTGACTTCGGCCTTGTAAGGCCCGTTGATCGTTTCGACGGGTGCGTTATCGTGACTGTCGCCGACGCTGCCGACGAATCTCGCCCGTTCGATCCGTCGATTTCCGTAGCGGACGGCCATGGATCGTCGATGGCATCCAATACTTCCTTCGTCGGCGCCAACGGACTTTCGCGAGCACCGGGAACGTGTCCCGTCGCGCCGCGTGTCGGGTATACTGATCTAGGTTCAACTGCAGGCGTCACCGCCGATCGGATTGAAATCCTGTGAAACTCGAAAAAACCATTCTTATAACAGGGGGCGCAGGCTTCCTTGGCTCACACCTGTGCGACCGGCTGATTGCCGACGGTCACGACGTCGTCTGCGTCGATAACTTCTTCACGGGTGCGAAACAGAACATTCGACATCTGCTCGATCACCCGCGGTTCGAGCTGATCCGGCACGATGTGACGTTCCCGCTCTATATCGAGGTCGACGAGATCTATAATCTCGCTTGTCCTGCCTCGCCCATCCATTACCAGCATGATCCTGTGCAGACGACCAAGACCAGCGTGCATGGCGCCATCAACATGCTGGGGCTGGCGAAGCGCCTCAAATGCCGCATCTTCCAGGCATCGACCAGCGAGGTGTACGGCGATCCGTCGATCCACCCGCAGACCGAGGACTACTGGGGCAACGTCAACCCTATCGGGCCGCGCTCCTGCTACGATGAGGGTAAGCGCTGCGCCGAGACGCTGTTTTTCGACTACTTCCGGCAGCACAAACTTGAGATCAAGGTCGCGCGCATCTTCAACACCTACGGCCCGCGCATGCACCCGAACGACGGCCGCGTGGTTTCAAATTTCATTGTGCAGGCGCTCCGGGGTGAACCGATCACGATCTATGGTGAGGGCAGCCAGACGCGCTCCTTCTGTTACGTCGATGACCTCATTGAGGGCTTCGTACGGTTGATGAACTCAAGCCCCGAGGTCACCGGCCCTATCAACCTAGGGAATCCCGGTGAGTTCACCATCCGCGAACTGGCCGAGCAAGTGATCGAGATGACCGGGTCACGCTCTTCGCTTACCTTCCTGCCTTTGCCGGCGGACGACCCCAAGCAGCGCCAGCCCGACATCACCAAGGCCCGTGCGCAACTCGACGGCTGGCAGCCAAAAGTTGCGCTGAAGGACGGCCTCAGGCACACGATCGCTTACTTCGATCACCTGCTGTCGGTTGGGAGCAACAGCTAGACGACGGCCCGGCTTTCGCGCCGAGCTCTGACCTGACGCTTCCTGGGACCTGACGCTCCCTGGCCTCGAGCCAAATCCATGAAGTTCGCGGCGAGCTGTGCTGGCCAAGCCGGTCGTGTTTTCGGAACGTGCTTCTCCGACTTCGGCCACGACGTCACCTGCGTCGACCACGACGCGGCCTGATCGGATCGCGTTTGGCATCGAGGCGGACGACGCCCTCGCGCTCCTGGTGACCTAGATCGCCTTCATCAACGAGATGGTCGATCGTTGTGAGCAGGTCGGCGCCAACGTGCAGGACGTCGCATTGGGTATTGGCATGGTCGATCGCATCGGCTCCAAGTTCCTGCATGCCGCCCCCCGATTCGGCGGTTCGTGCTTCCCGAAGACCACGCAAGCACGGGTCATAACCGCTCAGGACTTTAGGCGCCTACATGCGCGGGTGGATCGGTCGGAATCGGTCGTGACGGCGAACGATCAACGAAAGCGTGCGATGGGCCATGCGGTCGGAACCGGCGGGCGCCGCACGACCGCTCCGGCGTTTTCGGTGGCGATCTAATGAACAATCGGACCGCTGCCGAGATGAAGAAATCGATCGCTTGATATGTGTGGAATTAACGGCATTTTCGCCTACCACTACGCGGCCAACCAGATTGATCTCGAGGAGCTTGTGCGCACGCGCGATCACATGGCTGCGCGGGGTCCGGATGGCAAGGGCGAGTGGATCTCGAACGATCGGCGCGTCGGCTTCGGTCACCGCAGGCTATCGATCATCGATCTTTCGGACGCCGGTCGGCAGCCGATGTCCAACGCCGATGGCTCGCTGGTCGTGACGTTCAACGGCGAGATCTACAATTACCAGGAGCTTCGACGGGGGCTTGAAGCGAAAGGCTACCAATTCCGGAGCAATTCGGACACGGAAGTCCTGCTGCATCTTTATGGCGCGAAGGGCGAGGCGATGGTCCACGACCTGCGTGGCATGTTCGCGTTCGCAATCTGGGATGCCCGCTCTGGCGATTTGTTTCTCGCTCGCGACCCCTACGGCATCAAGCCGCTCTACTACGCGGACGACGGTTGGACGTTCCGCTTCGCCTCCCAGGTCAAGGCGCTCATGGCGGGCGGTATGATCTCAGGGGATGTCGATCCGGCAGGCGCGGTCGGTTTCTACCTGTGGGGTAGCGTGCCCGAGCCCTACACGACTAAGCTTGCCATCCGCGCCCTGCCGGCCGGCTCGATGATGAGGGTGGGCCGAATCGGCGCCCGACAGCCCAAACGCTACCATTCGATCGCGCAGGCATTCTGCAAGGCCGAGGTCGCCTCGCAGGCGAGTGACGTGGGGCGCAGCAGGGGTGAGGAGGCCCGCGAGCTCTTTCGCGAAGCCATGCTGAGCAGCGTACGCCACCATCTGGTCGCAGATGTGCCGGTCGGTGTGTTCCTGTCGGCCGGGATTGATTCTGGAGCGCTCGTCGGCCTCATGCGCGATGTCGGCCACCGGGATACCCGCTCGGTCTCGATCACCTTCGAGGAGTTCCGCGGCAGCGAGCACGACGAGGGCGCGCTGGCGGCCGAGGTGGCAAGGCTGTACGGCACCCGCCACACCGAATACGTCGTCACCCGCGGTGAGTTCGAGAACGACCTTCACTCCATTCTGAAGGCCATGGATCAGCCCTCGATCGACGGGCTCAACACTTGGTTCGTGAGCAAGGCCGCGGCTGCGCTCGGCCTCAAGGTCGCGATCTCGGGCGTTGGAGGGGACGAACTTCTCGGCGGCTATCCGTCGTTCGCCGACGTGCCGCGGTGGGTGCGCAGGCTCGCCCTGCCCTCGCGCGTTCCGGGTAGTGGCCCGGCTCTGCGGCACGGCGTTGCGCTGCTGGAAAGGCTCGGCCTGCGGACGCACCCGAAGTTGGCTGGCCTGCTGGAGCTCGGAGGCTCTTATCCCGGTGCCTATCTGCTGCGGCGGGGACTCTACCTCCCGTGGGAGATCGACCCTCTGCTGGCGCCCGACATCGTGCGGGAGGGGCTGCGCCGGCTCGGCGCTTTCGGCGGAGCGGAGCTAGCGCTTGAGCCGAGCCCATCGAAACCCTTCGGCAAGGTGGCGACCCTCGAGGCGCAGGTATATATGCGCAACCAGCTCTTGCGCGACACCGATTGGGCCAGCATGGCTCACTCTGTGGAGGTGCGGACGCCGTACGTCGATGCGACTCTGCTCGCTGCGGTGGCGCCGCTCGTCCTGTCCGGCGCGCTCGCCGGTGGCAAGGCGGCGCTCGGCGCGGCACCGCGCACCCCGCTGCCAGCGGCGATCACGAGGCGACGCAAGACCGGGCTCTCCACGCCCATCGCCGACTGGCAGAAACGTAGCACGGGGCTCGGTCTGCCGCCGCGGGTGCGCTCAGCACCTTCTGCCGGCATCAACCACCCGGGACTGCCTTGGGCACGACGCTGGGCGCTGCACGTGGCCCACAGCCAGGGGATGTGATGAGTTCCACCCTCGGCTACCTCGGTCGCCATCCATTGGCGCGCCGGCGACCGCACCTCACCTACTGGCGCTTCGCGCGCTGGCAGGTTGAGAGCCGATTGCGCCGGGATGTCCTGGTGTCGTGGGGCGATGACGCCAAGTTGATCGATTCCAACGGCATGACCGGTGCCACGGGCAACATCTACTGTGGCCTGCACGAGTTCGCCGACATGGCTTTTACCCTTCACCTGCTGCGGCCCGAAGATCTGTTCGTCGACGTGGGAGCCAATGTCGGCAGCTACACCGTGTTGGCGAGCGCGGTATGCGGGGCCAAAACGATCAGAATCGAGCCCGATCCGGAGACGGCCAACCACTTGGGTCGCAATATCGGAGCCAATCGCGTTGAGGATCGAGTGCAGGTGGTCGAGAGTTCGGTCGGGGCAGCGAGCGGCATGGTGCGCTTCAGCGTCGGACGCGATACCACCAATCATGTCCTTGAGGCGGGAGACGACACAGGGTGCGAGATCGTCGTCGAGCCGCTGGACACCATCGTCGGGGAAGGTACGCCGACACTGATCAAGATCGATGTCGAAGGCTACGAGCCGCATGTTGTCGCCGGCGCGCATCGGGTACTGGCGCAACCGACGTTGCGCGCGCTGCTCATCGAGACGGTGGACGAGGAGATACTCGCGCAACTGACCGGCGTCGGATTCCGTCGGGCGCGCTACGAACCGTTCAGCCGCAGGTTGGATTGGGCGGATGCCGTTGTAGCGCCGGCCACCGGCAATACGCTCTTCGTGCGTGATCTCGAAACCTGCCGTGCGCGCATCGCCGCCGCTCCACGGCGGCGCGTGCTGGGGCAAATGATTTGAGCCATGCGGGTTCTCGCACTACTCACCGACTGCTTTGGTGGCCGCGGTGGCATCGCGCAGTACAATCGCGACTTCGTTACCGCACTCTCGCTGTCGCAGGACGTGACCGAGGTCGTCCTGCTGCCGCGCCTCGGCAAGGCGATCGATGAAGCGGTCCCGGACAAGGTGAAGCAATTGGCGCCCGTTGCCTCTCGCTTGCGGTATGCGGCCAACGCCGCCGAGGTCGCCCTGCGACGCGGTCCATTCGACGTCGTTTTTTGTGGTCATCTTTACCATGCGCCCCTGGCCGCGGGCTTGGCGCGGCTGTTGGGCAAGCCGATGTGGCTGCAGGTGCATGGCGTCGACGCGTGGGAGCGGCCGTCGCGCCTCCTGCAGGCAGGCCTGGAGCACGCCGATCTCGTGACCGCCGTCAGCCGCTACACGCGCCAGCGCATCCTGCAATGGGCCCACATCGATCCACAGAAGATCAAGGTGCTGCCCAATACACTGCGTTTTCCAATACGTTCGCGCGACCAGGATGCCAGCCTGCCGGACGGCCTGCCGTTCGCCGGCAAACCCTACCTACTCACCGTTGCCCGCATCGAGAAAGCCGATGCCTACAAGGGGCATCGCCGCGTCATCGGCGTGCTCGGGCGCGGCCGCGAACGCCATCCCGATCTCCAGTACGTGATCACCGGCG
>OEIV010000633.1_pt1 | contig 18406 bp, 18 predicted proteins | sample 1539231 | NCBI WGS metagenome assembly OEIV01 (sample SAMN03794762, study PRJEB22550) | activated sludge metagenome | feature: wastewater treatment plant; material: activated sludge; isolation source: Wastewater treatment plant of a petroleum refinery complex | place: Argentina: Buenos Aires ...
GCGGGAGCGCAGCTGTGACGCGCTGCTGGATTCGCTCATGACGCTCGCCTCGTGTTTGTGAGGTCCGTGGCCGCCGCGCGGGTTGGCGCGCTGCGCTCCTTGCGCCAATCTTGCCGGCTTCCGAGCGTGGCGCCGAGTCCAGCCTCTGGCGCACGGCTTCACGCTCATCGTCCGGAATGCCGAGCAGCATGCGGGTCACGTTGCGCGAACGCAAGGGGGCGCACGGCAACTGGGCGGGCGGTGCTGCGAATTGACGGGCGCCACCGGCTTGTTGCAATCTGTTCATGAATGTTGTCGTCGATGACCGGAGTGGTCGACACTCGGGGATAATTTTCCTGACCAATAACAAGAGGTGCCTCATGCCTTTCCAGTATCGCCTTGTTTCGCGAGGGGCGTTCGCGCTGATCGCCCTCGGTGCGGCCGTTGCGTTGCACGCCCAGACCCCACCGGAGCGCTTGTTCCTGCAGCAGGTGTCCGACACTGGCGTCATCGTCAAATGGCGCGGCGGTGATGCGCAGGAGGTCTGTTACAGCACCGCGATAGGGAACCTGTATGACAGGAACTCGCGCCGTTGCGTCGATGGCGTGCTGACGGAGGGTGGGCATATGGAGGCGCGGCTGACCCGATTGGCCTCCAACTTTACCTACTACTATTCGCTGGGTGATCTGGTCAGCCCGACGCAGAAATTCCGCACGGCGCCGGATTGGAACAAGCCACCCCGTGACGGCAACACGCATATCCTGATCGTGGGCGATTCGGGTACACAGACGGAGGCCGGCCACGATGGCGAGGCCGCCGAGGTGCTGGCGGGTTTCCACGCCTACAATGCCAAGCACGGCAACGAGCCCCCGGGTCTCTTCCTCGCGCCCGGCGACAACGCCCACCTCATGGGCCCCGATCAGCAGTGGCAGAAATCATTCTTCGAAATCTACCCGGATATCCTGAAGAGCGCGGCCGTGCTTCCCACCATCGGCAATCACGAAATGGGGTACGGGCCGCTGCCGATCTGCATTCTCGCGCCCGCCTCGTGCCAGGGTGATCCGCCCAAACCGATCAACCCCAATGCACCGGAGTCTATTCCCTACGGGGGGCTGAGCACATCGTCCAATCCCGACGACTACGATGGTACCGGCGACCTGCAGCCCGATGCCGGCGGGATGCCCTACCTGAACATCTTCAGTCTGCCGACCGCCGGGGAGAGTGGCGGCCTGGCCAGCGGCACCGAGCAGTACTACTCGGTGAATTACGGAAACGTGCATGTCGTGAGCCTGGACTCGCAGCTGAGCGCGCGTGACCCGGGCCAGCGCGAGGCCATGAAGGAATGGCTCGTGGGGGGTCTGGGCGGCAACGACCGCGACTGGACCATCGTCATCTTCCACCATCCGCCCTATACCAAGGGCGCCAACCACGACTCGGACGATGCGAATGGCGGGCTGGGTGTCGACAAGCCGGAATGGGACATGCGCAACGAGTTCACACCGATCTTCGAGGACTACGGTGTCGATGTGGTCTACAGCGGTCACTCGCACTCCTACGAGCGTTCGTACTACCTGAGGGGGCATACGGGCACCTCGGATACCTTCTCGGCGGACGAGCATGCCGAGTTGAATGCCGCCGGCGCTCCAGGGCTCGGCTACGGCAAGGAGACCTACGCGCAGCTCAGCCCGACGAGCGGAGGCATCGATGACCGGGTCGTGTACACGGTTGCCGGCAATTCCGGCAAAGCCGACACGAATGCGGGCCTGGGCGGAGTAACCGATCCCGGAGAGTGGCTCCGTCACCCCGCGCACGTTCCGCAGCCTGCGGATTCCGAGTGTGCGGTGGCAGCGGGTTGCCGCAACGGTCTGGCGGTGAGGGGTTCGGTGGTACTGGATGCGTCCTTCTTCCAGCTCACCGCGAAATTCATCGACGTCAACGGAGAGGTGCTCGATCAGTTCACGATCAACCGTTGAACCGCCGCGCAGACCACAGGATGGGCCGTTCGCGGCCCATCCGCTTTTCCATTGATCGTGCAGTTGCGCCGCTGGCGCTGGCCCTCATCCTCCTGTCTGCGCATCAGGGTCTTCGGGCGCACCCCGGCGTCGAGCAGGCGCTGCGGTATTTCGATCAGCAGATCGAACAATCTCCGCGTGATCAGGCGCTGCATGCCCAGCGCGGCATCGTCTATTCGAACGACGGCCAGTACGAGCAGGCCATGGCCGACTTCATGCGGGCGGCTGAACTCGGCGATCCGGTGCTGGTCAGCTTCGACCTCGGCGTGCTGCATTACCGTATGGGTGATTTCGCCTCGTCGCGGCGTTACTTCGATGCCTGGCTGCAACGGTTCCCGGATCACGCGGCGTGCCTGGAGTACCGTGCAAGGCTTCTGCGCGACGCCGGTGATCACGACGGGGCGATAGCGGACTTCAGGCGGGGATTCGCCCTGCAGGCACGGCCGAATCCCGGGGATTATATTTCCGTGGCGGAGATGCTCGCGTCGCGTGGCGACGCGGGTGTCGCCGAGGCGCTCGAGGTGCTCGATCAGGGCAACGCGAAGCTCGGTGTCACGCCGCAGATCCAGCGCAAGGCCGTCGCGCTGGAATTGCGTCTCGGGCAGCCCGATCGCGCCATCGAGCGCCTGCGCGCTCTCGAGCCCACGCTCGGCGATTCGCCGGACTGGAAAGTGGAGATGGGCGAACTGATGCTGTCAGCAGGCCGTGACGAGGAAGCAAAGGCCTGGTTCCGCAAGGCCGTCGAACAGCTGCAGGGCCTCAGGCCGACGCCGGCGCGCCAGCAGTTGATGCGCAGGGTGCAGGCTGACCTGGGGTCGACGGCATCCGGGGGATCTTCGCCAGCAGCTCCCGTATCGCCGTCGCCGCGATACGATGGCTGAAGCGCCCGCCGCATCGACGATTTCCAGGGCACCCGTCAGGCGAAAATGCCAGGTCCTCGGTTAGCCCGATACGGCCGAGGGCCTGGCGTACCTCATCGCTTGCGTGGTAACCGATCTGCATCTGCGAGCTCTGGGGCGGGTCCTGGTCAGCCGGGGCGTGGCGGGAGGTGCGAGTAGGATACTATGCTCCAAGGTGCCGGACTCGGCCGGATGGAGAAGATGCCTGGAATGTTCAATCGCATTCTCGCGCGCCTGGCGCGCCGGCTCATGGCCCGACGCGAGGCCGATGTCGTGATCCGTGCGCCGTACCTGTACCGCTGGCACGTGACGCCGAAGAACCGCTTCGTGAATGTCTACCTGCACCGCTATCACGCCAGCGATCCCGGCCCCGAACTCCACGATCACCCCTGGCACTCCCTGAGCTACATGATCGACGGCGAACTCCGCGAAGAGACGCCCCGGGGCATGGTCGCGCGTCGCGCGGGGGATTTCGTGTTCCGCCGCGCCGCGCAGATGCATCGCGTCCATCTCGTGGGTGCGCACGCCACGACGCTGTTCATCACCGGCCCGAAGTTCCGCGACTGGGGCTTCATGACGGATCGTGGCTGGGTGCACTGGAGCGAGTACCTCGGACCGTTGCAGCCTGACAGGAGCAGCCGATGCAGCAAGTGAAAATGAAGAAGAAGGACTACGAGGATCTGCTGGAGCCGATGGAGCTAGAGCTGAACAACGTGGCGCGCTGGCTGCAGCACACCGGCAAGCGGATCGTCGTGTTGTTCGAGGGACGCGACACGGCCGGGAAGGGTGGGGTCATCTCGGCGATCGCCGATGGGCTGAACCCGCGCCAGGTCAGGACCGCGGCCCTGCCCAAACCCACCGAGCGCGAGCGCACGCAGTGGTACTTCCAGCGCTACGTCGGGCACCTGCCCGCCGCCGGCGAGATGGTCCTGTTCGACCGCAGCTGGTACAACCGCGCCGGCGTCGAGAAGGTGATGGGTTACTGCAGCGAGGCCGAGTACACGCGCTTCCTCGCGCAGGCGCCGGTGTTCGAGCGCATGCTGGTCGATGACGGCATCCTGCTCTTCAAGTACTGGCTGAGCGTGGACCAGCAGTACCAGGAGGAGCGATTCGCCGAGCGCGCACAGGACCCGCTCAAGCGCTGGAAGTTGTCGCCCATCGATCTGCAGTCGCGCGCGAGTTACGAGGATTACGGTCGCGCACGCGATGCGATGTTCGAGGCCACGCATACGCGCCATGCCCCCTGGTGCGTGGTGGATTTCAATGACCAGAAGCGCGGCCGCCTCAACCTGATCCGCAACCTGCTCGACCGCGTGCCCGACTACCAGCTGCCGGAGGAGCCGTTCGATCTGCCGCCGCTGGCGCACAAGCCGCGCAAGGAGCGTTTCACGACGGCCCTGAAGCCGCTGCGCAACCGCTTCTGATCATGCGGCCAGCGCGGATGCGCCAATGCGCGGGTGACAGATTGCTTCGATCCGTGACGGAGGGATTCATGCAGGCAGGGGAATGGGTGCGCGGTGCCTCGATATCACTCGCGCTGGTGTTCGGCGTGGCCGGCGCAGCCGGCGTGCTCGCGGATGCGAAGGCCGACAACGCGGCCGCGCTGAGGCAGATCTTCGCCGACAGCGACGAGGCGGCCCTGGAACTGGATCCCCTGGCGGCCATGATGCGTGGCGACATGCGCTATGCCGGGCAGTTCGGGGACTACATCACGCCCGGATACTACGCGCGGATGAAGGCGAATACCGCGAGCGAAATGAAGCGCCTCGACGCGATCGACCGCGCCGCGCTGTCGCGCGAGGACCGGATCGCCTACGACGTGTTCCGCTACCAGGGCCGCCAGCTGCTCGATTTCTACGAGCGCGGCATCATCGCGATCCAGGCGCAGCTGCCCATAGACCACTTCAGTGGCGAGCACGTGTTCTTCCCCGACATCTGCTCGGGCAGGTCGGTCGCGCCGTTCGACACGGTGCAGGACTACGACAACGGCCTGGCGCGCCTGGAGGGCTACGCGCTGTACCTCGAGCGCAGCATCGGGCGCATGCGCGAGGGCATGGCCGCCGGTCACACCCAGCCCAGGCTGGTGATGGAGAACATCCTCGACCAGCTCGCGCGGCAGATGGCCGGTGGCGTCGAGGCCAGCCCGTTCTACCAGCCGATCAACGACATGCCGGGCGATTTCGCCGCCACCGACCGGGAACGCCTTGCCCGCGCGTACCGCGCCGTGATCGACGAGCGCGTGTTCGGCGCCTACCGCAAGCTGCAGGAGTTCATCAGGACCGAATACCTCGCCGCCAGCCGTGACGCGAAGCCCGGGCTGGTCTCGATGAAGGACGGTCCCGCGCTGTACAAGGCGCTGATCGAGCAGAACACCACCACCGACATGAGCGCCGAGGAGATCCACCGGATCGGCCTCGACGAAGTCGCACGCATCAGGCACGACATGCTCGCGATCAAGGACCGGGTGGGTTTCAACGGCACGCTGAAGGAGTTCTTCGGCCACTTGCGCACCGATCCGCAGTTCAAGTTTGCCAGCAAGCAGGCGCTGCTCGACGGCTACAACGCGATCCGCGCCCGGGTGGACGTCGCGGTGCCAAAGCTGTTCTCGCTGACGCCCCGATCGCCTTTCGAGATCCGTCCCGTGCCCGGGTACTCGGAGGAGAACGAGGCTGCCGGCTCCTATCGCCAGGGCACGCCGGACGGCACGCGTGCGGGCATCTTCTTCGTCAACACCTATGACCTGCTCTCGCGCACCACGCCAGGGATGGAGACGCTGTTCCTGCACGAGGCGATCCCGGGGCATCATTTCCAGATCAGCCTGGCGCAGGAGAACGAGGCGCTGCCGAACTTCCTGCGCTTTGGCGGCAACACGGCCTTCGTGGAAGGCTGGGCGCTGTATGCCGAGTCGCTGGGGCCGGAGCTCGGCATGTTCACCGATCCCTACCAGGCCTTCGGCAGCCTCGATGACGAGATGCTGCGCGCGATGCGGCTGGTGGTCGACACCGGCATCCATGCCATGGGCTGGACCCGCGAGCAGGCGATCCAGTACATGCTCGACAACTCCGCGCAGTCCGAAACCGAAGCGCGCACCGAGGTCGAGCGTTACATCGCGATCCCGGGCCAGGCGCTCGCCTACAAGGTCGGCGCGCTCACGATCCGGCGCCTGCGCACCGAGGCCGAGCAGGCCCTCGGCGATCGCTTCGACCCGCGCGAGTTCCACGCCCAGGTGCTCGATACCGGCGCCCTGCCGCTGGCGGTGCTCGAGGCCAAGATCCGCGACTGGATCATGGTCAAGCAGGCTGCCGCGGCCTGAGGATACGGATCGCGGGCGTGGCCCGCTCCTACACCAGAATCGACGCGTCAACGATAGGCGCGCCCAGGGGCCGCCCCGCTGCGTGAGCGGACATGTGGATGCCGAAATCGCCGGGAGCGATTTCGGCAACACGCGTAGCGGCCGTACATGGACGTGCAAGGCCGCGGCCGCGAGTGCAGCGGGGCGGCCCCTGGGCGTGCCGGGTCGGTGCTGTCTTTGGTCCGGCTCGACGCCGCGCCGGTGACGGGGCACAATCGCCGCTCGTTGCGGCCATGGCCGCTCCCCGCGCTATCCGGAGAACCGATGTTCGAGCAACTGTCCCGCCTGGATCCCGATCCCATCCTCGGCATGCTGGCCGCCTACCGCGCCGATCCGCGCGCGCACAAGATCGATCTGGGCGTCGGCGTCTACCAGGACGAGCTCGGGCGCACCCCGATCATGCGGGCGGTGAGCGACGCCGAGCGTCACCTGCTGGTCACCGAGACCACCAAGACCTACCAGGGCATCGCCGGCGATCCCGTGTTCAACGAGCGCCTGCTCGCACTGCTGCTGGGCGCGAGCCACCGCGTGATCGGGGAGGATCGCGTGCGCGGCGTGCAGACGCCCGGCGGCTGCGGGGCGTTGCGCATCGGGGCCGAGCTGATCCAGCGCGCGCGGCGCGCAGCGAAGGTCTGGGTCAGCACGCCGACCTGGGCCAACCACATCCCGCTGATCGGCGGGGCCGGCCTGCAGCTGGCCGAGTACCCGTATTTCGATGCCGCGAGTGGCGGCATCGATTTCGACGCGATGATGGACACGCTGCCGCGGGTGGGCCCCGGCGACCTGGTGCTGCTGCACGGTTGCTGCCACAACCCTACCGGCGCCGACCTCGACCTGGGGCAGTGGCGCGCCGTTACCGAGCTGGCGCTGAAAAACGGCTTCACGCCGTATATCGACGTCGCCTACCAGGGCCTCGCCGACGGCGTCGAGGCGGACGTGGCCGGCGTGCGCCACCTGCTCGCCGCGGTACCCGAAGCCGTGGTCGCGAGTTCGTGCTCGAAGAATTTCGGGCTCTACCGCGAGCGCGCGGGCGCGGTGTACTTCATTGCCGCGACGCGCGCCCAGGCCGATGCCGTGCAGACCCAGGCGATGGCGGCCGCGCGCCAGATCTACTCGATGCCGCCGGCGCACGGCGCGGCGATCGTGTCCACGATCCTCGGTGACGCGGCGCTCAGGGCCGACTGGCTGGAGGAACTCGGCGAGGTGCGCGGGCGCATCAACGCGATGCGCACGCTGCTGGCCGCGCGCCTGGCGGGCAACGCCGCCGGCAAGGATTTCAGCTTCATCACGCGGCAGAAGGGCATGTTCTCGTACTTCGGCATCACGCCGCAGCAGGTCACCCGGCTGCGCGAGGAGTTCGCCGTTTACATGATGGAGTCGACGCGCATCAACCTGGCCGGCATCACGCCCGCGAACATCGACGCTCTCGCGAGCGCGGTGCACGCGGTGCTCGAGCCCGCGGTCTGAGCCCCGCGGCCAGCGCCGATGACGACCTCGGCAGCCGCCGTGGCAGGGTCCGCCACGCTGCAGCGTGATGTCCGGCGTCCGGTGTGGCTGTTCAGCCTCGATTCCGAGCAGTTCCACGCCGCGCCCACCGCTACCGGCGGGCTGATCGCGTGGTACCGCGCCTGGGGCGCGGCGCCGGAGGCCATCGATTTCCGCCAGCTGCATTTTCGCGATCGCGAGGATGTGGCGGCGTGGAGCAGCGACGAGCTGGATCTGCTGGCTCGGGAGGCGGCTGATGCTCTAGTCCGCGGGCAGGAGCCGGTCGCGGGCATCAGCTTCTACACCTGGAACGCGGCGGAATTCCTCGAGCTCGTGCGCTGCCTGCGCGCCGCCTGTCCGGGGCTCGCGATCGTGGCGGGCGGCCCGCACGTCCAGCAGGCCGAGAGCTACCTCGGCATCGACCCGATCGACGTGATCGTGCTGGGCGAGGGCGAGGCCACATTCCAGGAGCTGCTCGACACGCCGCGCATCGAGTGGCCGCGCGTGCCCGGCATCGCGTGGCTGGACGCCGCGGGCAGGGTGGCGACGTCGGCGCCTCGCGAGCGCCAGCGCGACCTGGCGCGCATCCCGTCGCCCTTCGACGTGCTCGAGCTCACCGACGCCGAGGGGCGCCCGCGCTACGACGCCGTGACCTACGAGACCACGCGCGGCTGCCCCTACAAGTGCGCCTTCTGCGAGTGGGGCACCGGCGCGATCGGCACGAAGATGATCGGCTTCCCGATGGAGCGGCTGCGCCGCGACTGGCAGAAGATCGTGCGCGCCGGCATCCCGAACATCTGGCTCGCGGATTCGAACTTCGGCGCACTCAAGGACGATGTCGAGAAGGCGCGGCTGATCTGCGAGCTCAAGGAGCAGCACGGTCTGCCGCGGACCTTCGCGACCTCGTGGTCGAAGAAGCACAGCCCGCGCGTGCAGCAGATCGTGCTGATGCTGCACGAGCACGGACTGCTGCCGTTCTACCAGCTCGCGCTGCAGACGCTCACCCCGCGCGCGCTCGAGCTGTGCCATCGCGAGAACATGGCCGCGAACGAGTACGAGCCGATCGCGCAGCGCATGGCGCAGGCCGGCATCCCGATCTCGGCCGAGCTGATCTGGGGGCTGCCGGGCGACGATCTCGCGAGCTTCGAGCGCAACCTCGATCGCCTGCTCGCGACCTTCCCGAACATCAACATCTTCGGCTACACGCTGCTGCCCGGCACCGAGTTCTACGAGCGGCGCGAGGAATATCGCATCGAGACGCTGCCGGTGGCGGGTTACGGCAAGGCGCACGGCGAGTACGTGGTGGGCTGCCACACCTTTGCGCGCGCCGAGGGCGAGGAGGGTTACTTCCTGATCACGGCGCACGTGATCCTGCTCAGCGGCTACGTGCTGGCGCACACCGCGCGCTGGCTCACGCTGGCGACCGATGTGCCCGTGGGACGGATGCTGCGCGTGGTGCTCGATGCGCTGCTGCAGGCGTTTGGCGCGCAGCTGCCCGGGCTCGAGGCGGCCGATCGCATGCGGGTTTACGAGGCGCGCGCGCAGATCTACCTCGTGGTGCTCGCGGAACCCTCGCGTGCGCAGGCCGTGATCCGCGAGGCCGTCACTGCCTTCGTCTCGCCTCGCCTCGATGCTGCCGGCCGGCGCCGCGTCGAGGGGCTGCTCGCGCTCGACGCGGCGCTGTGCCCGCGCCACGGCGAGGCCGCGGAGTTCGAGCGCACGCTGGACTTCGATGCGCGAGCGGTGCTCGAGGCCTTGCGCGCGATGCACCTGCCCGCCGGGGAGCTGTTCGACGGCGAGCCGCGGCGTCTGCGCTTCGCGAGCCCCGGCGGGCTCGGCGTGGTGCTCAACACGCCCGATGGCGGCAACTGGCTGCAGGCGCGCCTGCTCGAGGACGCGCAATATGCGCCGCTTCCGGCAGCAGCGGAGCTTTTGGTCTTTAATGCAGGCGTACCCTGAGGCGGAGACATGCAAATGAGCCGGATCGCGCGACTGGTGTTGCCTTGCCTGTTCTGCGTGCTGGCGCAGCAGGCGCCGGCGGCGGAAGTCTATCGTTGGGTCGATGCCGCGGGCGAGGTGCACTACAGCGCCACGCCGCCGCCGGACGGCCAGCAGGCCGAGCAGATGAACGTGCGCGTCGGCAAGGGCAGCGCGCCGGCGCCTGTCGCGAGCCCCGGCCAGCCCGCGGGCGCGCCGGCGCAGCCCGGCGAAAAATCACCGGATCGCAAGGCGCGGGACGACCCGGAATACGCGGCCGAGCGGCAGAAGCAGTGCGCCAACGCGCGCTCCATCGTCGAGCGGCTCGAGGCCCGGCCCGCGGCGATGTACCGGCGCGAGGACGGCAGCCACCAGCGCTATTCGCAAGCCGAGCGCGAGAAGATGATCGGGGATGCGCGCGCTTTCCAGGCCGAGCACTGCAACTGATAGCCGTGCCAGCGGGCGATGTTCAGGGTGGCGCGAGACAGGCCCGTTGCGCCGCGGACAGGCGCGTGCTCTCGACCTGGATCGCCCGCGCGCGCTCGCGCACGTAGGCGCTCGGATTGCCGGCGCTCCAGCGGTTCGGGCTGGGCAGCACCGCGGCGATCAGCGCGGCCTGCGCCGGGTCGAGCCGCGCGGCCGGCACCCCGAAATGGCTGCGCGCGGCTGCCTCGGCACCGAAGATCCCCGGCCCCATTTCCGCGATACGCAGGTAGGCCTCGAGGATGCGCCACTTCGGCCACAGCGCGTCGAGCGCCAGCGCCAGCGGGATTTCCAGCGCTTTCCTGGGCGCGCCGCCGCCAGGCCACAGGAAGAGGTTGCGCGCGACCTGCATCGTGATCGTGCTGGCGCCGCGCAGACGGCCCGACGCCACGTAGTCCTCGAGCGCGTCCTTCGCGGCGTGCAGGTCGATGCCCGGGTGCAGGCAGAAATTGCTGTCCTCGGCGACCACCACCGCTGCACGCAGCGACTCGGCCACCTCATCCAGCGGCGAGCCCTGCTGCCAGATCATCTCGCCGCGCTCCAGCGAGCGGATCAGCATCAGCGGCGTGACGGTCGGCGCGAGGAAACGGTAGAGGAACAGCCCGGCGACCCAGTAGAGCAGTACCGGCGCCAGCAACCACGCGATCACGCGCAGGATGCGCCGGCCCGCGAGCGCGGCACGCCCGGTGCGTCGAGGGTTCAGCGCGTCGAGCACTCCGCGCCCGGCGTGCGCGCGCTCACGGCGCCGGCGACGCGCATTGCGCCGGCACGTCGATCAGGCGCGCGCCGCAGGCCTGCAGCTTTGCGATGTCGGCGCAGGCCAGCGCCTCGTTGCCCGCGAGCGCGATCCGTTTCGCCGTACCCTGGCACAGCCGCGCATCCAGCGCGGCGATGCGGTTGCCGCGCAGGTGCAGCAACTCGAGCTGGCGCAACGGGTAGAGCGGCGCGAGCTCGCTGATCGCGTTGCCGTCGAGGCCCAGGCGGCGCAGGCCGGTGAAGACTTCCAGGCCCGCCAGGCTCGTTATGCCCGCCTGCGAACAGTTCAGGTCCTCGAGCGCCTCGGGCCTGGTGATCCGGTTGTCGCTGATGGCCTGCGCGACGCATGCGCGCAGGTGCTCGTCTGCGATCGCGTAGTCGACGAACAGGCGCGGACCCTGGAACACCACGCGTTCGTTCAGTTTGTAGTCGTAGCCCATGCAGCCGGCGAGCGTCAGGGTGAGGGCGGCGGCGCCGAGGGCGCGGCGACGGGAGCGGGAATTGGGCCGGGTTGTCACGGTACGGGTCCTTTGGCCGGGATATTGGCGGGCGCCAAGCCTACTATACTTTCGTCCCGACCGAGCCTGCCACGATCTGTGCCACGTGCTCGGCGGCATCGCGACCGCACCGGAGGCGAGCGGTCGCTTCGTCGTGCGTTACACCGATGCGCCCGATCTGCTGCCCCGGACACCGGCCTTCGTGGAGGATGCCGTGGTCACGCGGCTCGATCGCGTACATCGCCACAGGGGGCAAGTGATGAATCGCAGGCCGGTGTTGCCGTGAGCGAGCCTGCCGTGTGCACGATCGCGGTGGCCTGCCTCGATGCCGGGCTGCGCGCGCGCGCCGACGCGCTGGCGCGCGAGCTCGGAGTCCCCTTTGTCGACAGCAGCGCGGAATCATGGCGTCTGCTCCCCGACTGGCCGTTCCTGCTGCTGGTATCCGGTGCGGGCCTGGCCCTGGGGCAGACGGGCGGCGAGCGCATCACGCCGGTACGCGCGGATTTCGGCGACGCGGCGTTGATGCACCGGCTGCGCGGTTGTGGCCCGCGCGGGGAGGACGTGGCGCGCGCGCTCGGCGTGCCCGAGCGTCGCGGTCTGCGGGTGGTCGATGCGACCGCCGGCTGGGGACGCGACAGCGCGGTGCTCGCCGCGCTCGGTTGCGAGGTCACGATGATCGAGCGCCACCCGGTGGTCGGCCTGCTGCTGGCCGATGCGCTGGCGCGCGCCGTCGCGAGCGAGCGCACGGAAGTGCGCGAGATCGCGGCAAGGCTGCGGCTGCTGCGCGGCGACGCGTGCGAGGTGCTGGGGGCGTGGAGCGGCCCGCTGCCCGAGGCGATCCTGCTCGATCCCATGTTCCCCGAGCGCGCCAAGAGCGCCGCGGTGCGCAAGGAGATGCGCTTCTTCCACGACATGGTCGGCGACGACGCGGACGCGCCGGTGCTGCTCGAGGCAGCGCTCGCGCTCGCGCTGCACCGCGTGGTGGTGAAGCGCCCGCGCAAGGCGCCCGCGCTCGCCGGACGCCAGCCTTCCTACGCAATCACCGGACGCAGCACGCGCTTCGACGTCTATCCGCTGCGACGCTACGACTGAATGCGTGGGTCCGGCTTGAGCCGGACAATCGTCCGAATGAATTCGGACCTACGGCGGAAGGTCCTGATTCATCCGGATCTGCGGGCAGAGCAGCCGGCGCATGATCGCCTCGTACATCGCGCTCAGCGTGTCGAGGTCGGCGGCGCGCACGCACTCGTCGATCTTGTGGATGGTGGCGTTGCAGGGGCCGAGCTCGATCACCTGGCAGCCGAGCGGCGCGATGAAGCGCCCGTCGGAGGTGCCGCCGGTGGTGGAGAGCTCGGGCGTGGGCGCGCCGAGCGCGGCGATGCCCGCCACCGCGCTGTCGAGCAGCTCGCCGCGTGCGGTGAGGAAGGGCTCGCCGTGCAGCTGCCACGCGATGTCGTGATCGATGCCGTGGCGCGCGAGCAGGGCAGTGATGCGCGACTTCAGCGTCGCGGCGTCGGACTCGGTGCTGAAGCGCAGGTTGAACACCACGTGCAGCTCGCCGGGAATCACGTTGGTGGCGCCCTGGCCGGCGTGGATGTTGGAGATCTGCAGCGAGGTCGCGGGGAAATGCGCGTTGCCTTCGTCCCAGCGCGTGGCCACGAGCTCGGCCAGCGCGGCGAGCGCCTCATGGATCGGGTTGCGTGCGCGCTCGGGGTAGGCCACGTGGCCCTGCACGCCGCGCACCGTGAGTTCGGCGCCGAGCGAGCCGCGCCGGCCCACCTTGATCACGTCGCCGACGCGGTGCGTGCTGGAGGGTTCGCCGACCAGGCACCAGCGGATCTGTTCGCCGCGCTCGCGCAACCACTCGACCACGCGTCGCGTGCCGTCGATCGAGGGGCCTTCCTCGTCGCTGGTGAGCAGGAAGGCGATGCGCCCCTGTACCGCCGCGGCGGTCAGCAGCCGTTCGCAGGCCGTGACCATCGCCGCGAGGCTGCCCTTCATGTCCGCGGCGCCGCGCCCGTGCAGCATGCCGTTCTCGATGCGCGGCTCGAAGGGCGGATGCGTCCACGCGGCCAGCGGTCCGGGCGGCACCACGTCGGTGTGGCCCGCGAACACGAACAGCGGTCCTTGGCCGCCGCGCACGGCCCAGAGATTGTCGACCTCGCCGTAACGCAGGTGCGTGCACGCGAAACCCATGGCCTCCAGGCGCGCGGCGAGCAGCTGCTGACAGCCGGCATCGTCGGGCGTGACCGAGGGGCGGGCGATCAGTTCGGCGGCGAGCGCGAGCGTCGCGGAGGGCCAGGCGGGCTGCGTCATGCTCAGTTGTGCGCGTGCAGGGCTTCGTTCAACGCGATCGCCGCGCGGTTGCTCAGACACTCGATCGCGCCGCTCTGCGAGTTGCGGCGGAACAACATGTCGGAACCGCCGCTCAGTTCGCGTGCCGCGACCACCTTCACGATTGCGCCGGCCTCGTCGATCACCGTCACGCGCGAGCCGGCCGTCACGTAGAGGCCGGCCTCGATGGTGCAACGGTCGCCGAGCGAGATGCCGATGCCCGCGTTGGCGCCGATGAGGCATTCGCGTCCCACCGCGATGAGCGCCTTGTTGCCGCCCGAGAGCGTGCCCATGGTCGAGCAGCCGCCGCCCAGATCCGAACCCGCGCCGACGAACACGCCGGCCGAGATGCGGCCCTCGATCATGCCGGGACCTTCGGTGCCGGCGTTAAAGTTCACGAAGCCCTCGTGCATGATCGTGGTACCTTCGCCGAGCCAGGCCCCGAGGCGCACGCGCGCGGCGTCGGCGATGCGCACGCCCGCCGGCACCACGTAATCGCTCATGCGCGGGAACTTGTCGACGCCGTGCACGGTGAGCGTGCGGCCCGCCACGCGCGCGGCGAGCTGGCGCGCGGGAAGTTCGGCGACCTCGATCGCGCCCTCGCTGGTCCAGGCGACGTTCGGCAGCACCGCGAACAGTCCGTCGAGCTTCTGCTCGTGCGGCCGGCACAGGCGGTGCGAGAGCAGGTGCAGCTTCAGGTAGGCCTCCGGCACGCCGGCCGGCGCGGCGTCCGTGGCCAGCACCGTGATCACGGGCGCACCCTGGGCGCCGGCGAGCTGTCCTGCGATCGCGGCCTGCGCCTCGTGGCCCGCGGCTCCGAGCGCCGTGGCGAGCGCCGCCAGCTGCTGCGCTGACGGTTCGAGCGCCGCGTTGCCGCCGGCGTAGCCGCAGTGCGTGGCGAGCGCGGCGGCGAGGGCGGCGTCGACGTTGCGCAGCGGCGCGGGATAGAACACCTCGAGCCAGTTGCCGCGCGCCCCGCGCGTACCGGTTCCGAGTCCAATGGCAAACAGCGGCGCTGTCATGGGCGATGCAATCTCCGGGGCATGATGTCAGGAACGGGGAAACAGTTGCTCGTAGTCGCTCGGGTTGAAACCGCAGTGCAGCAGTCCGTCACCCGCGAGTACCGGGCGCTTGATCAGCGTCGGGTTGGCGATGAGCACGGGAACGGGGTTGCCCGACTCGATCTGCTCGCGCTGGCTGCGCTCGAGCGTGCGCCAGGTGGCGCTGGACTTGTTCACCAGGCGCTCGCGCCCGAGCGCGGCGAGCCATTGCTCGAGCGTCTGCGCATCCACGTGTTCCTTGCGCAGGTCGTGGAACTCGTGGGCGATGCCGTGCTCCTTCAGCCAGCGACGCGCGGCGCTGACGGAGTCGCAGTTGGCGATGCCGTACACGTTCAACACGGATTGTGCTCCAGCGGGTGGACGAAGGGGTCCGAGCTTAGCAAATGCGGGCGGCGCAGACCACGCTCGGGGGGCTGACGCGGGTAATCCTTGTGCTATAGTTGCCCGCATTCACAGGACGCCCAGAAACCGCGTGCGCCCGGAGGACAATCCCGCATGTCGATGCTACCGAAGGTGGAAATTTTCGCCGGCCTCTCGGAGGAGGAGCAGGCCGCGCTCGAGAATTCCTGCGTCACGCGCAACTATCCGCGCAACACCGTGGTCATCAACGAGAATGACTTCGCCGATTCGCTGTACGTGATCGAGAGCGGCCGCGTGAAGGTCTATTGCAGCGACAAGAACGGCAAGGAATACATCATGAACACGCTGGGGCCGGGGGACTACTTCGGCGAGCTGGCGCTGCTCGACGACGACCGCCGTTCCGCCTCGGTGCGCACGCTGGAGAAGTCGACCTTCACGATCATGTTCAAGGACGAGTTCCACGCGATCATGGAGCGCCACCCGAACATTGCCACGACCCTGATCCGCAACCTCACGCGGCGCGTGCGCAAACTCACCGAGAACGTGAAGAGCCTGGCCCTGCAGGACGTCTACGGCCGGGTCACCAAGGTGCTGATGACGCTCGCCGAGCCGCGCGGCGACAAGCTCTACATCGAGGAGCGCCTGACGCAGCAGGACATCGCCGACCGTGTCGGCGCCTCGCGCGAGATGGTCGCGCGCATCCTGAAGGATCTGGCCATCGGCGACTATATCGCCTTCGAAGGCAAGAACATCATCATCAACGGCAAGCTGCCGACCAGCTACTGAGGGTCTTCCGTGGCGGGCTCCCGGGCCCGCCCGGCCCACGGCATTATTCACGGTTCCCCCCGAAGTTCCCCCCGACGGGCCGGTGATATATTCACCCGCCCGTGACCGCAAAGCCCTTGCGGCCCGCAACACCCCGGACCCCTATGAGCGGACGTCGACCCCAGGCCGCCTGGTGGCAGGAGCTCTACCGCAGCGAGCGCTTCAACGGCGCGGAGCGGTTGCTGCTGGGCGTTGCGGCGCTGGCGCTGACCGGGGCGCTGGTGGTGCTGGTCCGCGTCGTGAGCTGAGGCCGGGCCTCAGTCTTCCTCGATCCCGAACACCTCGATCAGGCTCTCGCAGAGCTGGTCCAGCTCCATCGACATCAGGGCGAAGTCGGCGTCGAAACGTGCCGCTGCTTCCATCTCGTCCTCGACCCCGGCGTCCTTCTGGACGATCTCGCTGTACTTGATCGCTTTCACCGCGAGATCCTCGGCCAGCACGAAGCCGATGCGCTCGTTCCATTCGAGCCCCAGCGCGCTGACCTGCTTGCCGGCGTCGAGGTGCTGGCGCACCTCCTGGGTCGCGAGCTCCTGCTGGCGGCAGCGCACCACGTTCGCGGCGTTCAGCGGATCGCGCATGTCGCACTGCTGTCCGAGACGATAGCCCGGCGGGAGGCGCCCGCCGTGCAGCCAGCGCGTCATCAGGTCGACCGGGCTGTGTCGCGGCACCAGCGGCTTGACCGGCAGGCGACCCAGGCTGTCGCGCAGCAGGTTCAGCAGGTCCTCGGCGCGTGCCGGCGAGGAGGAATCGATCAGCAGCAGGCCGCGGCTCTCGGCCAGGAAGGCGTAGGTGAGGTGCGAGCGCGTCAGCGCGCGCGGCAGCAGCATCTGGATCACCTCGTCCTTGAGGTTGGCGCGCTCGCGCTTGCGCAGTTCGCGCCCCTCGGCAGCCTCGATCTCGAGGATCTTCTCGTCCAGCACCTCGCGGATCGCGGCCGCCGGCAGCAGTCGCTGCTGCGTGCGGGCGCATACGAGGTGGAAGTTCGCGGCGCTGTGCACCAGGTGTGTCGCCGTCGGGCCCATCGGCGAGACCCAGCCCGAGCGCTGCGTGTCGAGCCCGCCGCAGGGCACGAAGCTCGTTGCCAGCAGTCGCTCGCCGAGCTCATCGACGGGGCAGGGGAGCAGGTCGGTGAGGCGGTAGATGCGCAGATTCTTGAACCACATCGGGGGAGCCAGGCCAGTCAGGGGGGGCGGATTATGGCGGAAGCCATGCCGAATGGCCACGCGCAATTGCGGGGGCGGCAAAGGCCGCTACAATGCAGCCAGACATCGCCTTGCGGGGAAGCTCACCGTTGCTCGAACTCATCAAATCCGGCGGCTGGGTGATGCTGCCTATCATCCTGGGTTCGATCGCCGCCGTGGCGATCAGCATCGAACGCTGGTGGACGCTCGACTACCGCAAGGTGGTGCCGCCGAACACGCTGGCCGAAGTCTGGCAGCTGATCCGCCGCAACGAGCTCTCGCCCGAGCGTCTGCGCGCGCTCAAGGCCTCCTCGCCGCTGGGACGCATCCTGGCCGCCGGGCTGGCGAACGCCCACGCCGGCCGCGACGTGATGAAGGAGAGCATCGAGGAAGCCGCGAGCCACGTGATCCACGACCTCGAGCGCTACCTGAACTCGCTGGGCACGATCGCCGCGATCGAGCCGCTGCTCGGCCTGCTCGGCACCGTGCTCGGGATGATCCAGGTCTTCTCCGACGTGATGCTGCACGGCACGGGCAATGCGGAACTGCTGGCCGGCGGTATCTCGAAGGCGCTGATCACCACCGCGGCCGGCCTGATCGTCGCGATTCCCGCGCTGATGCTGCACCGCCACTTCCTGCGCCGCGTCGACACCATCGTGGTCGGTCTCGAGCAGGAGGCGATCAAGCTGGTCGATGCCATGCACGGCGGGCGTCCGGTCGATGTGCGCGAGAACCCGGGCACGTGAAGTTCCGCCGCCGGCAACGCGTCGAGGTTGGGCTCGACATCACGCCATTGATCGACGTGGTGTTCCTGATGCTGATTTTCTTCATGGTCTCGACGACCTTCACGCGCGAGGCGCACCTGCAGATCAGCCTGCCGGAAGCCGATGCCGCGCCGGCCCTCGACGAGAAGGATGGGCTCGAACTGATCGTCGCGGCTTCCGGCTCCTACGCGCTCAACGGCAAGGTGCTGGTGAATTCGCGCATCGAGACGCTGCTGGCCGCGCTGGGCGAGGCCTCCGGCGGCGACGTGACGCAGCCGCTGGTGATCACGGCCGACGCGAAGACGCCGCACGAGCTGGTGGTGCGCGCCATGGACGCGGCCGGTCGCCTCGGTTTCTCGCGCCTCAGCATCACGACGCGGCTGCCACGAGAGAGATCGGAAGAGCACACGTCTGAACTCCAGTCACGTGGCCTTATCTCGT
>OEIV010000634.1_pt1 | contig 18385 bp, 12 predicted proteins | sample 1539231 | NCBI WGS metagenome assembly OEIV01 (sample SAMN03794762, study PRJEB22550) | activated sludge metagenome | feature: wastewater treatment plant; material: activated sludge; isolation source: Wastewater treatment plant of a petroleum refinery complex | place: Argentina: Buenos Aires ...
ACGATTCCAAGGATGTCAGTCATCCCAAAGTACCGTAGGCAAACGACGAAGAGCCAAAAATTTATGTGCCATGAAGTGGCTTAAGTTAGCCGGAATCGTTATCACGCTGCTGATGATGCTGGTGGCCGGCACCACCGCCTATCTGCTGTTCGGCGACACCCGCTGGTTGGCGGCGGAACTGGCCCGGGCGGCACGCGAGCAATGGCAGCGCACGCTGACCATCGACGGCGGCGTCGAACTGTCGTTGTGGCCGGAACTCGGCTTGCGTGTCGGCAAGGCGCGTCTGTCCGAGTCCGGCGGCGACGAGACGTTCGCGGCCATCGAGAGCGCCCGGCTGTCCATTGCACCCTGGCCGCTGCTAGACAGGAAGATCGTCGTCACGTCCTGCGCGGTCGAGGGCCTGAACCTCGTGCTGATCCGCCGCCGTGATGGCACGCTCAACATCGCCGATCTACTGCCGGGGAAGGCGCCGGACCAGGGCGTCGCGGCTCGCCCGCCATGGCGGATCGATATCGTCGGCGTCGGCCTGACCGATGCCCGCGTGGGCTGGCGCGACCAACGGTCGGACATGGCGGTGACGCTGACCATGCCGACCTTGACCACCGGCCGCATCGGCGGCGACCAGTTGGCCATCGACGACATCGCTGGCCGGCTCGACATCGCCCACCCGAAACTGCCGGCCAAATCCCTCGCACTGCCGATCGGCGGCCGACTCGCGGCGGACTTGGCCAGGTCGTCCGCCGCCGGCGCCCTGTCGGCCCAACTCGATGGATCCGGCATCGCGCTGAACTTCGAGGTGGCGCGCTTCGCGCCCTTGTCGCTCGCCTTCACGCTGGACATCGATCACGTCGATCTCGACAAGTACCTGGCCAGGGACGGACATGACGATGCTGGTCGCATCGACCTTGCGGCGCTGAAGGGACTGGATATCCGGGGCGACATCCGCATCGGCCGGCTCCGCTTCGGTCAGGTTGCGGCGAGCAACATCACGCTGGCGTTCGACGCCGCCGCCGGCGCGCTCGAGCTCACGCCACGCGCAATGTCCGGCGATACGGCTCGGCGGGATGATGGAAAGCGACCGGCCCGTCGGGCCGGGCATTGACGAACTGATGGACGAACCCGTCGCGCGAATCGAGCATCTCCCGCGCCGTGCCCTCGGCGACGACCACGCCGTCGTGGAGGAAATAGGCGTAATCGACGGTCTTGAGCGACTCGAAGACATCGTAGGTGACGACGATGGAGGTGATGCCGAGCGCGTCGTTGAGCGTGCGGATCAGGTTGGCGATGACATTGAGCGAGATCGGATCGAGGCCGGCGAACGGCTCGTCGTACATGATCAGCATCGGGTCGAGCGCGATGGCGCGCGCCAGCGCCACGCGCCGCGCCATGCCGCCCGACAGCTCGTTGGGCATCAGGCGGCTGGCGCCGCGCAGGCCGACGGAATTTAGTTTCATCAGCACCAGCCGGTGGATCAGGTCTTCAGGCAGGTCGGTCAGCTCGCGCATGGGGAAGGCGATGTTCTCGTAGACCGAGAGGTCGGAGAACAGGCCGCCGGCCTGGAACATCATGCCCATTTCGCGGCGCATGTCGTAGAGCGCGTCGTTGTCCAGCGCGTGGATGGTCTTGCCGTCGACCGCCACCTTGCCGTGCTGGGGCCGGCGCTGGCCGCCGATCAGCTTCAGCAGGGTACTCTTGCCGGAGCCGGAAACGCCGAGGATCGCCACCACCTTGCCGCGCGCCACGCGCAGGTTCACGCCGCGCAGCACCTGGTTGGCGCCGTAGGCGAAATGAAGATCGTCGATCTCGATGAGGTGTTCGCGGCTGCCTTTCATGGTGGTGATTTTCTCAGACTTGGCGGCGCCATGCCAGAATCACGGCCATGACATCGCGGATTTGCATCGACCCGGACGGCACGACATGATGAACCCCTGGCTGCGCGTGTTCCTGCCGTTCGCGGTGGGTTACTACCTGTCGTATCTGCTGCGCAACGTCAATGCCGTCATCGCGCCCGAATTGGTGCGCGAACTCTTCTTGTCCACGGCCGACCTCGGCCTGCTGACCTCGGCCTACCTGCTCGCCTTTGCCGCTTTCCAGCTGCCGCTGGGCCTGCTGCTCGACCGCCTGGGTCCGCGTCGCGTCGAGGCCGGCTTGCTGGTCGTCGCGGCGCTCGGTTGCGCCGTTTTCGCGATCGGCGACAGCTTGCCGCAACTGGCCATCGGGCGCGGCCTGATCGGCCTGGGGGTCTGTGCCTGTCTGATGGCCAGCTTCAAGGCGTTCTCGTTGTGGTTTCCGCTGGAGCGGGCGGCATCGCTGAATTCAGCGGTGATGGCCGCCGGCAGCCTGGGCGCGCTGACGGCAACCTCGCCGGTCGGCTGGGCCTTGCCGGCGCTGGGCTGGCGCGGTGTCTTTCTTGGCCTGGCCGTGCTCGTATTGCTGGGTGCGGCGGCCATTTTCAGTTCGCCGGAAAAGCCGGTCGCCGCCGGTCACGGCGAGCCGCTCGGCGAACAGCTGCGCGCCCTGGCCGGCATCTACCGCAGTCGCGCCTTCTGGCGCTTCCTGCCCCAGACCGCCACTGTCGTCGGCGGTTTCATGGCCTTGCAGGGCCTGTGGGCCATGCCCTGGCTCACCGAAGTCGGCGGTCACTCGCGCGACGAAGCCGCCTTTCACCTGTTGCTGACCAGCAGCGCCATGATGATCGGCTTTCTCGCCATCGCGGCGCTGGTGCTGCCACTGAAGCGGCGCGGCATCACGCCGGAGATGATCCTGGACGGCGGCAAGAAGGCGGGCATCCTGGTGTTGGCGCTGATGGTCGCCGACGTGGGCTTCAGCCACCTGCTGTGGTTCTGCCTGGGGCTGGTTTTCTGCGTGAGCAACCTGGTCTACGCCCTGCTGTGCGTCCATTTTCCGCCACAGCTGTCGGGGCGCGTGAATACGGCGCTCAATCTCGGCGCCTTTTTCGGCGCCTTCGGTATCCAGTGGGGACTGGGCGTGCTGGTGGAAGCACTGACGACGCGCGGCATGACGACGGCCGATGCCTATCGCTGGGCGTTCGGCGCGCTGTTGGCGGCGCAGGCGCTCAGCCACGCCTGGTTCGTCTACGACAGCCGTCGCGATTCGGGCAAGTCCTAGAATTCGAGCGGATCGACATCGAGATGCCAGCGCAGCTCGCGCGGCGCCTTGAGCGCGTGCAGTTGCTCGCTCCATGCCGCCAGCAGGGCCTGCAATGCCGGCCGGCTGGTCGATTCGACCAGCAACTGCGCCCGTTCGCGATTCTTCAGGCGGAACAAGCGCATCGGCACCGGGTCGTAAAGACTGACCTGCGTGTCGGCGAGCGGCACGGCGGTGGCGCGCGCCTCCGCGAGAAACGCCAGGGCATCGCCGATGTCGGGCGCCTCGGCCGACAGCAACGCCTGGAACGAAAACGGCGGGAAGCCGGCGGCGCGGCGTTCGTCGAGTTGGGCGCGGGCAAAGGCGGCATAGTCGTGCTCGGCCAGCGCGCGATACAGCGGGTGCGCCGGATGCTCGGTCTGGATCAGCACTTCGCCGGGCAGGTCATGGCGGCCGCTGCGGCCGCCCACCTGCATCAGTTGCGCGAACAGCCGCTCGGGCGCGCGAAAGTCGGCGGCGAACAGCGCGGCGTCGGCGCCGACCACGCCGACCAGCGTCAGCCGGGGAAAATCGTGGCCCTTGGCCAGCATCTGGGTGCCGATCAGGAGGTCCGCCTCGCCGGCATGAATCGCCGCCAGCAGAGCCTGCCACTGCTTCGGGGTGCTGGCCGAATCGCGGTCGATGCGCAGCACGCGGGCCTCCGGAAGCCGTTCGGTCAGCGCCGCTTCCAGCCGCTGGGTGCCGCGGCCGAAGGGATGGATGTCCTGGTTGCCGCAGTCCGGGCAGGCGCGCGGAATGCCGACCTCGTGGCCGCAGTGGTGGCAGCGCAGCCGCTTGTCGGCCAAGTGCACGACGAGATTCGCGGCGCAGCGGCGGCAGCGCGACACCCAGCCGCAAGCCGGGCAGGCCAACACGGGCGCGTAGCCGCGCCGGTTGAGGAACACCAGGCTCTGCTCGCCGCGCGCCAGCCGCTCGGCCAGCGCATCGAGCAGGGCGACGCTCATGCCGTCGCGCAGTTTTTCCTTGCGGGTATCGACCATGCGCACGACCGGCGGCGCCTCGGCGACCGCGCGATGGCGCAGTTCGAGCAATCGATAGCGTCCGGAACTGGCGTGATGGAATGTCTCGAGCGCGGGCGTGGCCGAACCGAGCACGATGGGCACGTCCATCTGCTTGGCGCGAAACACGGCCACGTCGCGGGCCGAATAGCGCAACCCTTCCTGCTGCTTGAAGGAGGCATCGTGTTCTTCGTCCACCACGATCAGGCCGAGGCGCGGCAGCGGCATGAACACCGACAGCCGTGTGCCCAGCACGATGTCGGTCCGGCCGGCGAGCGCCTCGAGCAAGCCGCGCGCCCGGGCGGCATCGGGCACGCCGCTGTGCGCGGCGACGATATGCGCTGAAGGGAAGCGCTCACTCACGCGCTGCTCAAGCTGCGGCGTCAAGGCAATTTCGGGCACCAGCATCAGCGCCTGCCGGCCGGCCGCCAGCGCGGCGTCGATGGCGCGCAGGTAAACCTCGGTCTTGCCGCTGCCGGTGACGCCATGCAGCAGAAAAGTTTCGAAGCCACGCGCCGAAGCGATTGCGGCCACCGCCGCCTGCTGCTCGGGGAGCAGAGTGGGCACTGACTTGGCGGCCGGCGTGCCGCCATGGCTGACTTTGCGCGGACGCGGTAGTTTGCCCCGGCGCAGCAGCGGCGGCAACGCGAAGGCCATCACCTGGCCGAGCGGGTGCTGGTAATAGCGGCTGCAAAAATCGCACAGGGCCAACCAGTCGGCCGGCAGCGGCGGCATGTCGCGCAGGATGGCGTCGACTGGCTTGAGTCTTTCCGGTGGCTGGTCGCTGGTCTCGGCGACCGCGACGATCACGCCAAGTTTGCGGCCGCTGCCGAACGGCACCCAAGTGCGGTGGCCGACATCGGTTGCCGCCGCATCATCGGCGCGATAGTCGAACAGGCGCGACAGGGGGATATCGAGGGCAACGCGGATGATGCTCATCGGGGATCAATGGCTTGCCCGGCTTAACTCGACTCGACTTGCGCTCCATGGCCTAAGCCCTTGGCGCCTTGGATGAAATTTCTTACCCACAAAATCTGTGGATAAGTTTGTGAGCAATCTCGCCCCGGAAAACCTAAAGCACCGGCCCTTAAGGAAATTTTCATCGTTGCGTAATAGTTGTGCGAAAATTTTCCATTGAAAAACAATGCGTTGCGAAATATTACGGCACAGCCCGGCCCTTGTCGCGGTATTTCGGCATGGACATCCGGGACTGTGAGTAAGTCGATTGTCAACCCCTCCCCGAAACCCTTGCGGCAGCGTCGTCCCGGAGCACGCCACCCGGGATGTCCGGCCCAGAGAGCCGGAACGGCCCGGCGGTCGGCGGGGTCAGTTGCTGCCTGCCGGCGCGGGCGTGCCGCCGTGAAAGCCCCGGCTGAACTGGTGAACGGTGTCGACCAGCACGGAAACGCGCTCCGGAGGCGTGAATTGGGAAATGCCATGGCCGAGATTGAAGACGTGGCCGCTATGCGGGCCATGGGCGCCAAAACTTTCCAGCACGCGCCTGGTTTCGCGGGCCACGCCGTCGGGCGAGGCAAAGAGGGCGACCGGATCCAGATTGCCCTGTAGGGCAACCCGATCGCCCACGCGGCGGCGCGCTTCGCCCAGGTCGGTGGTCCAGTCGAGGCCAACCGCATCCACGCCGATATCGGCGATCGACTCCAGCCACTGACCACCGCCCTTGGTGAAGGCGATTACCGGCACCCGTTCGCCGTCGCGCTCGCGGATCAATTCGCCGACGATGCGCCGCAGGTAGGCCAGCGAGAATTCCTGGTAGGCCCAGCCCGGCAGCGCTCCGCCCCAGGTGTCGAAGATCATCACCGCCTGGGCGCCCGACTCGATCTGGGCATTGAGGTAATCGGCCACCGCGCGCGCCGTGACGTCGAGGATGCGGTGCAGCAGGTCGGGGCGGTCGAACAACATGGTCTTGACGGTGCGGAAGTCGTCCGAACCGCCGCCTTCGACCATGTAGCAGGCCAGCGTGAACGGCGAGCCGGAAAAACCGATCAGCGGCACCGAGCCGTCGAGGGCGCGGCGAATCTCGGTCACGGCGTCCATCACGTAGCGCAGATGCACGTTGGGATCGGGCGCCTCGAGGTCGCGGATCGCCCACTCTTCGCGCAGCGGCCGCTCGAACTTCGGCCCCTCGCCGTCGGCGAAATAGAGGCCCAGGCCCATGGCGTCGGGCACGGTCAGGATGTCGGAGAAAAGGATGGCGGCGTCGAGCTCATAGCGCGCCAGCGGTTGCAGCGTCACTTCGCAGGCCAGGCGCGGGTTCTTGCACAGGCCGAGGAAGCTGCCGGCGCGCTTGCGCGTTTCGCAGTACTCGGGCAGGTAGCGGCCGGCCTGGCGCATCAGCCAGACAGGCGTGTAGTCGACGGGCTGGCGCAGCAGCGCGCGCAGGAAAGTGTCGTTCTTCGGTCGGGCCATGGTCGCGATCCTGTTCGGGTCGGGCGATTATCGCATGGCGCCTGGCCGCCAAGCCCGTGCCAAAGTCAGGCGCGGCGGCACGCCGACGGCGGCGGCCGGTCAGGCGGCGGGATCGGCCGGATTTCCCGATATCCCGGCCAGCACCGCGCCGACCACTTTTTCCACCTCGGCGAAATCGGCGACGATGCGCGGCGCCAGGCCGAGGGCAAGGCGGACGTCGCCGGCGCGCGCGGCCAGTTCGGCTTGCTTGCAAAGCTCGGCGAAATCGCGGATGCCCAGCACCGCGCTGGAACTTTTCAGGTCGTGGGCGATGCGCGTCAGGTGCTCGCGGTCGATGTCGGGGCCGGCGGTGGACAGCTTGGCGATGTTGGCCTTGCCTTCGCGCAGGAAGGAACCGATCACCGCCGGAATGATCTGGTCGGCTTCGGCGCCGAGCGTGGCGCGCAATTCGTCGAGGTCCACCATCGGCGCCGCCGACGCCTTCGAGCTTTCCTTCGCCGTCGGCTCCGGTGCCGGCAGCGGCCGCTGGAACTGCGCCGGCAACCAGCGCAGCATCGCCGCCCTGACGCTGGCGATGGTCACCGGCTTGGCCACGTAATCGTCCATGCCGGCTTGCAGGCACATTTCCCGGTCGCCGGTCAGCGCGTTGGCCGTCAGGGCGATGACCAGCTGGCGGGGCAAGCCGCGCGCGCGCTCGATCTCGCGCAGCGTGCGCGTGGCGGTGAGTCCGTCCATGACCGGCATCTGCACGTCCATCAGCACCAGGTCGAACTGCTCGTTCTCCAGCACCGTCAGGGCTTCGGCGCCATTGACGGCATGGCGCACGCCGCAGCCCAGCTTGAGCAGAATCTGTTCCAGGATCAGCCGGTTGATGTCGTTGTCCTCGACCATCAGCACGTGGGCGCTGAAGCGCACCGTGTCCGCCGGCGGTTCCGGCCTGGCGTCGGCGACCACGAAACCCCAGACGCGCGCCAGTTCGGTCCACAAGGCGGTGTCGCCGAAGGGCTCGTGCAGATGGCCGCGGATCCAGGCCGGCACGTCGCGCATGCCGCCGCGCGGCGAGCGCAGGCCGTCGACGAACAACACCGGACAGTCGAAATTCGGCCGCTGCTCGATCAGCGCCCGACAACTGGCGCTGTCCTCGATGATGATGGCGTCGGGCCGCCATTGCCGCGCCGCTTCGCCCAGGTCGGCGCAATCCGGCACCGTGTTCGCTTCGATGCCGGCCCAGCGCAGCATGGCTCCCCAGTGCTCGCGGCGCGTTTCGTCACCGCAGGCGGCCAGCACCTTGCGCCCGCGCAGCCGGGCCAGCCAGTCCGGCAGCGTGCGGCTGCCGCAATCGTTCGGCAGCGGCAGGTCGAGGGTGAAGGTCGAACCCTGGCCGGGCACGCTGGCGGCGCGGATGTCGCCCTGCATCAGCCGCACCAGGTCATGCACGATCGCCAGGCCCAGCCCGCTGCCGCCGAAGCGGCGACTCATGGAGTTGTCGGCCTGCCGGAACGGCGAGAAGATGTCGCCCAGCGCCGCCGCGTCGATGCCGATGCCGCTGTCGCGCACCTCGATCAGCAGGCGCGTGGCGCCGCCCACATCCGTCGCGCGGCAACGGATGCGCACGCTGCCTTTCTCGGTGAACTTGACCGCGTTGTTCACCAGATTGGTGACCACCTGGCCGAGGCGGTAGCGGTCGCCGACCAGCTGGTCGGGCAGCGTCGGATCGATGTCGAACCACAAGTCCAGCCCTTTCTTGCGGGCATTGGGCGCGAACACCGCCACCACCTGTTCGATGGTTTCGCGGATGCTGAACGGCAGCTGCTCCAGTTGCAGCCGGCCGGCTTCGATGCGCGAGAAATCGAGAATGTCGTTGAGCAGCACCAGCAGCGTGTCGGCCGACGCGCGCAGGGTTGCCAGCTGGTTGTGCTGCTGCGAGGTCAGACTGCCGGCAGCCAGCAGGTCGGCGACGCCGATGATGCCGTTCATCGGCGTGCGGATCTCGTGGCTCATGTTGGCCAGAAAGGCGCTCTTGGCCCGGTTGGCTTCCTCGGCGGCATCCTTGGCCAGGCGCAGCTCGCGGGTGCGGCTGTCGACGACCTCTTCCAGGTGATCGCGATGCCGCGTCAACTCGCCGTCGCGCTCGCCGATCTCGACCAGCATGGTGTTGAAGGCATCGGCCAGCTGACCGATCTCGTCATTGGCGTATTTTTGGGCGCGCCGACCAAAATCCTTCGAGCGGGCGATGTCGTTGGCGGTGGCGGTCAGCGAGCCGAGCGCCGTCAACAGGCCGCGCTGCATGCGCCGGGCGATCAGCAGCGCCAGGGCGAAGGCCACCACGGCGGCGAGCAGGAACATGCCCAGGTCGCCGCGCACGTCGCGCCAGGTCTGGTCCAGGCTGGCGGTGAGCGCCACCGAGCCGACCACGTCGTCGGCGATCTGGATCGGCACGATGGTGGTGACATGGCGCCAATCGACAATGTCGATGGCCTGACGCGGCGCCGCCACCGTCGTCTCGTGCTCCGCGCCGGCGGACGGCGCGTCGCCGTGGCGACGGCGGAAGGCGAAGCCGTTGTTGCTACCGAACATGCCCGCGGCAATCACATCGCCGTGCTGGTCGAGCGAACTGAACAGCCGCTCGGCGCCGGCACGGTCCTGGAATTCGACCACGGCGCTGGCGTTGAAGGCGATCAGCTCGGCCATGGAGCGCAGCTCGGTCAGCTTGGCCTGGCGCCGGTCATGCACCTGGCGCAGCGCGAAGAACACCGAGGTGAACAACACGCTGATGCCTACCGCCACGGCAAGCACCAGGGCCAGGCGGCGGCGCAGGCTGAGGTTGGCGCTCATCGCACCGATCCGATGACCTGCCGCGCCAGCCGCATCATCTGCGAACTCGGCTTGAGCCCGGCGCGCGCCAGCGCGTCGGTATTGACATCGAATTGCAGGCGGCCATCGGAGCGGACCAGGGCGATGGCGCCGCCATCGCGGGTGAACACCTCGGCATCGCTGACCGTCAGGATTGGCTGGTTCTCCACCCAGCGCAGCACGGCGCCGAAACGGGCTTCTTCCGTGTCGGCAATGAATAGCTCGTGGCAGTCGGCCAGCTGCTCGGGGCTGCCGACCCGGCGGATCTTCAGTTCGCGGCCACCGATCTGCCGGCCTTCATAGCTCGCCAGGCTGGGCCCGAGGCTGTCGCGACCGAACAGGCAGATGGTCAGTGCGGGGCGCTGCACTGGCCATTCGACGTACTTGAGGAAGTTGACCAGATACGCGGCCTTGAGCTGCGCCTCGGTCGTCACCTGGCCAAAACTGGCCGGCACGGCCAGCGCCAAGCCGGTCAAGGCGGCACAAGCAGCCAGACGCAGGAATCTTGGCGTGGACATGGCGACGTTCAGGCGGTGTTCAGAATTTCCAGCGCGCGGTGACGGCCCAGCTCGGCGCAACCTCGGTCGCGGCGGTCGGAATGAAGTCGGAAATATACTCCAGACGGTGCCGGGCGATCAGGTTGCGCCCGACCAGGGCCAGTTCCAGGTCCTTGTTGACGCGGTGGGCGTAACGCAGATCGAGGGTGACATAGCCGGACACCCGGTGGTAGGCGGGCGCCCCGGCCGACGCGGGATCGAGGTTGATCAGTTTCACCCGATCGATGCCGGACGAACCGCGCAGCCAGACATCGAACTGCCGGTCCGAAGCAATGTTCCACTGCGAACGCAGCGAGCCGTAATGACGCGGGCTGGATCGCTCGGCCGTGACGGCGGCCGCATGGGCAAGCGGATCAGTTTCGCTGTCCATGTCGAGCTTGCTCCAGGCGTGGGACAGCTGCACGCGCCAGCCGGGACTCACCAACCAGTCGACCGCCAGTTCCGCGCCCCGGCTGGTGCCAGCCAGATTGTTCGCGGTGCGGTTCACGTTGAACATGACCGGCAAGCCGGCGGGCAGGCCGAAATAGCCGCAAGCGGCCGGGTCGAAGGCGATGCCGAAGCCGGCGAACATCGGGTGGCAGCCGTACATCCGAACCAGCGTGGCGCCGCGCAGGTCGGTATAGCGCTGGCGATAGATGCTCAGGTCGGCGCCGAAATTCGGTGCGAACTGCTTGCGATAGCCCAACTCGAAGCCCTTGGCCTTCTCCGGGCCGAGGTCGCTGTTATTGGCGATGTAGCTGATCACGGGGATGTTCATGCCCGGCGCGCCCGGCATGGGCGAAGGCACCGGCAGCAGCGTCACGCCGGTGAGAATGGAAATGTCGCGCTCGCCGCGCGAGGACATGCGCGGCGCCCGCGCCAGCTTGATCCAGCCGGAATCGGTACGCGTCGGGGTCCATAGCAGGGTCGCGTTGGCCGATAACTTGGTGCCGTTGCCGGTGGCCCGGTCCAGCCGGCCGCCGATGCCCAGCTTGAGGCGTTCCGGCAGCAGCGTCCAGTCGTCATGAATGAACACCCCAGTCTGGCGCGAGGTCTTGGCATCGCCGGCGATCGCCGCATAGGGTTCATTGGTCCCGATGTCGTCGCGCACGCTGCGGTGGCTCAGCCCCCAGAGCAGATCGTGTTGATCGAACGCCCTGCGTCCCTGGTAATCGAGATCAAAGGTGGTGTGATCGTCCTCGGCGAAGTTGTCGATCTCGACGCCTGCCCAGCCGATCGATGCCTGGATCGAAGACTCGACGCCAGCCGCCGTCAACCAACGATAACGGCCCACCAGATTTTCCTGATGCAGCACTTGCCTGGGTGTCACGGGCGCCAGGTTCACACCACCGGTGGGCGAAAACGCTGGACTGACATTCCAGAGTTCCCGGGTGCTAGAGCGCGAGGCGTTGGCCCAGATGCTGAGGTCGCGACCGCCGCCGAGCTCGTTGTCGAGCCGGAAATCGACCACGCCGCTGCTGTAGCGATCGACGCTGTCCTTGGACAGGTCGTGGAGACGGGATGGCTCCGCGTAACGCCCCTGCGCGGACAGCTTCCAGCTCGGACCGTCGGCGGGTGCGCCGCCGATGCGGGCATGGACATTGCCGTTGCCCTGGGTGCCGGCAGTCACGCTGACCGCGCCGCCCGCCTGGCCGCGCGTCTGCTTGCTGATGATGTTGATCAGGCCATTGACGGCATTGGCGCCCCACATGACGGCGCCCGGGCCGCGGATGACCTCGATGCGTTCGATGTCTTCCAGCGGAATCGGGTCGAGCTCCCACACCACGCCGGCGAACATGGGGTGATAAAGGCTGCGGCCGTCGACCAGCACTTGCAGCTTGTTGGTGAAGCGGCCGTTGAAACCGCGCACCGACACCGCGTAGCGGCCGTTGTCGATCTGCGCGACCTCGACCCCGGGCGCCATGCGCAGCACGTCCGGCAGGCTCTGGGCGCCGGAGCGGCGGATGTCCTCGGCGGTGATGACGAACGCGGCCGCCGCCACGTCCGCCAGGCTTTGCGACTTGCGCGAGACCGAAGTAACCTCGACCTTGACCAGATCCTCCAGGCTGAGTTCGGCGAAGTCTTCGGCGGCGTGGAGCTGCCCGGCCGCCGCCAGGGCCGTTACCAGAATCGCGTGGGGCAGTTTCATGAAGCGCTTCCTCGATACCTATATCCAACAGGATTATCGGCGGAATCCCCGTCATCTTGAGCGTCGGCGCGCCGCCACGTCTGACTTTCGTACTACTTGCGCCAGAACTCGGGGGTCAGCACTACCAGCAGCGTGAAGATTTCCAGCCGGCCCAGCAGCATGGCGAAGGTACACACCCAGGTCTGGAAGTCGGTCAGCACCTCGAAGGTGGTGGCGGGGCCGACCTGGTTAAGGCCTGGCCCGGTGTTGTTGAGCGAGGCGACCACCGCCGAGAAGCCGGTGACGATGTCCAGTCCCGAAAATGCCATCAGCAGCGTCAGGGCGACGATGATGCACATGTAGGCGAAACCAAAGGCCAGCACGGCGGTGAGAATGTTTTGCGGCACCGAACCGTCGCCGATCCGCACCGGCCAGACGGCGCTCGGATGCATGGCGCGCACCAGTTCGCGATAGACCTGCTTGTAGAGGATGATCGCCCGGATCATCTTGATGCCGCCGCCGGTGGAACCGGCGCTGGTGGTGAAGCTGCACAGGAACAGCATCCACAGTGGCGCGGCCATCGGCCAGAGGTTGTAGTCGGTGTTGGCGAAGCCCGTGGTGGTGGCGATCGACACGACGTTGAAGGCGGCGAAGCGCAGCGCCGTGCCGAAATCCGGATAGACCTCGAGCACGGCGAGGTAGATGGCGATGCCGACGACGCTGCCGATCACCGTGACGAGGTACCAGACGATCTCCGGATCGTGCCGGTAAGGCGTCAGCGTGCGGCCGTGGATGGCCAGGAAATGGGTGGCGAAGTTGATGCCGGCCAGCAGCATGAAGAAGATGGTGACCGCCTCGATGGCCGGCGAATCCCAGTAACCGAAGCTGGCGTCGTGGCTGGAGAAGCCGCCCAGGCCCATGGTCGTGAACGAATGCATGACCGCGTCGAACCAATCCATGCCGGCCCATTTCAGCCCGAGGATGCAGGCCAGGGTGATGGCGCCGTAGACCACCCACAGGCCCTTGGCGGTCTGCGTCAGCCTTGGCGTCAGTTGCGAATCCTTCATCGGGCCGGGCGTTTCGGCCTTGAACATCTGCCGGCCGCCGATGCCGAGCAGCGGCAGCACCGCCACCGCCAGCACCACCAGCCCCATGCCGCCCATCCAGACCAGCATGCCGCGCCAGAGGTTGATCGATGGCGGCAGCTTGTCCAGATTGGCCAACACGGTGGCGCCGGTGGTGGTCAGGCCCGAGACGGCCTCGAAATAGGCATCGGTGAAGGAGATGTTCAGGTGCAGGATCAGCGGCAGCCCGGCATAGATCGGCAGGAGCGTCCACACCATCACCACCATCAGGAAGCCGTCGCGCACCTTGAGTTCGCGCTTCTCGCGGCGCGCGGTCCACCACAAGCCAAGGCCGGTACCGAAAGTCAGCAGAAAAGCCTCGTCGTAGGCCGATTCGGCGCCATCCTGCCAATGCCACGAAAGCAGCAGCGGCACCAGCAGCGTGAGCGAGAAGCCGGTGAGCAGCACGCCGAAGACACGGATGGTCGGATAGAAGCGCTTCATGGCTGGAAGCGGTAGCCGACGCCCGTTTCGGTGAGGATGTGCCGGGGTCGGGTGGCATCGTCCTCCAGCTTCTGCCGCAGGCGGCGCACGTAGATGCGCACGTAATGCTCCTGGTCGGCGTGTCCCGGCCCCCAGACTTCCCGCATCAGGTGACGGTGCGTCATCACCTTGCCGGAGTTGCCGAGCAGCACCGCCAGCAGCCGGAACTCGATCTGGGTCAGATGGACATCGGCGCCATCGCGCATGGCCAGGCGTCGCCCCAGGTCGACTTCGATGGCGCCGAAGCGGTGGATCGGCGCACCATCCGGGACGTGCCGCCGGATCAGCACGCGGATGCGGGCCAGCAGCTCGCCGACGCCGAACGGCTTGGTCAGGTAGTCGTCGGCGCCGGCGTCCAGCGCGGCGATCTTGTCCTGTTCGCGCGACCGGGCCGAGAGGATCAGGATGGGCAGCGACGACCAGCGCCGAACCTCGCCGATGAACGACAGCCCGTCCATGTCGGGAAGGCCCAGGTCGAGTATGACCAGTTGTGTCTCCGCCGAGGCCATCGCCGCCAAGCCCTCGTGTGCGGTGGCGGCCTCGGTGGTCCGATAACCGGCGCGGTGTAGCCCGTCGCAAACGAAGCGGCGTATGCCCGGTTCGTCCTCGACCACCAGGACCGCGCCGACCGCTTCGGTCATCCCGGCTCTCCCGTCAGCGCCGGCGGCTGGCCCATCGGCAGCGTGAAGCGCACGCGGGCGCCGCCGTCGCGGTTCTCGGCGACGATCTCGCCGCCATGCGCGGCGACGATGGCGCGACAGACGGCGAGGCCCACTCCGGCTCCCGCCACCGCCGGCTCCGGGCCACCCCGTTCGAACAGTTCGAAGACCTTGTCGAGCCGACTCGGCGGAAAGCCCCGGCCCTGGTTGCGCACCGAAATCTCCAGACCGCCGGCGTCGACTCGGCCGATCAGGTCGATGGCCGAGCCGGGGTCCGAATACTTGGCGGCGTTTTCCAGCAGGTTGCATAGCACGCGCTCCATCAACACCGCGTCGAACCGGACCAGCGGCAGGTCCGGCGGCAAGTCGACGCGCAGCGCGTGGTTGGCCAGCACATCGTCCAGCAGGCGAACGCTCGAGCCGACGATCTCCTCGAACGGCTGCCATTGCCAGTTCAGCGCGATCCGGCCCGCGCTCAGTCTTGCCATGTCCAGCAGGTTGGTGACCATGCGGTGCATGGCGCGCGCCTGTTCGCGCATGATGGCCGCCGTTTCCGCAACCTCGGGCGCCAGCCCCGGTCGGAGGTCGGCGAGCCCGTCGGCGAGACCGACCAGGCTGGTCAGCGGTGTGCGCAAGTCGTGCGAAATCGAGGACAGCAGCGACGAGCGGAGCTTTTCGGCCTGCGTCTCCAGTTCACTCTGGCGGGCCACGTCGGCGTAGTGCAATCGCTCCACGGCAATGCCCGCCAGCGACGCCACCGCCGTCAATAAGGGTTCCGGCGCCAGGCCCCGGCCTTGCCCGTGGTCGGCCGCGACCACCAGCACGCCGCGCGGCCGCGTCGCGCCGGAGAAAGGCAGGAACATCATGGCGCGGCCGGTCGCCTCGATCCGCGTCGGCCGATCGTCGCGATAGGCGGCGCCGGCCTGGCCGCGCTCGGCGTCGGTCAATGACGCGCCATGGCAAGCGAAGTCGCCGCCGTCGCCGGCGGGGCGGACATCGATGAGCAGGGTCGCCGTCATGCCCAGGCCCCGGCAATGGCGGTCGACGATCATGGCGGCCTGCTCGACATTCAAGGCCGCGCCGAGGTCGCGCGCCAGTTCGTACAACGTCCGCGTCTCGTGCTCGCGCGCCTGCATGGCCTCGGTGCGCTCGCCGACCCGCGCCACCAGATGGGAGGTGATCAGCCCGACCGCCAGCATGACGGTGAACGTGACCAGGTACTGGGCATCGACGACGGTGAACGAAAGGTGCGGCGGCACGAACAACAGGTCGAACAGCGCCACGCTGGCGAACGCCGCCGCCACCGCCGGACCGCGACCGAGCCGGACCGCGCAGATGAAAACGACCAGCAGGAACAGCATGACGATGTTGGCCAGGTCCAGCCAGCCGCGCAGCGGCAGGGCGGCGAGCGCGGTCAGCGCGCAAAGCGCGAGGGCGATCGGATAGCGCGGGGGGAACCGGTGGCTTGGCATGAGGCGGCGACGTGAATGGCGCCGGCAGTTTGCTACAGACGGTGTAAAAACGGTGTAAACAAGGCCCAGCGCGGCCGGACGAAAGTCAGCCGTGGCGGCGCGCCGCCACGGCTGACTTTCGCCGCTACTTGCGCCAGAACGCCGGCGTCAGCACCACCAGCAGGGTGAAGATTTCCAGCCGGCCCATCAGCATGGCGAAGATGCATACCCAGGTCTGGAAATCGTCGAGCACGGCGAAGGTGGTGGCCGGTCCCACCTGATTCAGGCCCGGACCGACGTTGTTCAGACACGCGACCACCGCGGAAAAGGCGGTGACGATGTCCAGCCCGCTGGCCGACATGACCAGCGTGAACACGACGATGATGCACATGTAGGCGAAGCCGAAGGCCAGCACGGCGGTGAGGATGTCGGGCGGCACCGGCATGCCGCGCACCCGCACCGGCCAGAGGGCGCTGGGATGCATGGCATGGATCAGCTCGCGGTACACCTGCTTGTAGAGGATCATGGCGCGGATCATCTTGATGCCGCCGCCGGTGGAGCCCGAGCAGGCGGCAAAGCTGCTCAGGAACAACATCCATAGTTGGGCAAACACCGGCCATTGTCCGTAGTCGGTGGTGGCGAAGCCCAGCGAGGTGGCCACCGAAATCGAGTGGAACGCGACATAGCGCAACGCCTCGCCGAAGCCCTCGAACACGCCCCGCGCCAGCAGAAACACCGTCAGGCCGAGAATGCTCGCCGCGAGGACGCCGAGAAAGTACGGTGCTTCCGGATCGCGCCGGTAGGGCAGCAGCGAACGTCCGTGCAGGGCCATGAAGTGCGTCGCGTAGTTGATGCCGGACAACAGGGCGAAAACCATCACCGCGGTCTCGATCGCCACGCTGCCGAAGTGGCCGAGGCTGGCATCCTTGGTCGAGAAGCCGCCGAGCCCCATGACGCTGAAGGCATGCATCAGCGCGTCCCATGGCTCCATGCCCAGCAGCCACAGCGTCAACCCGCAGGCCGTGGTCAGCAGCAGATAGACCCCCCAGAGCCCCTTGGCCGTCTCGGCGATGCGCGGCGTCAGTTTGCTCTCCTTCATCGGGCCGGGGGTTTCGGCCTTGAACATCTGCCGGCCGCCGATGCCGAGCAGCGGCAGGATGGCCACCGCCAGCACCACCACGCCCATGCCACCGATCCAGTGCATGAAGGTGCGCCAGAAATTGATCGACAGCGGCATGGCATCCAGGCCGGACAGCACGGTGGCGCCGGTGGCCGTGAGGCCCGAGGCGGCCTCGAAGTAGGCATCGGTGAATGACACGTCCAGGTACAGGACGAAGGGCAGGCAGGCGAACAACGGCAGCACCGTCCATACCAGCACGACGAGCAGGAAGCCATCGCGCACCTTGAGTTCGCGCGACTCGCGGAACAGGCCGAGGAACAGGGCCAGGCCGCAAGCAAGGGTGGCGACGAACGCCTCGTCGAAGGCCGAATGGGCGCCGTCCTCGACCAGCCACGACAAGGCCATCGGCACGGCCAGACAGACCGAGAAGCCGATCAGCAGCGCGCCGAACACGCGCAGCAGCGGATAAAACCGATGCATGGTCAAAGAAACTGGAAGCCGACCTGGAAGAGCTTTTCCACCTGCGGCACCACGCGCTTGTGCGTGCAGAAGACGATGACGTGATCGTCCGGCTCGATGACCGTGTCGTGATGGGGAATGACAACGTGGTCGACGTAGTCGTCGATCAGGAAACCGGCCTTGCGCACGATCTCGGTGTCGCGGCCGCGGCGGACGATGGCGCCGATGCGGGCGCCCTTGATCTCCGGCAGTTCCTCGATGCGGCGACCGACCACTTTCGAGGTCTTGGCGTCGCCGTGGGCGATCAGTTCCAGCGCCTCGGCGGCGCCCCGGCGCAGGCTATGCACGCGCGCCACGTCGCCCTGGCGCACGTGCGTCAGCAGCGAGCCGATCGACACCTGCGCCGGGGAAAGGCCGATATCGATCGGGCCGCCCTGCACCATGTCGGCGTAGGCGCGGCGGTTGATCAGGGCCAGCACGCGCTTGCAGCCGAGCCGCTTGGCCAGCGACGCCGCCATGATGTTGTCCTCGTCGTCGTTGGTCAGGGCGAGGAACATGTCGATCTCGTCGATGTTCTCCTGCGTCAGCAGGTTCTCGTCGGTCGCCTCGCCGTGCAGCACCAGCGTCGTGTCCAGCTTATTGGCGACGACCTCGGCGCGCTGGCGGTCACGCTCGATCAGCTTGACTTCGTAACGATCGCCAAGCGTGGCGGCAACCCGCGAGCCGATGTTGCCGCCGCCGGCGATCATGACGCGGCGCACCGGTTCCAGCATGCGCCGCAATTCCTTCAGCACCGTGCGGATATGCGCGCTGGCGGCCAGCAGAAACACTTCGTCGCCCGGCTCGACGACGGTCTGACCGTCCGGATCGATGGCCTGATGCTCGCGAAAGATGGCGGCGATGCGCGCGTCCACGCCGGCCGGCAGGTGCTCGCGCATGGCCTGGATCGGCTTGCCGACCAGCAAGCCCCCCTGGTACG
>OEIV010000635.1_pt1 | contig 18345 bp, 19 predicted proteins | sample 1539231 | NCBI WGS metagenome assembly OEIV01 (sample SAMN03794762, study PRJEB22550) | activated sludge metagenome | feature: wastewater treatment plant; material: activated sludge; isolation source: Wastewater treatment plant of a petroleum refinery complex | place: Argentina: Buenos Aires ...
GTTTCTAAATCTTCTGTTCCGAAAATTAAGGATGTTTTTGCTCTGAGAGCTGTTGGCAATTCTATGAATAAAGCACAAATTGAGGGGATAGGCATAGATGATGGTGATTATATTATCGTCGACTCCTCTGATAGAATCCCAGAGAACAACAAATATATTGTCTCAATTATTGATGGTGCGGCTAACGTAAAAAAGTTATTTGTTGACAAAGAGAATGATAGATTTGTTCTTTGGTCTGAAAGTACCGAAGAATTTCCACCAATATTCATTCAAGAGGAAGATATGAGTGAATATATGATTACTGGCAAAGTTATCAAAATTATCAAGAAATTTATACCAAAAGAATAAATAATGGAATTGGAAAGAAATATTATTTTGGTTAATTTTAATAGTTGAAATTTTTAGCAAATAGATGAGAAAAGAAGATTTAGCAAAAGAAATAAAAGTTGAACTTCCTTATATCAGTCTTCAGGAAAATGAAATTCAGGAGGTGTTAACTAATAACCATTTGGTTTTTATTCCATCACCATATAGAGATGATGGCAGAGTTTTTTTTACCAAAGAACAAGACCAGTTACTTAACTTTGCATATTCGCATAATATTGATGGCATTTCGATATTAGGGAAGGAAGAAGATTATGAAGTCTTAGCACTTAAAGACGACGTCATTGATTTAGGAATTATTATTCTTACCTCACCTGAGGCACAACAGATACTTTTTGGTGTTCTGGGAAATGTCTTTTACGATATTTTGAAATCAAGCATTAAATATGTATTTAGGTTCCGTATCAATACTTCGCTGAATAAGGTTGGTGAATTGAAGTATCAGAATGAAAATGAAAAATTTGAGTTAAAAAAAGTGGAACTATCTAATGAGGTTATGCTCAAAATAATAAATAAACTTACGAATGAAAGTCACAAAAATAAAATTGACAAAAGAAGTAAGCGATTGGCTAAGGGGTCTAAACGAATTTAACCTTGAGAACTTATCTACCTCGACTTTACTTGATGATATCAATAGAATAAAGAAACAGGCAGTTGTAAATAAAGATGAGACACTTGCCAATTTATTCTGGTGCTTTGAACAAGCCTTTGGATTAAAGAACTTGTATCTGAGTGCATGGAAAGCTATAGAGTTGAAAGATTACCTACAAGCCTGGCGTAGCTTAATAGAAGCCGAAAACCTTTATCCAAGCCTTCGCAAACATTCACCTCGAGAACTAGCTGAGTATCTAAACATCGAGAAAATAAACCAGCTTGTAGAGTATATGATTAGGCTGTACCCGTTTTGGCATACAGACAACATTGGTGTATTTACTAGCAATGAAGAGATTCATAAAAGCTGGCAGTGCTCAATTTGTAATACACCTTATAAACTAAAACCTAAATGTAAACATATAAAAGGCGAACTATATATGGGTGAGATTTGCCTAAAAGTGATTACCGAGGTGGAACTTAAGGCTATTGCAATGGTAAGTAAACCATTCGATAAGAATTGTGTGACTATTTCAATGAATGGCAAACATTTTAATGAATTATTCAACTTTGTGAGGTTGGATGGATTGATTGAAATGGCTCACCCATTGCAGTACTGGACAATAACATCTATTGAGATGATAGATGAGGATGGCCATCAACGAGAACACATTCAAATTGGTTTATCCAAATATGATATTTATGGAAAACCTATCAATAATATGAAGATAAAAAATGAAACTAGGAAGAAATAAACCTTGCCATTGTGGTAGTGGGAAAAAATATAAAAAGTGCTGTTTAGAAAAAGACCAGCTTACTTCACCAGAAAACATTGCATGTATGAGGGAAGAACTTAATGAGAAAATTAAAGAACAGGCACAGAGATTTGCGAAGAGAGGCATTTACATGAATTACGTTAAACCCATAATAAATAATGGGAAAAAGGTCTTTGCGATTGGAAACAGAATTTATTATGAAAGACCAGTCCATGAGAGCTTTGAGGAGTTTTTGCTTTTTAACCTATATCAAGTACTTGGCATCGCTTGGGTAACCGAACAAAGAGCCGTAAAAAATCCTCATTTCCTAGCTAAATGCTTTAATGAATATAACGATTGGAAAAGGAATAATGCAACTGAAATGAATAAAGTTAGCGAGTTTAAGTATGGCATGGTTCCTAATGGTTTTGTTCATTTCCTGCATACTTTTGCCTTTGATATTGCAACGCTTGTGCATAAAGAGTCTCTACCAGGCTTCTTCATTAAGAGACTGCAAAACAAAAAAGAGTTTCAGGGGGCTAGATATGAGGTAACAATCGCTGCAATATTTACCCGACTCGGTTTTGATGTTAAATTTTTTGATGAAGATAGTAACCCAGAACCACACGGAGAGTTTATTGCCAAACATATACAATCAGGGCTAGAAATTGTTGTAGAAGTTAAAAGTAGGCACAGAGAAGGTATATTGCACGAAAAGGTACATAAAACTGAAAAAGACCAACTCAAACCCAAATTGCAAAATATAACGAAGCAAGCACTATCGAAAAATAAAGGTGACAAACCTTTTATAGCTTTTGTTGACGTAAATCTCCCTGCAAATGGTAAATCCGTATTTCAAGAACTATGGTTTGAAGAAATTAAACAATGGGCTGCTGCAACAGATGGAAAGATAAGTGAAGATAATCCTGCAACTCATAGTGCTATTATCTACACTAACTTTTCGCCACATTACAACCAACAAGATTTAGCGCTTGGTGGTGGATATCTTTTACTTCTCCCCAAATACTCCAAAAACGTAATTCACGGCAATTTTTATGACCAACTACTAACTGCATTAGAAAATTATGGCTTTATTCCTTCGGACTATGATTTATAAAGATTATCAGTATCAGATATTTAATCTTTTGAATACTATAAATAGTGAACGGAGGTAGAGGGTAAATACTTAAAGCTGAATATTAACTAAGGAGAGTAATTGAACTCCCTGTTGTACAAATGATTCTGGATATTTGATAATATCTAGCCAAGGGGAAGTTCTAAAATCGTCCCATGCTTCCCGATTTTGTCTATGAGACAAACGTAGAGAGGTCGAATAGAAACAAGACTCGAGAGTGCAAAAAGACTAGATTTTGTTTTACAAAATATTCTTTTTGCCTCCGTGTAATCACTGAATGCGAATTGTTACATTATGTTTGCACTTTGTAAGGGAATAGCAGCTTACCTGAATTAATACTGTGATTTTATGGAATAAAATCATCATGTGAATCCTGTCCTATATATGAATATTAAGCAAGTAAAATGGCTAAAATAGATGAAATCTTTCGTACTACTTCAGACAATGGCTCAAACGGTTCGCTTGGAATTGACAAAGATGGGAACCTGTACTGGAATAAGAAGCGCGTCTTAACAAAGCAGAAATTAAGACTAGATTTTTGGGTTAACTTTTCAATATTCTTAACTGCATTTGCGACTTTAGGTATGTTTGCAGTTGCAGTACTAGAATACCTTTGGCCGCTAGGATGCTAATCCTATCTAATTTAGTACAATTATTAGTTAGATTAAGAAAGTAATTACTATGATGAGAGAACATTCTGCAAATCAAATATCAGCTCAGGCACATTCTTGTACCGACTTATTAAGTTAGTACTAGTACATTTTTCTATAATGGATTTGAGAATAATAGGTACTTTATTTGTTGCAATACTCTTTTTCCCAGTAAATATAAATTGTAGTACTATTCCAATCGCATACATTTCATTGCTGACATTATAATCTTTAAACTTATCTAGAGATGGATCGATAGTAGGATCGATAATCGAGCCTTTGTATTCAGTATCAGATTTTGTAAAAACTGACTGTAGATCTTTTACTAAACCAAAGTCGGAGAGCTTTATTATAATTGCTCCCTTATCGTACTTTTGTACGAGAATGTTGCGAAAACTAATATCTTGATGTAAGTACTCTTTAGAGTGGATATAGTTGATTGCATATAAGAATTGAAGTGCTATTCTCTTTCTACCTTCAAAGGATAATATAGTGTTATTAGAGGATATATAATCCTGAAGATTACTTTCACAATACTCCATAAGGTAAGAGTTGCTATCATCTCCCAGAGTATAGACTTCAAGTATATATGGAAATTTCATTTCCTTCATTACTTTGTATTCGGTGATAAATCTTTCTTTTTCTCGATCTGAAGTGTTGGATTTTAAAGTCTTCTTTGCGAATACCTTTTTATAATATGGATCTGAAAATTTATATACTAAGGCAAACGCTCCTTCGCCAATTAGCTTTAGGTCTATATTTTCAGATCGTGTCGGTATATTTATACTGGAAGTTGTGAAGAAAAAGATGGGATCATATCTTAGTAAACTGATTTCTTGATAAGCTTCTGGAATCGGACTTCCGCCTGACATTTCTAGAAAATTTTCTGATTCCTTGAGTTTCGAATCTTAATCTTTCTGAATAATGAAGTTATAACTTGTCGTCTTAAGTGTTAGTTGTAGACCGTCAATAATCTCTATTAGTCTTAATAACTCTCTACTCTCGTTAGCATTATAATAATGGTTAGTCTTAGATTTGTTATTCATAAATCTAAAGAGTTCGTCAAGCTTTTGATGAATAATGGAGAAGAGTCGGGCTATTCTCTGATCAGTAATTAAATCATCATACAACTGAGAATAGGTACTTCATAGCTGATAGTCGTCAAATTCAAGAAGATAGTCATTAATAATTAAGGTGGTTCTTTTATCAATTTTCATACAATGATTATATCAATAATTTCAGAAAACTATCTTGAATGCTCTTTAGGTGCCTCAATTATCTCATTTTGTATATAATCTAAACAGTCACTATGGTTCCAGAACCGGTTGTCTGGTGTAATATAATATCAATAAACCTAGACTACAATTCAACCAATATATAAAATAGATTTAATAAATAAAAATGGAAAATAACAAAATAACCCAAGTCCTCGCAAACATTCAGAATGTATTCATCCATGAAGATCAGTACGAACTTAGAAAATCTGTAGAAGAATTTCAAGATGCAGATATGAAATTCCTTGGTGACTTTGTAAGTTTTCTGATGGTGGACAAGAACATTAATCCGCCAACTTTCTATTTGGTAGCAAGTCCCTATGACTTAATATCAAAAAAAGACCCACAGCATGCATTAGTCTGGCAGGGAGGGAAATTGTTACTCAATACCGACTACACCGATTATGCGGCAATGCGAACAGGTGCAATGGATAGTATAGCCTTGAAGGCATCAGGAATTGAAAAGTTATCTCAAAAAAGAATACTACTGTTTGGGACTGGTCGTACAGCAAGATGGTCTTTGAGGATCTTGCAAACGGTATTTGAAGATCTAAAAGAGATTGAATATATAAATTCAACAAATAATAAATCTGAAGATTTCGAAGCTTTTAGTAAAGATTTGGGCGTCACCGCAAAAGTAGGGGGAAAAGAAAATTTAGAAGAATATGACATTATTATATGTCACACAAATGCCAAAGAACCCATTCTGAAAGATGACGATATTGATAGAATAAAAAAATCAGCAATTATCACAACATTCATCGGATCAACAGAACACGGTGAAGTCGCTGATGACTTTTATAATAGTTCAGCGAATATCGTTTTGGATTGGGAACAGAATTTAAAAGTTGCAAAAGATCTAATGCGTTCAAAAACTTCCGAGAAAGAGATTATCTATTTAAAAGACTTATTAACAAAAGAAAGAACTTTGTCGAGTGAGAAGGAGTATACAATTTTTAGATTTGTAGGAACACCTATGCAGAACTTGGGTGTTTTACAAGCTTTAATTTCAGAATGATTATAAATCTGTTATGAATAAACCCCTAAAAACAAAAGCAGTAATCTTTGACCGCGACGGTGTAATTATTGACACGCAGGGCTTATTAATTACCTCAGTACGATTCGCATTCAAACAATTAGGTTTCGAACTACAAGAAGAAGATATTGACCAGTTGATAGGAAGGAGTATCGAGGACTACTTGCAATATTTTCTAAAGAAATGGGATTTCGACAGTGTAGAATTTAAGGAAATATTATATAAGAAATTTTACTCAAATTTAGACAAGGCTCCGATTCTTAGCGATACGATTAATTTAATAAATAATCTTTATAGGAAAAACATTACACTTGCCTTAACTACTTCTGCTGGGAGAGAAGGAACGCTTCTAATTCTAAATAAAATCGATATTTTAAATAATTTTAAAGTGATCGTAACGAAAGAAGACGTCCAGCATAGAAAACCAGATCCAGAACCATACGCTCTAACAGGAGAAAAGTTAGGAATTGAACCAAAGTATTGTGTGGCGATAGAAGATACTGCGTTAGGAGTCGAATCAGCAAAAGGCGCAGGAATGAAGTGTATCGCCATCCCAAACAAATACACAATTGACCAGGATTTCTCTTTGGCCGATGCTGTTGTAAAATCTGCTAATGAAATCGAAGACATGCTTGAAATCTTTAAAACTTGATATACACTTATTTGTTCTTATCATTACAAAAATAAATACTCCTAAAGTACTTTTATTTTTATCTAATAATCCCAAATAGGTTATCAGCAAATAGCATTTGATAAATAAATCCCTACATGTAAAATCAGAAATATTCTGGAGCAATGTATAAATTGTTAATATTTTTACGGAAGAGGGTCAATGTCTTTAAGTCTAGCTCTCTCTAAAAAAGGTAACACCCAGGATAGCCCCCATCTAGATTCCATATTACGGAATGTTAGTCTATACCTTCTATAATTATAGGCAGCTTCTGAATCCACATTGGAGTCAAAAGGTAGTTCGTTATTTTGGAAAAATCCTTTTAATACTGATCCTTGTGCTGCTCTTGTTTCTCTCCCGAAGTTAATAACACCGTTATTGATCAGACTTAGTGCTCCAGCAACCTCTGTAGTATACTCGTAAACAAATCTATACTTACCATTATTAAATTGAACGGTGTTTTGCACCAATTCCCTCAAAAGTTTTAAATTGTAATCAATTTCATCACTTTCACCTGAAATCTGACCGAGCTCGTAAGGATTTAAGATACCAATTCCATCCAATGGAGTCTCACTTGCAAAAAGCCCTCTAGGTCCGTGAATTACATGATAACCTGCTTTCCTAATTTTTCCTAAATGTTTAACTATAGGATCTTCCCCAATGTTTAAGCCAGTCGAATTGGAAATGTAGTCTGACAAGGCAGCCTTTTTCACAGGTCTAACAAATAACATAGGTATTCCGCACCTATAAATTGCGTGCGAAACTGCTAATGGTATTCCGAAAGAGCTATTCTCTATGTCTTCTTGAATTGTAGTTCGTTGTATCAATGCTTCAAGAACAATTTGTCCTTGTTCACTAAGTCTTTTTGATTCACCTTCAGATGAGTCCATTTTTCACAAATCGTTAATAAACTAAATGTATATATCACAACTTTGAGCAAAATTACTAAATTTTTCGGATCAAATGACCGAATAAATTACTTATAACTCAATTCCCAACTTCAAGATGCCATTCAAATTTGCTAGAAAACTTCAGAACATTGTGAATTTACTTTCCATTTAGTAAGATTACATCTTTGTTTATTATTAATTTGTTCTTATGCCAGAAAACCCATTTGGAATTCAAGAAGCAGATTTCCTAAAACTTGCGAGCGGAAAAGCAGACCCCGAACTCATCGATAGGTTGAGGATTGAATTCGAGCAGGATGACGAAACGCTAAACTTTATAGATTCTATGGCACCTGGTGTAGTTTACATGGAAACTCACCAAGACTTATTAAAGAGAAGATCCAGAAGAGGACATAGCGGTTTGAAACAAGCCTTACTTGAGAAACTAAACGACCTCACATAAACTTTTTCCAATAAAATTTAAACAGTCATTACTAAATTGGTGGTATTCAGCTAGAATATCATCATGAAAAAGGCAATTCGCACTACATTTGCAATCATTCTAATTTTCTCTTCTTATCACCTCATAAGAGATATTGTTCAAATCTTGGGATTGAATAACGATTTCACACAAATTTTTCACAAAAACCACCAATGGTGCGGTCCATATTGTGACTTTGTAACACTTCCAATAGAAATAATTGGCATAATCGGAGCCGCTATTGTGATTAGGAGAAATAGTATTGGCACTATTGGTATTGTCGTTATATTATCACTATTACTTTGGCCAATTTTTCAGTTTTTACCATAAATATCTATAAAAAACTAAAAGAATTGGGAAGGGAGAAAGATTTTGACGACATAAAAATGATGGAAGAATTCTTGCTACTGAAGATTAGGTCAATAGAATAAATTTGTCATATAAACTTATTCTCTATATTATTTAGTATTAATAAATTAAATTTCACTAATGGGAAAAAAATTAGCTTTCTTGTCATTATTCCTTGTAGGTTTTATTTTAACTCTCGCCTTTGCGAATGTAATATTTTTATTTAAGTCAGATTTATCTAACGAAGATAGTGATGCTGCTACTATCAGTATGTTAGACTACCAAAATTTACCAGAAGGGGATATCAGTGAACTACTTTTAGAAACGAAGGATTCCCCAACAGTTGATACAACACCAGTGCCTGAATTTTTATTAAACAGGTGGGTAGATATTAAAGATATGCCAGACTACAGAAACATCCCTTCAAATGGGGATTATGCTAGAAACATACCTTATTCATTCACAACTGTTTCATTCGATTGGGGTAATTATCGTAGAGAATACCTAACCTTAGATGGAAAAGTATGGACAAGGACCAAGAGTGTTACTACTGCCTGGACTGAATGGTCATTATTAACATCCTATGGTTTGAATACTAACGGAAGACTTACAAAGTCCTTCGATATACACTTGGTTAATGATTACAATATTCACTACGTACGTGGAACGAAAATCTATCAGAAGACCCTCGATCAATCAAACCCTAATAGTAACGACTACTTTAATATCACATTTATACTTAAGGATGTGGGCAGTGGAATCACAACAAGTTTTGCTCAAACTAGACTACATGAGGGTTATGCTTCTGGCCAATACTTAACTAAAGGTGGGAAAGTATATTACAGAAACAATGCTAATGGGTGGTCAAAGTGGGAAGATTTAACTCCACAACTGGGGCTTGATGAAATTGGAACTAGGATACGTGTAGATTCATATGACACAGCTATTTTACCTGGTGGTTATACCCAAGAATATTTGACAACAAACCGAGGAGAAGTATACATGAGGTTTACGAGAAACTGATGATAATTGCGAGGTACAGAAAAGTTTATACCTCAGATTTTTTTGGAATCACATAGCCCAAACCGTTATCAAAATGACTTGTTGAAGCTACTACACAAAAACCTGAGGTTTTTCGACCTTGATTTCTTCCCAATTGATCTTCGACATTTATGGATTTCATCTTAGAAAGAGTTGGGACTCTGTCAGTTATGCTTTCTCTATAATACTCCAATCCTCGAGGTAAGACTTTCCTTAATTCCAAATCATCAATGGGAACATTCCCGAAAATACCGAAATTTATACCTTTCGGTTCATCAGAATTAAGCGAATTAATAAATTTCTCAAAAGCCTCGATAGTAAATCTATCTGATCCAGTCAAATTTGCAACTCGTATACGATTAGCATATTTGGCATCCCTTACTATGGCAACCATTGCAACAATTCCCTCAGGAACAGGCACTATTACCATTCCATTTTCGACAGATAAGTATTCAACACCAGCTCCCACAACAGCTGTATTGTCAATTAAGGGAATATTCCTGACCGCACTAATGATTGTGGGAACTTGTATATTGGGAATTCCTTGTAATTTTTTAAGAACACCACTAGTTTTTGGTGGATCGCCTTTACTTTCCCAAGATAATCTTTTGCCCTCACTATAAATTTTTGGCTCAGGATTTAATTTATCTCCAAGTAAAGTAGTTATCCCAGGATTTAGCTCCATATTTAATTTCTTAATATACTAAATTTTAATCTAAAAATGAGTTTTTTTAAGACAACAACATTTGAGGTTCTTCTGGTAGAATGTCGATCCCTTCAAATTCCTTTATTACAATCGTCTGAATACTATCAGAAAGGGTAGGTGATATCATCTCGGTTTTGCCTCCTATACTTTCGCAATTATCTTCAATTAGTATGTGAGGTTGAATTCGTTTAACGACATCACTATATTCTTCATCATCAACACGATAGGTCAAATTCTCTGGGCTTGGAAAGTCGTATCTTTTTAGCACATTTAATATTTTATCAACTTGGTCTCCAGTTCTGGATGTTAGATAAAAAACCTCGGCACCAGCGCCCGCCCACGACTTTGTCTTTTCAACTGCTCTTGAGATTGGTACATAGTTTTCATAATCACTTATGGAAGATTCCTTTGTCATGACCTGTCTCACCCTTTCCTGACGAGAGACAGGGGAAGCATTTACATGCATTAATATGGTTCCTTCGGTAAAGAGTAAGATTTTCATAATTTTCTTAGTTTAAGTTTCAATCCGTTCACCATCAAACCCATTCTGTAAAATAAATAGGCTAGGGGATTGAACACTTTGACAAATTGCGGAAGAAATTCAACATCCACACCACCAAAACCTGATTTAAACTTTGAAATATTTGCAAGCGGGTGTTTAATATCATATTCGCCATCAACTTTTGGAGCGACTCCCCATTGATCATAAGATTTTTTTCCGAGCTTGATTGCTAGTTTAATACCTTCCCATTTTAATAAATAATTTGCCATAATAGATCTGCCTGCATCACCCGTTCCTCCATAGAGCTCGTATGCAACATCTCCATAGTAAAGATACATTATCGATCCGACATCAATTCCATTATGTTTCACTATTAATATCCTTGCTTTATCAAGTGGGCCAAATGTGTTCCAAATCTTTTCGAAATAATCTTTCCCTGACATTATAAATTTAGTTCTATGATAGATTTCATCCATAATTCTATAAAACCTATCAATAGCTTCAGCATTAGCATGAGTCAATATTTCAACTTCACAACCATGTTTTACTGCTCTGCGAATTTTCTTTCGATAATTTCCGGACATTCGCGCAAAAACGTCAGCTTCGCCTTCTTTCAATGATATTATATTCGTATTTTGAGGTTGAATAGTATGCCCTAATTTCTGCCACCTAGATTTAAGTAGTGTATCCTGAGTATTAGTATTAGAAATATCTGGGTCCAAAATAATGTGACTCAAACCATGCTTATGAATGTAATTAAATAATTCACCAAATTGATCTTTAGAAAAATCTCTACTAATAAACGCCCGTGGAATATATCCGAATTTTTGTTTTAGGTACGGAAGTTTCTTTATCAGGATGGATACCGGATAGCCATCTATCAACAAGCGCAATGGTTGCCAGTTTGGCTTCTTAACCTCCGCCCATTCCCAAGACTGTAGAAGGCTTAAGTCGTACTTCTTTGCGTATTCATCATACGTAGCCTTGTCATTTATTGTTGTAACCAAGAAAGTACATTAATTATCAAATGTTATCATAGGTATTGTCTAAAAGTAAGATTTTGTTAAGGCTCGAGATTTGAGTATAATATTAAATATTACAAGCTCCATATGAAGAAATTAACTCCTGGTTATTATCGCCACTACAAAGGTAAAAAATATCTTGTACTTGGATTGGCAAAACATAGCGAAACACTAGAACCTTTAGTAATCTACATATCTCTCTATGAAAACGAAACATCACAGATCTGGGCTAGACCTTTGGAGATGTTTATAGACGAAGTTGAAGTAGAGGGTGAAAGGATTCCAAGATTTAAATTCATTCCCGAAGAATGACTTAAATGTATATAGATCATAGTAAAAAGAAAAAGATAATTATCGTATTCGTATTATTGTATGTCTTTACGCTTGGACTAACTACTTCATTAATAAAATTTTATCAATCGAAAGTCGAATCCTATGCAATCATTTCCTCAAATAACACTACAAATACGCCAGAGATTGTGACTCCGACACCAGAAATACTCGGAATTTACAACTCAGTCACTTTAACCCCAACTCCGTTAAATACTCAGACCAATACAGCACAAGTAAAAACAGATTCAACTACTAGATCTACAAATTCAGTAATTATCAACCAGCCAGTTTCAATTAACAAAAACGAAATATACTCACTTATAAATGAATATCGGAAATCTAAGGGTTTAGCAGAAATTGAAGTAGACGAGAGACTAGAATCAAGCTCAATAAACAAAGCTAATCATATGGTCACAAACAATTACTTTGACCATGGAGATCCTTGGTCATTTATTACTGAATCCGGCTATAAATTTAAATACGCGGCAGAGAATCTAGCAGTCAACTACTATTCAAGTTCTTCAATAATTCGTGGATGGAAGGAAAGTCCCAGCCACAACAAAGCGATGCTTGATGACCGAAACCAACACATGGGTTTCTCATTTAAATGCGCGATAAACATATCCTCCTATAAAGATACCTGTCTCGCAGTAATTCATTTTGCAAGTGAAAGCTAACTTTCTGCTATAATTCTGAAATTACAAATTTTCTTATGAAGAAATCCAAATTAAATGTTGCAAAGGGAGTAGTTTGGGATTTGTATAATCTATATAAAGGAATGGACGACCCGAAAATTGCAGAAGACCTATCCGAGATTGAAACAAAATCAAGAAATTTCGAAATACAATATAGAGGAAAAGTTTCAAAAGGAATTCTGAAACCAGAGGAACTTAAAGAAGCATTAGTTTTATATGAAGATATATTAACTACAGTTGCTTCTTACGGTGCTTACGCAGGATTACTACAGGCAAAAGATTCCGCTTCAGACCAGATTAACCATTTCTATCAGAGGGCAGAAGAGTATTCAAATACAATTTCAAATAAGCTTATGTTTTTTGAACTTGAAATATTAGAAATTCCAGAAAAATTAATTAATACATATCTTGAGAGCTCAGAATTGAAAAATTACAAGCAATTTCTAATTAGGATTTTAAAATTCAAGAGTCACACTTTACAAGAAAACGAAGAAATAATTATCAATAAAAAAAACCAAAGTGGTGCTAGTGCATTTATCAGACTTTATGATCAAATCGCAAGGTCAAGAAGTATAACTATTCTGAAATAACAAATATTCTCTCGGGGCATAAAGACAGAAAATTGAGAGAGTCATCTGCGAAGTCGATTACGAACGTTTACAAAAAGAATGCGCGTACATTTTCCTTCATCTTAAATACTCTATTACACGATAAAAAAATCACAGATGAGATACGAAGTTATAAATTCCCACAAGAATCGACATTTTTAAGCGATGAAGTAGATGCAAAGACAGTAGAAGCGATGACTGATACTATAAAATCGAATTATGATTTGAGTGAGAGGTTTTACAAAACCAAGAGTAAAATACTAAGATCAGAACTTTTTGAGTGGGATCGTTATTCAGTAATTTACCCAGAAATTGAGGAGCCTGTATATTCATACTCAGAAGCAAAGGATTTGATATTAGACGCTTTTAAGGAATTCTCACTTGTCTTTTACGAAATTGCTAAAAAGTTCTTCGATAATAATTGGATTGATGCTGAACTTTCAAAAGGGAAGAAATCGGGTGCTTTTTGCGCATATACAGTTCCCACAAAAAACCCTTACATTCTCACTAACTATACAGGTAAAGCGAATGACGTGCGTACTCTTGCACACGAATTAGGACATGCAATACACGGATATTTGAGCAGAGAGCAAACACTTCTAAACTTCTGGCCTGTAACACCATTCGCAGAAATCGCAAGTATTTTCTGTGAAAATCTAGTGTTTAGAAAAATCTTTGAATCAACAACTGACACCAAACAGAAAATAAATTTACTCGGGGGACGACTACAAGAAATATTTGCTACTATTTTTAGGCAGAATGCATTTTATCTTTATGAATCTGAAATACATAAATTAAGAAGAGAGAAGGGTGAACAAAGTGTCGATGAATTTAGTAATAATTTTCAGAAATTTCTACAACCTATGTTTGGTGAAGGCCTAACCCTTACGGAAGGTCATAAATACTGGTGGATCGCTATAGCGCATTTCTACCATTACAACTTTTATGTTTTCTCGTATGCTTTCGGTCAATCATTAAGTAATGCACTTTATGGTCATTATCTCGATGATGGGAATAATTTTACGAATAGATATATTGAGGTATTAAAAAAAGGGAGTTCACTCGAACTGAACGAATTGATGAAACTACTAAAAGTGGACATTCATAAACAAAGTTTTTGGGAGGAAGGTTTAGAACCAATTGCGGATTATATCGAAGAATTTGAAAATCTCACTAGATTAGAATTGGAATCCATAAAGTAGAGCAGTTTAGTCTACTTGAAGTTATACGCTAACATACCTATAATCAAATGATTCATACATAAATCTGATGCAAATAAATACTGACATAAATAAAATTAATGACTTTCTTGATCATAAGATTGATCAAATTTATCCATCAGCCGAAGAGCTTAGGAAAAGACTCCAATCGGGCGACAGATTGAAATTCTATATCGGGGCAGATGCTACTGGACCGAACCTTCACATTGGACATTTGATTCCTATTTTAAAATTGAAAGAGTTACAACAACTTGGACATGAAATAATTTTCTTGGTCGGGGATTTTACTGCAAGGCTAGGAGATCCTACTGACAAATCCGAGACACGTAAATTACTCACTAAAGAAGAAGTAGAAGAGAATTCAAAGCAATACCAGAAGCAAATTGCAAAATATATCGACTTCGATGGTTCAGATAATCCAGCCAGAATTGTTTTCAACTCAACTTGGAACGAAAAACTTTCATTAAGTGATGTTATTCAACTCGCATCGCACACCACTGTTCAACAAATGTTAGAGCGAGATATGTTTGAAGAAAGAATGAAAAGTAACAAACCAATATTTCTACACGAATTCTTATATCCTCTTATCCAAGGTTACGATTCTGTTGAGATGGGAGTTGATGGTGAGTTTGGAGGGAGAGACCAAACCTTCAACATGTTAATGGGTAGGACCCTGATGAAAGCATATAAAAACAAAGATAAATTTGTATTAACTACCCACTTTTTATTATCGGCGGATGGAGTTAATAAGATGAGTAAAAGCATCGGAAACTGTATCTTTATTAACGATAGTGCCGAAACGAAATACGCTAAAGTAATGAGTATTCCAGATGATCTAATTATCCATTATTATCAATTAGCGACAACTAAATCGCTTGAAGAAATTGAAACTATAGAGAGCCGCCTAAAAACAGAGAGTGATCCAATGAAAATCAAAAAAGAACTCGCTTTTGAAATCGTAACAATTCATGATGGTGAAGATGGCGCAAAGAATGCCGAACTATTTTTTACAAACACTGTACAAAATAATTTAGCACCTGAGGATGCAGAAACTTTTTCTGTATCAAGTTTCACAAGTGATACACCAACTCTTAAAGAGATTATCACTTCAACAAACGGAGTTGAAAGTAATGCAGATGCAAAGAGATTGATTAGAGCAAACGCAGTAGAGATAAATGGGGTTGTTGAAACTGATATGAATAAACAGTTTGATAGAAGAAATCTCCAATTCCTAAGAGTAGGGAAGAAATTTTGGATTAAATTTATTGATTAAATTAAAATGACACAAATAAAAAGCTTATTAAGAACTTCATACAAAAAAAATATCACATTATTAAAATGGATATTTTCGATTGTGGTAATACTAGGAATCGTAGTGGTACCTATACTTTCTGCAGTTCTAAGTATTTAAAAAATGCATCTAAAAGACAATATAATTAGTTTGCCTGGAGTGGGGTATAAATACGGTGCTTTGTTATCACTATTAGGAATTGAAACTATTTACGATCTCCTAAATTACTATCCTTCGTACTACAAAGATTCATCTACAGTAGGAATGTTAGCTGACCTAGATAAAATCCAGAAACGAACCGTAAATGCTACTCTCACGCAATTAATAAACATTCGTCTCAGAAATGGAAAATTCATACAAAAAGGGTTATTAACAGATGGAGAATCAGAACTTAACGTTACTTGGTTTAATCAGCCCTACCTCACAAAGACTTTAGTTCCACCTATGGAATTATTAATTAGTGGTAAATTGAGTCCCAAAAGCACCAAACCAGAGTTAATTTCACCTGAATTTGAAATAGTTAAAAATGATGACTACGAAAACATTCATATCGGAAGAATTGTTCCAGTTTATCCTCTGACAAAAGGAATTACCTCTAAATGGTTAAGAGTTAAGATAAAATACCTAGTTGATAATGTAGATCAGATTGTAGATTTAGTTGATCAATTACCAGTAATCATAAGAGAAAAATATATGCTACTTGACTTGACGGACGCATTGCAAAAGATACATTTTGCAGAAATGAGCACTGACATTTCTGAAGCCAGAAGAAGACTTGGTTTCGATGAATTACTTAATATCCAGAAAAAGTTAATTGAAAATAGTCTCAAAATCAAAAGACAACCGGCTTATAATGTCAACATTGATGAAGATAGTATTACAAATCTTAAGACAAAATTACCTTACAGTCTTACTCCCAGCCAAGAGACAGCTATAAAAGAAATTCACAATGATATTAAAAAACCTCATCCAATGCGAAGACTTCTACAGGGGGATGTGGGGAGTGGGAAAACTATAGTGGCACTATTAGGATTATTACCAGTGTTAGAGAATGGACATCAAGTTGTAATTCTAGCCCCAACAGGTATTCTTGCTCAACAGCATTACCAAAGTATTTCGAAATTACTAGACAAGAAGTACAAAGTAAGCTTAATTACAAAAGAGACATACACAGAAAGAGATTCACAAAGTCAGTTACTCATAGGAACTCATGCAATACTCAAACATAAAAGTAAATTGATTCGAAATCTTGCAATGGTGATTATTGATGAACAACATCGATTTGGTGTTGAACAAAGAAGGGAATTATTAGAATTGAAATCGGATAATAAAGTTCCTCACTTACTCCAACTAACAGCAACACCAATTCCTCGAACGGTAGCATTAACATTATTCGGCGATTACCAAGTTAGCAAGATTTATCCACCTTCAGAGAGAAAAGTGATACGGACATTTTTGGTTCCAGAACAAAAACGAGCAGACTCATATAATTGGATAAAAGACTTATTAAACGATAAGGGACAGGCATTCTGGATTTTTCCTGCTATTGAAGAATCTGAGAAGATGCAAATTAAGAACCTAGAACAATCATATCCGGTTATAGAAAAATTGTTTAATAATTTTCAATCTGACGTAATACATGGAAAAATCAAAGCTGATATAAAGGATAAAAAAATTGAACAGTTTGCTGAGGGAAAAACACAGATTCTTGTTTCAACAACTGTAGTAGAGGTTGGGATCGATATTCCAGGAGCAAATCTAATCATAATCGAATCTGCAGAACGCTTTGGACTAGCACAATTACATCAATTAAGAGGTAGGGTGGGGCGAAAAAACCAAGAAGCCTGGTGCCTTTTATATTATAATGAATCCAAGGAAGAGGTTCGAAACAGGCTTGATTTCTTTGCAAAAAATACAGATGGGATTAAAATTGCAGAGTACGATCTTAATAGACGAGGGCCAGGAGAGGTTTATGGTGTTCAACAGTCCGGACTACCAAATTTGAAGATTGCTCGCTTTAGTAATCTAGAACAATTGAAACAAGTACAAGAAGCAGCTGAAATTTTATACAAAAAGTAATTATGACAATACTACAATCTATCATTCTAGGGATAGTCCAAGGAATTACAGAATTCCTACCCATTTCAAGCTCCGCTCACTTAATACTTATTCCTGAATTTCTTAGTTGGAGCGAGCATTCGTTAACTTTTGACATTGTTGCACACTCAGGCACTCTACTTGCAATAATCATTTACTACAGAGAACGACTTCTATCGATCTTTATTTCGTTACTAGAACAAAGAAGTAAGAGTAAATATTCTAAACTTCTCATTAATTTACTATTTACAACTATCCCCACAATAATTATTTATTTCTTGTTAAATGATTATATTGAAAACGTATTAGGGAGTATAAAAGTAATTCAATTCACATTGATTATTGGAGGTATATTACTTCTCCTTGCTGATATTTATTCAAAAAGAACCAAAAGTGACGATCACATTTCACTCGTATCGGCATCTTTGATCGGAGTGGGGCAGGGGGTTAGTCTGATTCGAGGAGTTTCAAGATCAGGAGTCATGTTAACAATCGGCCTTTTCACTAAAATTGAAAGAAAAATCCTTGTAGAATATGTATTTTTAGCAAGCATTCCTGTAATCCTTGCAGGTCTACTTTTAGAATCCATTGAATATATTAGTAATCCGACAGGCGAGGG
>OEIV010000636.1_pt1 | contig 18306 bp, 9 predicted proteins | sample 1539231 | NCBI WGS metagenome assembly OEIV01 (sample SAMN03794762, study PRJEB22550) | activated sludge metagenome | feature: wastewater treatment plant; material: activated sludge; isolation source: Wastewater treatment plant of a petroleum refinery complex | place: Argentina: Buenos Aires ...
CCGGCTTTTCATTTCTGAAAGGATATTTTGTGCTGACACCGATCAAGAAGAGCTTTACCTATGGCACCCACACGGTGACCATGGAAACCGGCGAGATTGCTCGCCAGGCCGCCGGTGCCGTGCTGGTCAACATGGACGACACCGTGGTCCTCGCCACCGTCGTCGCCAAGGGCGAAGCGAAGGCCGGCCAGGACTTCTTCCCGCTAACCGTCGATTACGTCGAGAAAGTCTACGCCGCCGGTCGCATTCCCGGCGGTTTCTTCAAGCGTGAAGGCCGTCCGTCCGAGAAAGAGACGCTGACTTCGCGCTTAATCGACCGGCCAATCCGCCCACTGTTCCCGGACGGTTTCTACAACGAAGTCCAGGTCATCATCCACGTGCTGTCGTCGAATCCGGAAATCGATCCCGACATCCCGGCGCTGATCGGCGCTTCCGCGGCGCTGGCCATTTCGGGCATTCCCTTCAACGGTCCGATCGGTGCCGCGCGTGTCGGCTACATCAACGGCCAGTATGTGCTGTGTCCGACCAAGTCGCAACTGGCAGACACGCAACTCGATCTCGTCGTCGCCGGCACCGCCAGCGCCGTGCTGATGGTCGAATCCGAAGCGAAGCAGTTATCCGAGGAAGTCATGCTCGGCGCCGTCGTCTTTGGCCACGACCAGATGCAGGCCGCCATCAATGCCATCAACGAACTGGTGGAAGTGGCCGGCAAGCCCGAGTGGCAGTGGCAGGCGCCGGCCAAGGACGAAGCGCTGATCGCCAGGGTGACTGAGCTGGCCGAAGCCGAACTGCGCGACGCCTATCGCATCACCAGCAAGCAGGCGCGCGTCGCCAAGTGCCGCGACGTGGCCAAGAAGGTCACCGATGCCTTGTGCAGCGGCGAGAATGCCCCGGATGCCATCCATGTCGGCAACCTGATTTTCGAACTGGAAGCCAAAATCGTTCGCAGCCAGATATTGAACGGCGAACCGCGCATCGACGGCCGCGACACCCGCACCGTGCGCCCGCTCGCCGTGCGCACTGGCGTGCTGCCGCGTACCCACGGTTCCGCGCTGTTCACGCGTGGCGAAACTCAGGCGCTGGTCGTCGCCACGCTGGGCACCGGCCGCGACGAGCAGATCATCGATGCGCTGCAGGGCGAGTATCGCGACCGCTTCATGCTCCACTACAACATGCCGCCTTTCGCCACCGGCGAGACCGGCCGTGTCGGCAGCCCCAAGCGCCGCGAAATCGGCCACGGCCGTCTGGCCAAGCGCGCCATCATCGCCGTACTGCCGTCTCCGGAGGAATTCGGTTACTCGATGCGCGTGGTCTCCGAGATCACCGAGTCGAACGGCTCCTCGTCGATGGCTTCCGTCTGCGGTGGCTCGCTGGCGCTGATGGACGCGGGTGTGCCGCTCAAGGCGCATGTCGCCGGTATCGCCATGGGCCTGATCAAGGAAGGCAACCGCTTCGCCGTGTTGACCGACATCCTCGGCGACGAAGATCACCTTGGCGATATGGACTTCAAGGTGGCGGGTACCGACAACGGTGTCACGGCGCTGCAGATGGACATCAAGATTCAGGGCATCACCAAGGAAATCATGCAGGTGGCGCTGACGCAGGCCAAGGAAGCGCGCATGCATATCCTCGGCATCATGAAGGGTGCCGTGACCGGTCACCGCGAGGAAGTCTCGTCGTTCGCGCCGCGCATGTTTACCCTGAAGATCAATCCCGAGAAAATCCGCGACGTCATCGGCAAGGGCGGCGCCACCATCCGCGCGCTGACCGAGGAAACCGGTTGCGTGATCGACATCGAGGACGATGGCACGGTGACCATCGCTTCGGTGAATGCCGATGCCGCGCAAGTGGCGAAGAAGCGCATCGAGGACATCACCGCCGAGGTCGAAGTCGGCAAGGTCTACGAGGGTCCGGTGCTGCGCCTGCTTGATTTCGGCGCCATCATCCAGGTGCTGCCGGGCAAGGACGGCCTGCTGCACATTTCGCAGATCGCCAACGAGCGTGTCAACGCGGTCGGTGACTACTTGAAGGAGGGGCAGGTGGTCAGAGTCAAGGTCATCGAGACCGACGACAAGGGCCGCATTCGCTTGTCGATGAAGGCGCTGCTGGCGGAAGGGCAAGGGGAAGCGCCAGCCGGGCAGTGAGATCGTTCGGCACGCACAACAAAAAAAGGACGCGCTAGCGTCCTTTTTTGTTGTTGAGCGGCGGCGAGAAGGCCTACTTGGCCATCTGTTTCTCTCTGCGCTCCTCGAGTTCCTTGCAATCGATGCAGAGCGTTGCGGTCGGGCGAGCTTCGAGGCGCTTGAGGCCAATTTCGACGCCGCAGCTATCGCAGTAGCCATACTCTCCCGCGTCGATGCGGGCGATCGATTCATCGACTTTCTTGATCAGTTTGCGTTCACGATCGCGGTTGCGCAACTCAAGCGCGATATCCGATTCCTGGCTGGCGCGGTCGTTGGGGTCGGCGAAGACTGTGGCTTCATCCTGCATGGTCTGCACGGTCCGCTCAATGTCACCGGCAAGCTCTCCCTTGAGTGATTCCAGAATCTCGCGGAAATGCTTCAACTGCTTCGTATTCATGTACTCCTCGCCCTTTTTTGCGACATAGGGCGGGAATTGCTTGTGCAGGAAATCTTCGGCCATGCTCTTCGCGGTCCGTTGAAGGAAAAGCGGCTTTATATCGGAAACATCGCTGCGCCGCAAGCCGACCTTGTGGACAAGAACGGCAGCGGCAGATCAACTGATATACTGGCTTCCGAAAGGCGATACCCGTCCGGAAGGACGGATTGCTCGGGTGCTTAGCTCAGTTGGTAGAGCGTCGCCCTTACAAGGCGAATGTCGGCGGTTCGAGCCCGTCAGCACCCACCACCCGCTCGGGTTTCGCGGCACTTGACGGCCGCAACAAAAGCTTACAACCCCTTACAACTCTTGCCTCACCTTGCGTGTAGCCTGATCGTTATTGGAATCGTGGCTGACGTGATGAATGTTTTGGAAAGGGGCAACTCATGAAACGAATGCGCGCACTGTTGTTGTCCGTTGTAATTGCTGCTGGCGCCCTCGCTGGCACATCCGCTTGGGCCGACCGTGGCCGGCACTTCCGTGGGCCGCCTCCCGGGCACTACCATCGCCACTATCATTCCGGGCCATGGCTGGGTATCGGGACCGGCCTGCTCTTTGGCTCGGCCCTTTATTGGGCGGCGACCCGTCCGCCGCCGCCGGCGGTATATATTCCTCCGGAACCTCTTGTGGTCGTGCCACCGCCCCAGTCCAGCGGCGGTGACTGGTGGTACTACTGTCGTGCCGCTGGCGCCTATTACCCTTATATCCAGCAATGCCCGACGGGATGGGAGCGCGTTGCGCCGTATCCTCCGAATTGACGCGATCGGGTGTCCACGCCAGGCGGCCGCGCGCGATCAACAGATTGGGTGGCCTCCGAGAGGAAAGGTGAGCAGACCGGTCCATTTCGCGACAGTGTCGCCACCGGCTTCCAATTGTCGGGCTCAAGGCCGTTCTTCACCCGGTCAAGCTGGTGGCCTGCTTCGCGTCGTGCCTCAAAAGGAAAGACACGCAAGTCGTCCAAGGAACTGCTCCGAAACACTGCCAAATTCGGCTAACTCCGGCCGGCCCTTTCTTCCTAGAGTGTGCCCATGATCAACACACTCAATCAACCAGAAAGGTCAGCCGCATGCATGAAGACGACCACGAGACAGTTCCACGCCCGGAAGGAATCCCGGCGCTGTCGCGACGCGAAGCCGACTTGCTCGGCATGAACGCTGCAATATCGCGGCGGGACTTTGTCGGCATGACGTTGTTGGGCTCAGGTGCGGCGCTGCTGGCGGCCGTAGCCCCCGGGGTGATATCGACCGCCTCGGCACAAACCGTCAACGCGCCCTTGACCGGCCTGGATGCGAGCTGGACCGGACCCGGTGGCATCGGCGACTACGCGGCCTCGAACGGCAACACGCACGAGGTACTCAATGCGGCGCACGGGCGCCTGCGCAATGGCGACCTGATGGCCTCCCTTGATGCCGCCAGCAATACGGGAGAGACCTTCGATCTGCTGGTGGTTGGCGCCGGCATATCCGGCCTGTCGTCCGCGTACACCTTCCACCATCAGCGACCGAACGGCCGGGTCCTGCTGCTCGATCAGCACCCCGTGTTCGGCGGCGAGGCCAAGCAGAACGAGTTCGAGGTCGACGGGGTACATCTGTGGGCGCCCCAGGGCTCGACCGGCATGGTGTTCCCGTTGAACCGGGCCAAGGAACACAACTTTTTCTCGGACTTCTACGACGAGCTCGACTTCCCGCGGGAGTTCGAATTCCAGCAGCCGCGCAACCTGACGACTCGCGAGTTGCTGGTCCCCGGCGACATGTGGGGGCCGATGCACATCCAATGGGAGGCCGCCGACATCGGCTACTTCTTCGAGTCCAAGGGATTCGTCAAGAACATGTGGCGCGACGGACTGCGCCACACGCCCTGGAGCGACAAGGAGCGGCTCGACTTCATGACGGCCGAGCTATTCCGCACGCCGAATCGCCGGCCCGACTGGGAACGATGGCTCGATTCGATGACCTATTCGCAGTATCTGCGCGACCACGCGGGGGTCGACTGCCCGGCGTTCGAACAGTACATCAGTCCGGTCACCGCAGCGATGGGCTGCGGGCTCGGCTCCGACGTGATTTCGGCCTACTCGGCTTTCAACTACATGGCTCCGGGCCCCGTGGCCCAGGGCCGTGACCTAGCCAAAGGGCTTGCCGACCCGGCCGACCAGGTGTACCTGGTGACACTGCCCGGCGGCAACGCCAGCATCGCGAGACGCCTGGTGCAGAAGATGGTACCCGGATCCTTCAAGGGAAAGCGCCTGAGCGAGCTCCTGCTCGACCGCATCCACTTCGCTGCGCTCGACCGGCCCGGCAATGCCGTGCGCCTACGGCTGTCCAGCACCGTCGTCGCGGTCAAGCACGAAGGCGATCCCGCCCGGGCGAAGCGGGTCACGGTCTGGTACGAGCGCGGCGGCCGCCTATACAGGGTCAGTGCGAAGGGCGTCGTACTGGCGAGCCAGCAGCACGTGAATCGGCATCTGTGCCGCGACATCCCACAGGCGCTTCTCGACGCGATGGCGACCTTCCATCACGCGCCGATGCTCACCGTCAACGTCGCGCTGCGCAACTGGCGGTTTCTGGACAAGCTGGGGATCAGCTGCGCACGATGGTTCGAGGGCTTCGGCTGGTGGACCGGCCTGCGCCGCAATGTGTTCATCGATGGTCGCGAAACCATGCCCCTGGACCCGAATAAACCGGTGGTGCTTACCCAGTACAACCCGTTCCTGCTGCCCGGCCTTGCCTTCCCGCAGCAGTGCACGAGCGCGCGCATGCAGCTGTTCGGGCTGAGCTTTGCCGACATCGAGGCCGCCGTGCGCGCACAGTTCACGAAGATGTTCTCCTCGGCTGGATTCGATGCCTCACGCGACATCGCCGGCATCACGACCAATCGCTGGGGCCATGCCTACGCCGTCGCGCCGCCGGGTTTTTTCTTCGGCAGGAACGGTCAGTCCGCGCCGCGCGACCTGCTGCGTCAGCGCTATTACCGCATAGCTTTCTCGCACTCCGAGCTGTCCGGCGCGCAGATGTGGGAGACCGCAGCGGATGAAGGTCAACGTGCCGCACACCAGCTGATCGAGGTGATCTGAACGCGACGCCCGAGCCTTCTCCCGCATTCAAGGTTGTACCAGCCGCATCCATCGTCGACACCGCATCGAGGACCCATCCATGAAGCTGATGTACCTACTCTCGCTCGTCTTGACCATCGGCTTGGCGCCGTTCGCGCATGCCGCCGACGTGCGGCCCATCACCGTGTTCAAACACGCGCCTTCCGCTGAACTTGATGCATTCAGGCGTGCCATTCGCGCGCAGTACGACTTGAAGGAGCGAGCGTGGGCGGCCGGTGATCACGTGGCCCTTGTCAACGGCTTCTATTCCTCGACCGCCTTTACCGCAGCGGAAGGCGAACCCAAGTTCTTTGCCCAGGGCAGAGCCCAGTTCCTGGATCTGTACAAGACCTACGTGGCCGACACGACGAGGATTCGCATCGAGTCAATCCACACCCACGTCAACGGCAACATGGGTTGGGACTGGGCCAACTTCTACGCCGACGTCAAGCCGGCGAAACTCAAGAACTACCCGCCCTCGCCCGTGCGCATCCTCTTCGTCTGGGAGAAGATTGCCGGCAAGTGGATGTGCGCGGGCGACGTCGTCCTACTGGGGACCTTCGATACTGTCGCGGGGAAGTAGGAGTCGGGCTGTGCAGGTGCGCGTCACCAGTGCGCCTGCGCACGCTGCAGCGTCTGCGACGGCAGCTCGCCGAAGTGGTGGCGGTAGTCGTGACTGAAGCGGCTCAAGTGCCAGAAGCCGTAGGCCTCGACTGCATCCCTGACCTTCGTGGCCGGCGTCGCAGCAAGCAGCATCCGCCGCGCGCTGTTGAGCCGCAGGATGCGCAGATAGGCCAGCGGGCCGATTCCCATGACTTCGTTGAAGCTCCACTGCAGCCAGCGCCGCGACACGCCTAGCGCCTGACAGAGATCCACGATCTGCGGCGGCTCGTCGGCGTGCGCGCGCACATATTCGCGCGCGCGGCGAACCACCTGCACGTGACTTTGCTCGCGCTTCGTTACTCCTCGCCGGCACAAGCGTTGCGCGACCAGCGGTCCCAGGGTCCCGAGCACATCGTGCGCGAGCCTTTGCCACACCGCGGGTTTCCCGGCGGCAACTGCCTCGCCTTGGCAGGCAGTCATCATCGCCAGCAGGTGCGCGGCGAGCAGCTGAGCGAGGCTGGCGTCGTCGAGTACCACTGGACCCGGGGACAGCCAGTGCTCGATGTCGACGTGCTCGGTGTGCCACACGTAGTCGTCCAACGCATGCCGATCCACGACCAGCGAGATCAGTTCGCCGGGTGGCACGACGGAATCGAGCTCGTGCCGCGCGTCGAATGCGCTGATGCCGTTACCCCACGGAAGGCCGTTGAGAATGCCATGCCCTTTCATCCCGGTCGCGACGCCGAAGATCACCGCACCGCTGGGCGCACTCCCGGAATGGCTCGTGCTCACGTTCCGGTATTCCTCGAACAGCACCTGGATCGACGGCAGATGCAGATCGACTGCTTGCCCGGCAAGCATGCCGGAGGTAAGCTGCAGGCATTGGATGTTCCAGCCCGGGATGCGCTGCACCGCGGCCTCATCGTCAGAGAAGCGGCGGACCTTCAGCGCGGCGGCGTCCAGCAAACCGGGTGGGACGGAAGGTGCCGGCACCGCTTCACCTCGCATGGGAGGTACCTCGGAAGAACCCATCAAGCCCGAGCGCGCAATAGGGTTGTTGGGGTTCATCGCCAATCGCAAGACAAAAGCCCCGCACGACGAGAATCATGCAGGGCTTTGTTATATTTGGCTCCCCGACCTGGGCTCGAACCAGGGACCTGCGGATTAACAGTCCGTCGCTCTACCGACTGAGCTATCGGGGAACTGAAGAGCCGCGCATATTAGACATTTGGACAAAGGGCGTCAAGCAAATGAGCCGCGAATGAGCGACGAGCGTATTTTCTTCAAGACTACCGCTGGTGAAGCGGCGGTGCGCGAACGCACGCGGCTGGTCCAACGCAACCTGCGCACGGTGTTGATCCTGGTGGACGGGCTTGCCGACATTGGCGCGCTGAAGGCGAAGGCGGGTGACGCCACCTTGGTCGACGCCGCGATCATCGAGCTCGAAGCGATGGGACTCATCGAGACCCGGGACGGCAGTCGGGCGGTCGAAACCGGCGTGGCGCCGCCGCTGACGCTGGCGACCGCCGATCCGTCGCCGACCGACGCCTGGTCGACCACCGGACTCGCACCACAAGTGGTAGAAGCGGATGCCAAGGCGACACACCCGCGCGGGTCGGCCTTGCCCAGCCCCTTGCCGGCTCCTCGCTGGTGGTCGAGATTGCGCCAGCGTCGTCGCGACGCCCGGGAGGACGCCGTCTACGAAAAGGCCTACGGTAGCGTCCTCGACCAGTCCGCAGATGCTTTACGGGAACCGAATGCGCTGCCGCCGGTGCGCGCGCCGATCGCCGCGAGACCACGCGGCAAGCGCATGAGGACGGGAACCCTGCTGCTGATCGCCGGACTGGTCGCGCTGGTGTTGGCGGTGCTGCGCGTCGTGTTTTATCCGTACGAGGAGCACAAACCCCAATTCGAGCATGCGCTGGCCAAGGCCTTGGGGGAAAAGGTATCGATCGGCGATCTCCGGGTCGGCTTCCTGCCGATGCCCGTCATCATGCTCGAGAAAGTCAGTGTTGGCGACACGCCACCTTATGCGACCGCGGAGATGGTAAAGCTGTCGCCCGAATTGACTTCGCTGCTTGCCGAGCACCGTTATCGAAAAGTCTCGATTCAGGGAATGAAACTCGCGTCAGCCGGACTCGGGCGGGTCGCGCGCTGGTTCGCGCCACCCGGGGCAGGCCATCCGGCAGTCAACCAGTTGGACATCGAGACCCTGTGGTTCAATGCCGGCGGCCAAAGTTTCGGTCCGCTTGCCGGGTCCGCAAGGATCGATCCGACCCGGGGACTCGGGCAGGTCCGTCTGGGCGACGCCGGGCCGGTTCGGCTCGAGGCCTTGCCGACGCCGATGGGTTGGTCGGTCACCTGGTCGGCCAGCAACTGGGTTTCGTTCTTTGTGCCCCCGATCAAGTTCGCCGCGCTGGAAATCAAGGGCGAGCTTGGCGATGGCGGCTTTTCGATCAAGAAGCTGGAAGGTCTGGCCTATGACGGCCAGTTTTCCGGATTTGGCGAAGTCGGCTGGCGTGATGGCGTCAGCCTCGCACTGACCCTGGATCTGCGCCACGTCGTCGCCGCCAGGCTACTTGAAGCGCTGCAGGCTCCACCGTTGCTCGATGGCAATGCCAGTGCCAAGCTGAACCTGACCAGCCGCGCCGATCGCTTCGCACGACTCGGCGAACAACTACGCGCCGACGGCAGCTTCACGCTGAGTCGCGGGCAGATCAAGCGTCTCGACTTCGCCGAAGCGCTCAAGCTCGCCGCTCAGCGGCCGCCGGGCGTCGGGCGCGGTGGCGTGACGGGCTTCGAGGAACTGGAGGGTCGGCTGTCATCCGATGGCCGTTCGATTCGCCTGACCGGGTTGCGCATGGCATCGGGACTCATGCAGGCGTCGGGCAGCGCGGTGCTGTCGCGCGGTGCCGAGCCTTCGATTTCCGGAACTCTCAACGTGGCCATCAACGGCGGTACGGGCGTTCGGGGCGCGCTGGCCATCTCCGGCAGCACCGACGATCCGGAACTGACGGCAAGCCGCTGACCGCCGGCCGGACGCGCTACTTGAGCACGGCGGCGATGGCCTTGGCGACGTAGTCGATGTTCTTCGTGTTGAGTGCGGCAACGCAGATGCGGCCGGTACCGACGGCGTAGATGCCGTACTCGGCGCGCATTTTCTCCACCTGTGCAGCCGTGAGCCCCGTGTAGGAGAACATGCCGCGCTGCACGTTGATGAAGTCGAAGTTCGGCGCGCCGGCGGCCTTCAACTTCTCCACCAGGCTGGAACGCATGGCGCGGATGCGGTCGCGCATGCCGGCCAGTTCGTCTTCCCACATCTGGCGCAGCTCGGGGCTGGACAGCACGGCCGCGACGACCGCGCCGCCGTGGGTCGGCGGGTTGGAATAGTTGGTGCGGATGACGCGCTTCACCTGCGACAGCACGCGCGCCGATTCGTCCTTGCCGGCGGTGACGATGGTCAGCGCGCCGACACGCTCGCCGTAGAGCGAGAAGGACTTCGAGAACGAGCTGGAAACGAAGAACTGCAGGCCGGAGGCGGCGAACAGGTCGAGCGCGGCGGCGTCCTGCTTGATGCCGTCGGCGAAGCCCTGGTAAGCCATGTCGACGAAAGCGACCAGCTGCCGTTCCTTCACCAGCGACACGACGTCACCCCATTGTCCGGCGGTGAGATCGGCGCCGGTCGGGTTGTGGCAGCAGGCGTGCAGCACGACGATGGACTTGGCCGGCATCGCCGCCAGCGCGGCCTTCATGGCGGCGAAGTCGACGCCGCGGGTGGCGGCATCGTAGTAGGCGTAGTCCTTGACCGGGAAGCCGGCGGCCTCGAACAGCGCGCGGTGGTTTTCCCAGCTGGGATTGCTGATATAGACCGTGGTGTCGGGCAGCAGGCGCTTCAGGTAGTCGGCGCCGACCTTCAGCGCGCCGGTGCCGCCGAGACACTGGCAGGTGATGGCACGGCCGGATGCCAGCAGTTCCCCGCCTTCAGTGCTCTTGCCGAATAGCAGGTTCTGCACGGCGCCGTTGTAGGCGAGCGTGCCTTCGATGGGCTGGTAGCCGCGTGGCGGCTGGGCGGCGAGGCGTGCCGCCTCGGCTGACTTTACCGCCGCCAGCAGCGGGATCTTGCCGTCGTCGCCGAAATAGACGCCAACGCCGAGGTTGACCTTGCTCGGATTGGTTTCGGCGTTGAAGGCTTCGTTGAGGCCCAGAATTGGGTCGCGGGGCGCCATTTCGACGGTGGCGAACAGGGACGTGCTCATTTCTGCTCCTGGTGCGGGGAAGTTCGGCGGACGCGCCATAATAGCCGAATCCCGACGGCGTCCGATCGGGCGTCGACAATCGAAATTCCTGATGTCCGAACAGATCGTTACCTTTCCCGGCAGCCCGTATCGTCTTCATCAGCCGTTCTTGCCGGCCGGCGACCAGCCGGAGGCCATTCTCAAACTGATCGAAGGCATCGAGGATGGCCTGTCCTACCAGACGCTGCTCGGTGTCACCGGCTCGGGCAAGACCTATACGATGGCCAACGTCATCGCCCGGCTCGGTCGGCCGGCGCTGGTGCTGGCGCCGAACAAGACGCTGGCGGCGCAGCTCTACGCCGAGTTCCGCGAGTTCCTGCCCGAGAACGCCGTCGAGTACTTCGTTTCCTACTACGACTACTACCAGCCCGAAGCCTACGTGCCCTCGCGCGACCTGTTCATCGAGAAGGATTCGAGCATCAACGAGCACATCGAGCAGATGCGCCTGTCGGCCACCAAGAGCCTGCTGGAGCGGCGCGACTGCGTGATCGTCTGCACGGTGTCGGCGATCTACGGCATCGGCGATCCGGTCGATTACCACAGCATGATCCTGCACCTGCGCCAGGGCGAGAAGCTGGGCCAGCGCGACATCATCCGCCGCCTCGCCGAAATGCAGTACGAACGCAACGAAGTCGATTTTCATCGCGGCACTTACCGCGTGCGTGGCGATGTCATCGATGTATTCCCGGCGGAGAACGCCGAGAGCGCGGTCCGCATCGTGCTGTTCGACGACGAAGTCGAATCGCTGACCCTGTTCGATCCGCTCACCGGCCACACGCGCCAGAAGCTCGGCCGCTTCACGGTGTTCCCCTCCAGCCACTACGTCACGCCGCGCGCCACCGTTCTCAAGGCAGTGGAAGCAATCAAGAAGGAGTTGCGCGAGCGCATCGAATTTTTCCAGCGCGAACAGAAGCTGGTCGAGTGCCAGCGCATCGAGCAGCGCACTCGTTTCGATCTTGAGATGCTGGAGCAGCTGGGCTTCTGCAAGGGCATCGAGAATTACTCGCGCCACCTGTCGGGCCGCAAGCAGGGCGAGCCGCCGCCGACCTTGATCGACTACCTGCCACCCGACGCGCTGATGTTCATCGACGAGTCGCACGTCAGCGTCTCCCAAGTGGGGGGCATGTACAAGGGCGATCGTTCGCGCAAGGAAAACCTGGTCAATTACGGCTTCCGGCTGCCCTCGGCGCTCGACAACCGGCCGCTCAAGTTCGAGGAATTCGAGCAGCTGATGCCGCAGACCGTGTTCGTTTCCGCGACGCCCGCGGAGTACGAAAGGCAGCATCAGGGGCAGGTGGTCGAGCAGGTCGTTCGTCCAACCGGACTGGTCGACCCGGACGTGATCGTGCGGCCGGCGCTGACGCAGGTGGACGACCTGCTGGGCGAAATCAAGCGGCGCGTCGCGGTCGATGAACGGGTATTGGTGACGACCCTGACCAAGCGGTTGTCGGAACAACTCGCCGAGTTTCTCGGCGATAACGGCATCCGCGTTCGCTACCTGCATTCGGACATTGACACCGTCGAGCGGGTCGAGATCATCCGCGACCTGCGCTTGGGCGAGTTCGACGTGCTGGTCGGCATCAACCTGCTGCGCGAGGGGCTGGACATTCCCGAAGTGTCGCTGGTGGCGATTCTCGATGCCGACAAGGAAGGCTTCCTGCGTTCCGAACGGTCATTGATCCAGACCATCGGCCGCGCGGCGCGCCACCTGCATGGCACGGCGATTCTCTATGCCGATCGGATTACAGATTCAATGAAGCGCGCCATCGCCGAAACCGAACGCCGGCGCGCCAAGCAACTGGCCTGGAACGTCAGTCATGGCATCACGCCGAAGGGCGTGGTCAAGCGCATCAAGGACATCATCGACGGCATCTACGACAGCGATGCGGCGGCGCGCGAGTTGAAGGCGGCGCAGGAATCCGCGAAATACGAGGCGATGAGCGAGAAGAGTTTGGCGCGCGAAATCAAGCGCCTCGAAAAAGCGATGCAGGAGCACGCAAAGAATCTGGAGTTCGAAGAGGCCGCCGCCGCCCGCGACGAACTGTTCCGGCTCAAGGAACTGGCCTTCGGCGCCGGCGGACTATCTACTTCAGAGAAAAGTCCGTCCGGTTGAGCGGCGCACTCTTGCTGCCCTTGTCGTCCGCGCCGAGCTTGGGCGGCAGCAGGAAGATACGCTCGCGCGAAATCTTGCCCGGGCCGGTCAGCCAGTCCATCACCGCCTTGGCGCGCCGGTTGGCCAGGTCGCGCAACTCCTCGTCACCGGCCGATGCGTTGGCCAGCATCAGCTTCTCCATCTCCTCGCGCGGCAGGCTCTTGGCCATGCCGATGAAATTGCGCGGCTTCGGGAACTTCTCTTGCTTGTAGGCCTGTTCGAGTAGCTCCAGATACTCCTGGTCGTCCACCTTCACCTCGTCGGCAACCCCGACCTCCTTGCCGCCCTTGACCAGTTGGCTCAGCTTCCGCGCCTTGACCTTGCGCTCCAGCGCAGTGCGGCGCAGCCCCTCGGGGTCCTTGTCCGCGTCAACCCGGCCGACGATCTCCAGCTTCAGGCCGGGCCGGTCTTCCAGCGCCTTGGCCAGCGTCTCCAGCCGCTTGACGGCCGTGACATCGAGCGAGGCCCGGCCGAGTGGGAATTCGGCGTGCGACAGTTCCTCGTCGCCGCCGAACAGGGAACCGAGCAAGGCGAATGGCGCGGTGATGGCCTTGGTGATCAGGTTCACCAGGACCTGGACGATGATGCCACCCATCGAAAACTCGGGATCATTGAGCGATCCGGAAATGGGCAGGTTGATGTCAATCTCGCCGCGGCGGTTCTGTAGCAGGGACACCGCCAGCGTCACCGGCAGACTGGTGGCGCTCGGACTGTCGACCTTCTCGCCGAAAGTCAGCTGATCGAGAAAAATGCGGTTCTCGGCCTGCAACTTGCCTTCGTCGATCTTGTAGCCCAGGAACAAGGACAGCTTGCCCTTGTCGATGGCGTAGCCCGCGTACTTGCCGGAATAGGGCGACATCGGCACCAGTTCGACGCCGCGCACCTCGGCCTTGATGTCCAAGGAGGGAGTTGCCGCCAGGGGATTGATCTTGCCGGCGACCGACACCGGCGCACCGTCATAGGCGCCGCGCAGATCGAGGTCGGCCGTGCTGCCCGCCGCCGACGACAGGCCACTGATCCGACCGCCCACCTCGGCGAGATTGGCCGAGTAATTGGGTTTGATAAAGCGGTCGCTGAAACTGACCGTGCCCCCTTGCAGCGTCACCTGGTCGACATGGATCGGCGGCGGCGCCTTGGTCTCGCCGGCCGGTGGCGGCGGGGCGGCGGCGGGGGATTTTTTGCTGTCCGCCTCGCCATCCTTGCGCACGATCTGCATGAGATTGAGCTTGCCTTCGGGGCTAACGATGAGCCGCGCGAAGAAGTCGGTCAACGCCACCTCGCCGACGCCCAGCGCGAATGGCTGCAAGCGGGCGTCGATCTTGTCGAGATGGAAGGACTTCCAGGAGAGGAAATCCTCGCTGGTCGCCCTGTCGACACTGTGGAAGTCGCCCAGGTCGACCTGGCCGCGATAAGCGCCGGCCAGCACGCCGTCGGCGGCCTGGTTGAATGCCAGATCGCCTTTTGCCGACACCTGCCCCTTGGTGATGGTCAGGTTGAGCCGATCGCCGAAATAGGGTTGCAAGGGCAGCAGTTCGATGCCGCGCAGGTTCAGCTTCAAGTTCGTTGCCAGCGGCTCGAGTTGCACCAAACCGCTGGCCTGCAAGTCGGCCTTGCGGTTGAGCCTGGCGGCCAGAGTCAACTTGCCGGGCGTCTTGGGCGCCGTGCCGAATCCTTCGATCGACAGCCTGGTGATGTCAAGTTGATGTCGCACCGTCGGCATCACGGCGCGATCGTCGAAACGCACCGCGGCATCATTGATGCTCGCCTTGCCGATGGCGACGGTCCATGGCGTATCGCCGCCACTGACTTTGGCGTCGCCGCCGCCGGCCCTGCCGGCTTGCGCGGTCTTCAAGGCTGGCGGTCCGGGCAGATCGAGGCTGCCATTCGCCAACCGAGCCAGCTCAAGTTTCAATGCCTGGACCTCGATCTCGCCCAGGGTCAGCCGCTTGCCGGGGATGTCGATCTTCGCATCCTGAATCGCGAAGCGCTTGAGCGTCGCGTGCGGCGAGGCATCCACCGCCAGCGAAGCGCTTGCGCTGATCGGGCTCGACAAGCCGCCATCGATCGCGCCGATGCTCGCTTCCAGAGCAGCAATGTCCGCCTTCACCCGCTTGTCGCCGGACTCGTCCAGCCAATGCACCGACGATCCCGACAATTGCAGGCCGGCCACCGACCACGCTGGTGGCTTGCTCGCGGTTGGCGGCGATGGCTTCCCCGGCGCGGGTTGCATGGCTTCGGCGATGTCGAGCCAGTTGAGCGAACCGGCTCGATCGACGTTCAGGTGGGCATCGACTCCGTCAACACCGATCATGCCAACCGCGTAACGCACGGCGAGCGGCTCCAGGGCGACGAGCGGAACATCGAGCCTGTTTACGGCGAGCAGCGGTCTGCCGGCCCGGTCGCTCATCCGCAGGTCGCCGACGCGCAGCTGGCCAACGATGGCCAACGATGGCGTCTTCTGTCCGCCGCCGCTGAAGCGAATCTTCAGCGCGGTGTCGAGCCGGCCGCCATCGACGCTGAAGGGCAGGGCGGCAGGCGAGTAAGCCAGATAGTAGGGAATCTCCACGCCGGTGAGATCGACGTCCAGTTCGCTCTCGCGCGACTCGGCAAAAGGCTTGCTGCGGCCATGCAAGGCAAGCGGCGCGCCATTGATCTTCGCCGAGAAGTTCGGTTCCGTGTGAATCTCGACGTCATGCGGCAGGTTGGAAATGAAGGGAAGCGCCAGCTGGAGGTCGGCCACCACGTGCTGTTTGCCGGTCGGGCGGTCATCGAAACGCAGCGTACCCTGGCTTATCACGATGTTGTTCACGGAGAACCGCGCGGGCGGTGAATCGTCCGGCTTCAGCCATTCGTCGAGCAGGTCGGAAATGTTGTAGCGATCCGGCGTTTCCCGCACCAGATGGATGCGCGGGCCAACGAGACGGACTTCCTTGACAACCGGGGCGCGGTGATAGAGCGTGGCGATGTCGAGGTCGACGAACAGTTCGTCGAAGCCGGCGGTTTCGGCCAGATTGCCGCCGCTCTTGTCGCCGATCCTGACGTCGGCGACCTTGGCGGTCATCAGGAAGGGATTGATGGCGATCTGGCCGAAAGACACGGGTCGGTGCAACTTTTCGGACAGTAGATCGGTGAGCAGCGACTTGGCGATGGGCGGCCCCGCGAAGTAGCCGAGGACCCCCAGCAGCAGAAAAGCGGCGATGATCCAGAGGGCCGCTTTGCCGGCGCGGCGCGGGAAACCTGGGCTTGATGGCGCGTTCATGATGTTGTCGCTCCGGATAGATTCAAGCCGTTTTAGGCGGCACGTCGCCGCCAGTGCCCTTATGCTTGAAAGTATATTGTTCGATAATAGCCAAGACCGCGCCGGCCCGCGCGCTTGACATGAATTTTGACAGGGAGACAACAGGATGTCCGTAACATCTGCCCAGGCGACGCACCCTTATCCGCGATTGTTCGCGCCGCTCGATCTCGGACACTGCGTACTGCCCAACCGTGTTCTGATGGGGTCGATGCACACGGGTCTCGAGGAACATCCGGATGGTTTCGCCAGGCTGGCGGCGTTCTATGCGGCGCGCGCCCGGGGCGGCGTGGCCCTGATAGTCAGTGGTGGCGTGGCGCCGAATGCCGAGGGTGCCATGTTCGCCAATGCCGCAGCGTTGACCGATGCGGCCCAAGTATCCGATTACCGCCTGATCACGAAGGCGGTGCATGACGCCGGTGGCCGGATATGTCTGCAAATCCTGCATTGTGGACGCTATGCGCTGCATCGACACGCGGTCGCGCCGTCGCCGCTGAAGGCGCCGATATCGCCCACCACGCCGCGCGAGTTGAGTGCGGCCGAAATAGAGCAAACCATCGTCGATTATGTGCGCTGCGCCGAATTGGCCAGGATTGCCGGCTACGACGGCGTCGAGGTGATGGGCTCCGAGGGCTATCTGATCAACGAGTTCACCGCGCAGGAGACGAATCGCCGAACCGACGAGTGGGGCGGCGGCATGGGCAATCGACATCGCTTGCCGGTCGAAATCGTGCGCCGGATTCGCGAGCGGGTAGGGCACGACTTCATTCTCATCTACCGCCTTTCGATGATCGACCTCGTCGAAGGCGGCGCGCCATGGCCGGAAATCGTCGCCTTGGCCAAGGCGGTCGAAGGCGCCGGGGCGACGATGATCAACTCCGGAATTGGCTGGCACGAGGCGCGGATTCCCACCATCGCCGCCGTGGTGCCCCACGCGGCGTTCGCCTGGGTGACGCGCAAGTTGAAGGGCGAGATCGGCATTCCACTGATCGCGTCCAACCGCATCAACATGCCGCAAGTGGCCGAGGCCGTACTCGAGCGCGGCGATGCCGACATGGTATCGCTGGCCCGGCCGATGCTGGCCGATCCGGATTTCGTCGCCAAGGCGAAACAGGGGCGCACCGACGAGATCAATACCTGCATCGCCTGCAACCAGGCCTGTCTCGACCATATCTTTTCCGGCAAGCTTTGTTCATGCCTCGTCAATCCCCTGGCCTGTCACGAAACCACGCTGGTGATAACTCCCACGCCTTCGGCAAGGCGGATCGCCGTTGTCGGCGCGGGTCCGGCGGGCATGGCCGCCGCCGTGACCGCCGCCGAGCGTGGCCATCGAGTGGTCCTGTTCGAGGCCACCGCCGAGATCGGCGGGCAGATCAACGTGGCCAGGCATGTTCCGGGGAAGTCCGATTTCGCCGAAACGTTGCGCTACTTTCGCCATCGTTTGCAGCGTCTCGGCGTCGAAATCCGCGTGAATACGCGGGCCGAGCCGGCCGCGCTTGCGGGTTTCGACACGGTTCTGCTAGCGACGGGCGTGGTGCCGCGCGTGCCGGACATTCCCGGCATCGATCATCCCAAGGTCGTTGGCTATCTCGATGTTCTCGCCGAGCGAAAACCCATCGGCACATCGGTGGCGATTATCGGTGCGGGCGGTATTGGCTTCGACGTCGCCGAGTTTCTGACGCACAACGACCTGGCCGACGATCCAATCGCCAGTTATCAACGGGAATGGGGCATCGATCCCGCCTTCGCGCACCCCGGCGGACTGGCGCCGGTCGTGCCGCCTGCGAGTGATAGGCGGCGCGTATGGCTATTGCAACGCAAGCCGACCAAGGTCGGCGATGGGCTGGCGAAAACTACCGGCTGGGTCAAGCGAGCGCTGCTGGTCCGGCGCGGTGTTCGGATGATGTCGGGTGTAACGTATCGCCAGATCGACGACCGTGGGATCCATGTCTCCGTGGACGGCTCCGAACGTTGCCTGGAAGTCGATAATGTTGTGATCTGCGCCGGCCAGGAGTCGCTCCGGGATATTGAAATGCCTTTGGTCAACGCCGGCCAGCGAGTGATCGTGATCGGCGGCGCGGATGTCGCGGCGGAACTCGACGCGAAGCGAGCGATTGATCAGGGTATTCGGGTAGCGGCGGCGTTGTGACGGGGGCGATTCTTCCGATCAGGCGTCAGGCCATATACAATATGCCGCATAATGTGTATTATGTCAAATAAATGATACTAACAATGACGCTGGGGCGAACTAATG
>OEIV010000637.1_pt1 | contig 18278 bp, 17 predicted proteins | sample 1539231 | NCBI WGS metagenome assembly OEIV01 (sample SAMN03794762, study PRJEB22550) | activated sludge metagenome | feature: wastewater treatment plant; material: activated sludge; isolation source: Wastewater treatment plant of a petroleum refinery complex | place: Argentina: Buenos Aires ...
TCGGTGCGGTGATGGTGATTGGCGTTCTTTTTTCACTTTTTCCTGATGTCGATACTAATTCTAAAGCCCAAGACATTTTTTTCGGTATAGTTTTTCCGATTAATATTCTACTACTGTGGCAAGGTATGATTCAGGCGGCGGCCTACCTTGGGCTGATTGCCATGCTGCCAATTATTGGACACCATAGAGGCTGGACGCACAAAAAATGGGCAATGTTTGTGATACCGCTTCCTATTCTAGTGGTTCCGTACTTGTATAACGATCAAATTCTACCGGTGAGCTTGGTGTATTATGTTGCGGCAGTTGTTGGATATTCTAGCCACTTGTTACTTGATGGCTTGTTATGGCGTAAGTTTCGTATTAAAAATTAAATAGCGAAATATTTATGCTTATTGGTTCGACTATTTAGTGTATACTTAAAGGCGAACGAGCAGAGGAGTACGGGTGATAGAAGTTAAAAATGTTTCCAAAACTTACGGCAAAAAGAAGCAGCTGTTTCAGGCACTGAAGAATGTTACTTTTACCATTCCTGACGGTGCAAGTGTGGCTATTGTGGGCAAGTCCGGTTCTGGAAAATCGACATTGATGCATGCTATGAGTGGACTTGATCGACCGCAGATGGGTGAAATTCTGGTTGATGGTGTGAATATTCTTGACCTTAAACCGCGAGATGTAGACGCCTTCCGTTCAAAAAAGATTAGTTTCATATTTCAATCATTTTTTGTGCAGGCTAATGAAAGCTGTATAGACAACGTTAGTTTGCCATTGGAAATTGCCGGAGTTCCTCGTGCTAGAAGATCCAAAATGATCGCCGAGGCTCTAGAAGCAACTGGGCTTTCAGACAAAGCCAGAAGTCGAGCACGCGATCTTTCGGGTGGCCAAAAGCAACGTCTTGCAGTCGCAAGGGCAATAGTTTCGCGCCCGAATATATTGTTTGCCGACGAACCAACCGGTAACCTAGATTCTGTAACCGGTGAAAAAATTGAAAAACTACTTTTTGATTACAATAAAAAGCAGGGCGTAACACTAATTATAGTAACGCACGATGAAGATTTGGCTTCAAAATGCGACATGCGGATTTATGTAAAAGACGGTGAAATAAGCCGTATGGTAGAGAGACCTACTGTGAAGGGCGGTAAATCATGAAGGTTGTAGACATTGCACGGCGTGCAGGTAGAAGCCTAAGACACGCAAAAATTAGAACTATTTTAACGGCGCTGGCAATTGGTGTTGGTGCGTTTACACTTACCCTTACGCTAGCCGCTAGTACTGGAGCAAAATCCTTCATAGACCAAGTAATTAGCGATAACTTTGACCCAGCGGAGCTTATAGTAGCAAAAGACAAGGCGGTGTTCGGGGCGAATAGCGGAGAGCAAAAACCAAAGGAATACGATCCTAACGTTGGTACGTCTGCCAGCAATGCCGGAGCGTTAATTCAGATCAGTCGGCTCACGCAGGAAGATCTAGATGCACTTCGGGCAACAAAGGGTATTGAATACGTACGAGAAGGCGTCACTGTTAATGCTGCGTATATCACGCGACCAGATCAGAAAAAGTTTTCAGCAGTCTTGCAAGCCTTTTCGCCTTCACAGCAACCTGAAACGGTAGCAGGTAGCGTTCCCAAAAGCTTAGCCGGTAATAAAATATTAATTCCAGAAGCTTTTGTTGATCCACTTGGTTTTGAATCTGCCGAGCAGGCTATAGGCAAAACTCTCCAGGCAGCAGTGCGAAAATCTGCTTTAAATTCTACTTCAACTGCACCCGAACTAGTGACTGAAGAATTCACCATTGTAGCGGTTTTAAAAAAGCCAACAACTTCACAACCGGGCACGGAACTATACCTTTATATTGATAACAAAGACGCGGTCAGACTTAACGACATAAGTACGCAGGGGACACCAGAGTATAGAAAGTACGCTTCGGTATACGTTCGGGTATCTGGTGGTGAAGATTCAAAAGTGCTTACTGCTGTGCAAGATCGTTTGAAGGAAGACGGCTATGTAACGCTTTCAGCTGAAGAAACTCAGAAGTTCTTATTACAGTTCATCAGTGTTTTAGAAGGTATTGTGGTTGGGTTTGCTTTCTTGGCGGTTATCGCATCGGTATTTGGCGTAATTAATACCCAATACATTAGTGTGTTAGAGCGTACTCAGCAGATTGGTTTAATGAAGGCCCTTGGCATGAGCCGTCGAGATGTCGCCTGGCTGTTTAGATTTGAAGCCGCATGGATTGGCCTACTTGGAGGCCTGCTTGGCGCAGTTTTGGCCGTTGGTCTTGGCACAATTGCTAATCCATGGATCACCGAGGCTATACAACTTGGTGAGGGTAATAATTTGTTGATATTCCAACCAAAGCCAATTGCGGCAGTCGTACTGGGTTTGATGGTGGTTGCGGTTGTTGCTGGAATACTACCAGCACGCAAGGCGGGCCGACTTGACCCAGTTGAGGCACTTAGAACAGAATAGGAGCTGTATGAAGGGTGGAACAAGCAATCATAAGGATAGACCGCAAAAGGCCAAAAAAAGACCGGCGATTCCATTCAAACTTCTGATTGCGGCAGTACTTATAGCATTGCTGTGCGTTACCTGGTTTTCACTGCAGTGGTGGGGAAGGTTGCAACGTGAACGGAGCGATCATTTGCAGCCATTGGTGGTAACTAATTTAGAATACTGTAACGGTGAGAAGTTAGACTTAACAGTTCCTCAGGGCGCCGCAGGCAAACCATTGGTTGTGCTGGTTCATGGTGGTGGTTGGCAATATGGTTCAAAGGTTGGCGGCGCCGCGCCGTCATTCACAAAGCTTACTGAAAGCGGTATTGCTGTTGCATCAATCAATTATAGACTTTCTGATCGCGCTCAATACCCTGCACAGATTCATGATATACAATGCGCAGTTCGGTTCCTCAAAACAAACGCTACACTATTTGGCCTAGATGGTAACAAGATAATCTTGGCAGGAATCAGCTCGGGAGCCAACCTAGTATTAATGGCGGGTCTTTCAGATGGTTCATATGTACAACCAAAGGCACAGTACAATTCAATTTCCAGTGACGTTCGGGGCGTTGTAGCTCTGAGTGCTCACTACGATTTAACTGATGAAAAATTAGCAGAAGAGACTAAAGAAAATATACAAAAGTATCTTGGTCCTAAAGGTTCAAAAACCGATGCCAGCCCAATTAATCATTTAGGCGAAGAAAGTAAGCCACTTCTTTTAATGCACGCTAAAAACGACAAAAATATTCCGATCGAGCAAGCTCGAAATTTTGCTACGCAGGCACAAAAACTTGGCGTAGACACTACTTTAATAGAGGTTTCGAATGCGAACCATAACTTGTCTTCGCTACTGCGCCGAGACTCCCCAGACCAAGCAGAACGCCTCAAGCTTATTGCAGACTTTGTGTTTGAAAATACTCAGTAGATTAGCGTGTGTGATGTAGCGCTACTTCCCGTCGCGACTCTAAATGCTTATACTAAGTAGAAACTAAGTGTGTAGGGAGCAATGTGCGCTGGAAAAAAGAAGGTAAAAAAGATCCACCCGGCTTAAAGGCTGAAAGAAAACGATCGGTTACCGTAGCTGTAATTTTACTGTCATTTGCTGTAATAGTTTTAGTCGGAGGTTTTCTGTATACCAAAGTTTTGGTTGATCGACCAGAAAAGGTTATTGCCGACGCTTTGGCATCTGGTTTGGAAGATGGCTTTTCTGATTCACCGATAGAATTCACAGGTGAAATTACCGCTGGTGATAAGACCGAGCAAGCACAGACTACTTTTAGTGGTATTACGGAAAAAGGTTTACTTTCTGGCAGGGGGAATCAGCACTACTTTGCAACCATCAATTACAAAAAAGCAGATAAAACTACTGTAATTGAAGCAGAATTTTTTACCACTCAGGAAGGTACGGTATTTGTTAAGTTAAAGAATCTTCAAGAAGTGGTTAATAAAATTGCGGGTGACGCAGAGCTTGCATATGGTAAAGAAGGCGAAGCTATTTTACAGAATGTGATCGCAAAATATCATAAGAAATGGATCAAACTTTCAGCAATTGAGGCTAACGATTTTGGCTTTACATTTTTATCCCGAACCAATGAATGCGAGGTTGCCCGGCAAGGAGTGAGATTTGACCAAGAAGATATTGAGACTCTTAAAAACGCGTATGCTAAGAATCCATTTGTGGTACTTGAAGAAGATCTAGGTAGCGAAAAAATTAATGGCCGCCGAAGCCATCACTACAAGCTAAGCCTTAATGAAGCTCAGATGAATGCTTTTATAGAAGGCAGTAGTCAACTTCCGTTGATGCAAGCACTTCGCTTGTGCCAGCAAACAATAATGTTTGGTCTGTCTGATACTGAACTAAAATCGTCTGCAGTAGAGCTCTGGGTTGACTTAGCGAATCACAAAATTACTCAGTTACGTGTTCAAAATACTAAAAATGCAGTTACGAGCACATATCAACTCAGTCCTTCGCAAAAAACTCCTCAGGAAAATATTGCGCGACCGAACGATGTGTTGCTGTACGCTGATTTTCAAAAAGAGATTGAATCGATTTTGGGCGTTCCATTGCAACAAGTTAGTACGCCAAACTGAACAAAAATACACCCTGATACTAGGGGCTAACTTCTGTGGGATAAGTACGGTATACTAATTGCATGCTTGATATACAGTTTATTCGCGACAATTCCCAAAAAGTAAAAGATGCGGCAACTGCCAAAAATGTTGCGGTTGATGTTGATCGACTACTTGAGCTTGATGAAAAGCGGAAGGTACTTCTGCAAGAAGTTGAAAAACTTCGCCAGGCTCGTAATGAAACCGCTGCACAAATGCAAAATGGTCAACCGGCACCGGAGCTTGTGGCTGAAGGTAAACGCATTAAAGAAGCGATTACAAAACTTGAGGCCGAACTTGAACCAACAGAGACTGAATATACCGAACTGCTTTTAGCTGTTCCAAACGTAATGGAAGAAGATGTTCCTATTGGATCTAGCGAAGAAGATAACGCGGTTCTCGAAACCGTTGGGGTGATTCCAGAATTTTCTTTTACCCCAAAAAGTGATGCTGAACTTGGTTTGCAGAAAGATCTGATAGACAAAGAGCGAGCTGCAAAAATTGCCGGTAGCCGATTCGCATATTTAAAGAACGATCTTGTTTTGTTGCAATTTGCACTCATCAATTTTGTGATGTACAGCCTCTCTAGCGAAGAGGTTATTGCTGAGATTATTGCTGAAAATAATCTTTCAGTCAGCACTAAGCCGTTCATTCCAATTTTGCCACCACAACTTATTAAGACAGGACCTTACCAGGCATCTGCCCGTCTCAATTCAGACGAAGTGACATATAAATTAGCTGACGACGATTTGTGGCTGAACGCCAGCGCTGAACACAGCCTGTGTACGATGTTTATGGGTGAAACATTACCGGCAGATCAACTTCCACTACGATATCTTGGCTATGCAACTAGCTTTCGCCGTGAAGCGGGTACATATGGTAAAGATACCGAAGGCATCTTCAGAATGCATCAGTTTGATAAGTTAGAAATGGAAAGCTTCACAAATGCCGAAGACAGCAGGGCGGAACACGACTTCATGGTTGCTGTACAGAAGTGGTTGATGAACAAGCTGAACTTGCCATACCAGGTTGTTTTAAAGTGTAGCGCTGATGTTGGAAAGCCTAACCGTCGTGGTGTTGATATTGAAACTTGGATGCCAGCCCAGGGCGCATACCGAGAAACGCACACAGCGGACTACATAGGCGATTATCAGAGTAGGCGACTGAAAATTACCACTAAGCAAGCCGGTAATAACGAACTAGTTCACACCAATGATGCTACCGCTTTCGCCATGAGCCGCATCTTAAAGGCATTGCTTGAAAATAACCAAACAGAAACAGGAGAAGTTAAGATCCCCGAAGTTTTACAGCCATACATGGCCGGTAAAACCACAATTTAACTTTTCGGATAATCTAGTAGAAAATATACTAAATATGCCACTGATCGTACTGGCTCTTACTTGTATACAAGAGTATAATAAGAGTGGAAAAAGGAGCAGAAATGATTACAAAAATTGATATCACAGGAATCCGTTACGAAGTAAGTGATGAACTAAAAAAATACCTTACAAAAAAGATATCAAAGCTAGATCGTTTCGCGCCCCGGCAAGCTCGTAAGAACATAAGTGCTTCAGTCAATCTTGAAGAACGAAAAACGAAAACCGATCGCAATCAGTGCGAAGTTATTATTCATCTTCCAGATAGACAGATTACCGCTAAAGAAGCAACAATCAATATGTTTGCTGCCGTTGACATTGTAGAAACTAAGTTGAAGTCACAGCTTAAAAAATACAAGGCCACTCACGGTGGCGACAAGCAAGATCATCACGGCGTTCTTCGCCGCTTATTCCGCAACCAACGCAACGACTAGGTACCTGGTGTCGGATATAGTCATGTGTTCGTTTCGAATTAGTGAAATCGTCTCGAAATAGTTCTTCGACTGATGTATAGTAGAGAGGTTATTTTCTGTATTTGTAAGAGAGGGAAGAGTTTTTCATGAAGAAGATGCTGACTAAAATTTTCGGTGACCCGCAGGCCAAGACTGTTAAACGACTAAAAAAACAGGTGCTTGCAATCAACGAACTAGAGACTGTTTACGAAAAGATGAGTCTCGAAAAACTTGCCAAACAAACTGAAGAGTTTAAGAAACAGCTGAAAGAAAAGAAGTCGCTAGACGACATTATGCCGCACGCTTTTGCGGTTGTTCGTGAAGCTTCAAAACGCACACTAGGCATGCGTCACTTCGACGTGCAACTGATTGGTGGTATGGCCCTTCACGAAGGAAACGTGGCAGAAATGAAGACTGGTGAAGGTAAAACATTGGTGGCAACTGCTCCAATCTATCTGAACGCACTCACAGGTAAGGGTGCTCACGTTGTAACCGTGAATGACTACCTAGCTCAGCGTGATGCTGGCTGGATGGCTCAGGTGTATCACGCCCTTGGACTTTCAACGGGTGTTATTGTTGCTGATCAGTCGTTTATTTTTGACCCTGAATTTATTAATAAGAACCACGTAGATGAACGCATGCAACATTTGAAGCCGTGTACTCGAAAAGAAGCTTACGGTGCTGACGTTACATACGGTACCAATAACGAATTCGGTTTCGATTATCTGCGCGACAACATGGTTAATACTGTTGAAAATCTTCGCCAGCGTGAACTAAATTTTGCCATTGTAGATGAAGTGGACTCTATTTTAATTGATGAAGCACGGACACCGTTGATTATTTCTGCCCCATCCGTAGATAGCGGCTCTGGCTATGCTATGTTTGCCGAAGTAGCACGCAAGCTAACACCAGAAGATTATGAACTAGATGAAAAACGGCGCAGTGTAGCACTGAACGACCACGGTGTTGAAAAGGTACAAAAACTACTAAAAATTAGTAACCTTTACGACCCAGAACACATCCGTTTGATCTACCATATGGATCAAGCCCTCAAAGCGCAAACATTATTCCGACGTGAGAAGGAATATGTAATCACCAAAGAAGGTGAAATTGTTATTGTTGATGAATTTACTGGTCGCCTTATGCACGGACGACGCTACAACGAAGGTTTGCACCAGGCAATCGAGGCTAAAGAAGGCGTAGAAGTTCAACAAGAAAGTATGACGCTGGCAACCATTAGCTTCCAGAACTACTTCCGTTTGTACGACAAACTTTCTGGTATGACTGGTACGGCATCTACCGAAGCAGAAGAATTCAACCAGATTTATGGAATTGATGTTATTGAAATTCCCGCTAACAAGCCGATTGCTCGTGAAGATCGAACCGATCGAATTTATAAAACTGAAGTAGGTAAGTTCAAAGCTTTGATTCAGGAAGTTAAAGAGCTGAATAAAAAAGGCCAACCAGTCCTAATTGGTACAGTGTCTATTGAAAAGAACGAACTACTTTCACGGCTTCTAACCGAAGCTAAGGTGAGTCACCAGGTTCTTAATGCTAAGAACAACGAAGGTGAAGCCGCAATTGTAGCCAAGGCGGGTCAAAAGGGTGCTGTAACGCTTGCAACCAACATTGCCGGTCGTGGTACCGACATTGTGCTTGCTGAAGGCGTGCGTGAACTTGGTGGACTTGTGGTGCTAGGTTCGGAACGTCATGAATCTCGCCGTATTGATAACCAGCTTCGTGGACGCTGTGGACGTCAGGGTGATCCTGGTATGACACAGTTTTACGTAAGCTGTGAAGATGACCTAATGCGTATTTTCGGTGGTGATCGCATAGCCTCGCTTATGGAACGTCTTGGCGTAGAAGAAGATCAAGCCATTGAAAACCGAGCAGTCAGTAAGACACTTGAAAACGCTCAGAAGAAGGTTGAAGGTTATAACTTTGATACCCGTAAGAATGTTGTGCAATACGACGATGTAATGAACCGACACCGAAAAGCCGTTTATACCATTCGCCGTCGCGCGTTAATGGCTGAAGACATCAGCAAGCAAATTAAGTTGATGGTTGAGCAAGAGGCTGAAACCTGGGCTCGAATTACCCCGCTGGACACTAAAGAATTCTACCGAGAGCTACATGCAACACTGCCGTTTAACGAAAAACAGCTGAAAGATCTGAAGACAACCGAAGACGAAAAAGAACGTGTTAAACGCTTCAAAGAATACGCCTACGAAATTTATGTTGACCGTGAAGAGGCGCTTGGAAGCGACCTAATGCGTCAAGTTGAGCGAGAAGCTTTGATGCAAGTACTAGATCAACTGTGGATGGAACACTTGGAAAACATGGAACACCTGAGAAGTGGTATCGGTTGGCGTTCAATTGGTCAAAAAGATCCATTGGTAGAATACCGCCGAGAAGGCCAAACTTTGTTTGAGCAGATGCAAGCAACGCTGAGAAGTGAAGTTGTGCGCGCACTCAGTCACTTGCAGCCACACCAAATTCAGCAAGTTGTTGAGACGGAGCTCACAAAAATGGCTCGTCAGTCAACTGACAATGCCAACCAAATTACAACCGGTGTTGCTTCGAGCGCCGAAGATTTTGAAGGCACTGTTGTCAAACGGGTGAAAGTGCCTGCAACTAAGACGAAAGATTCCATTAAAAAGAAGCGTAAGGCTCAACGCCAAAACCGTAAGAGTCATCGTTAGAACCGCTTTTTAAATACACATTGACTATGTCTGAGCTGGCTGGTAAAGTCGAGACATTATGAAAACGCTATTGCTTACAAAAATTCGCTTGAGTTGGTACTTTATGTTTTTTGCCGTCGCATACTTTATTGCCCTGGGGTTAATACCACGCTACACATTTGAGCCGGCAACATTGGCACTGTTTTCAGTAAACTCATTCCTGTATGGTTTTTATATCTCACCGGTATTGGCAGCCCAAAAAGCGCGAATAGAAGATCTGCACCGTATTGTTCGGGCCGAAGCGAATGCAGTTTTTGCAATGGTCTTATCGACAAAGAAGATGCCCAAGGCCCTGCGTACTAGCTTCCAAGACACATTTACTCAGTACTTAAAGCTTTCCGCAGCAGAGAAACATAAAGCAGCTGAAGATACGTACGAAGAGCTCATTAGTCGCTGCGTTGACTACAAGGGTGAATCTCATGAAGATGTAGATAAGTTGTTAGACAAAGTGGTGGCAAACCAGCAGAATCGCACAAACATGACGATGCAAATGGCCAACAAGGTCTATAGCAACGAATGGATGATTATGCTTGTATTGTTTTCTATTACACTAACGTTCATATTGCTTATTGATACTGGCTCAATGATTGCTATTCGAGTAGTGACCGCTCTGCTTGCAACGGGTCTCACAATGTTGATGATAAATCTACTTAAGTTGAATACTCTGACGCATAAAAAAGCCCGTTCTGTATGGGAGCCACTAAAAACACTCATTGAAACTCGATACTACAGAATCGATTAGTTTTACCTAGAAGATTACCCGTAAAACCTGTAAACTAGGTGCATATGCAGCATAAAGTAAAAGAAGTTCGTTTAAAAAACGGTGTAACCGGGTTGTTGATTGATATTCCACAGGCGCAGGTAATGAATTATGATTTCAGTCTTCGTGCGGGCTACTATCTGGCTGAAGAAGGTAAGTGGGAAACACCTCACGTAATGGAACACCTCCTTTGTGGGGCTAACCAAAAGTATCGCAAAGCACGTACTTTTGAAGCTGAAGTGAAGAAGAACGGTGCGTATACTAATGCATACACTAGCACATACAACGTGGGCTACGTAGGCGAGTGTGCTGATTTTGAATGGGATCGTATTTTAGATTTACTTCTTCTTTCAATAAGCCAACCAATGTTCTTGCAAGAAGAATTTACGGCTGAAATGGGAAACGTACGCGAAGAGTTAACTGGGTATCTTACCAACTATTTTCGACAGCTTGGCGTAGCGCTATCTGAGCGTGTTGGATTCCTGGTCACAAGTGACCGAAAGCGCCTGAGTGGTTTGAAAGATTTGACAATAGATGACGTCAGAAAACATTACAAAAAAACTCATCATCTTGGAAATACTAAGTTTGTCATTGCCGGTAACTTAAAGGGTCGCCGTGATGAAATTATTCAGACTATAGAAAAGAAGTTGCAACTTCCGGAAGGTGATTTGATTGATTTACCAGCAACTGTTTTCAAAAAACAAACCTCACCACTCTACATAGAAAACACTACCGTTGAATCGCTGTACGTTAGTTTTAGCATGTTACTACCGCGTCGAGCTTCAGAGGCAGAAATTGATGCACTTAATGCACTTAATAACATGTTATCGGGTACTATGAATTCACTTATTCTCGGCGATATTCGCGAGCGTGGCTTGGCGTATCACATTTGGTCAAGTGGCAGTCGCGGACATGATTATACAGTGTGGGACTTCGATTTTCAGGTAAGCCCAGAAAATGCAAAAGAAGTCATTCGGGTAATTGTGAAGCAGCTTAAAGCAGTACTAGGCGACGGTGTGACTGCAGAACTACTTAAGACTTCTAAAAACTTTGCCCTGGGTAGTTTTCAAATGGGCGCACAAACAGTTGGTAGCATTCTGAATGGCTATAGTGGTGAATACGCGGTTACTGGTGAAGTTATGGACTACTACCGCGTACCTGAACGCATTAAGGGTGTGACAATCAACCGAGTTAGGTCAATCGCGCACAGCTTTCATGATGAAGCAATGTGGGATCTAGGCGTTCTTGGCAACTGTAGCCAAGATTTTGTAAACGAGCTTTACGTTGAGCTCGGGAAGCTATGGAGCTGATTGTATGACGCATGACGCAAGAAGCAAGACGCAAGAAGTGGTTTGTCATGCTGAACTTGATTCAGCATCTAATCAATCATATTTGATTTGTAATAAGGCTCAGAATTATACTTTCTGTAATTCAGCCAGTAGCGACAAGCACAAAGAGCCAGTTATTCTACCTGCGTCATGCGTCATGCGTCATGCGTCTTATAACCCTGAAGGGTTTATTCTATGAAAGTAGCAATAGCTGGATACGGCATGGAAGGTGAACAAAACTTCCGTTACTGGCGCGCGCAAACTGATGACATAACAATTTGTGACGAAAATACGCCCTCGCGGACGATTCCGGAAAATACAAAAACAATATTCGGTGAAGGTGCCTTTTCACAGCTTCAAGATTTTGACCTCGTGGTTCGTACAGCAGGACTCAGACCAGACAAAATCAAAACGAATGGGAAAATTTGGTCGGCCACTAACGAATTTTTCAATCAGTGTCCGGTGCCAATTATTGGAGTGACAGGAACAAAGGGCAAGGGAACAACGGCGACGTTGGTTTCAAAGATTCTTGAAGAAGCTGGACGCAAAGTATGGCTACTTGGAAATATTGGTGTGCCAGCACTTGAGGTGCTTGAAGAAATCCAGAACTATTCCGGCAGTGACGGCGTTGTTGTGTTTGAACTTTCTAGTTTTCAGTTATGGGATCTTGAAAAGTCACCACAAACTGCAGTTGTTTTGATGATCGAACCAGATCACATGGACGTGCATGCTTCTATGGAAGAATACATTGCTGCAAAAGCGAACATTACTGCATTTCAATCTGAAGAAGATTTTTTGGTGTACCACCCAACTAACACTTATTCTCGGCAAATTGCTGAACAATCAAAGGCGCTTAAAGTTCGATTCATGACGGAAGAAGGGGCGAATGTCGTCATTCCCGCGCAGGCGGGAATCCAGAAATCAGAAACCGTGGATCCCAGCTTTCGCTGGGATGACGAGGTAGAACGCATCGTAATTCAAGAACAACTTATTTGTGCTGTTGAAGAAGTTGGGCTTCGCGGAAGGCATAATCTAGAAAATATTTGCGCCGCTATCACAGCTTCTTGGAACTTCACGAAGGATACTTCGGCAATTAAAAAAGCCGTTACGGATTTTAAGGGCCTACCACACCGCCTCGAGCTTGTTAGGGAGTTTGATGGGGTCGCATACTACAACGACAGCTATTCATCAGCTCCAGGTGCAACAATTGCAGCAATAAAATCATTTACTAACCCAGAAATTTTAATCTGTGGCGGTTTTGACAGAGGTTTAGACTACACCGAACTCGCCAAGGTAATCTCTGAACAAGAAAATATTAAAAAAATAGTACTCATTGGTCAAACAAAAGAAAAGATTGCCGACGCACTCAAAGCCACGTCTTATACTAATTTTGAAATTTTAAATACTACTGATTTTGCGGAAGTTATGGCGTACGCACATGAGCTTGCAGAACCAGGTGACGTGGTGGTGCTCAGTCCAGGATGTGCAAGTTTTGACATGTTCAAGAACTTTCAAGACCGCGGTGAACAATTTAGAAAGATCGTTGAGGAATTTTAAAATGGCTTACCAGTCACCATACCAAGCTTTCATTTTTGAAGATTATTCATTTGACCCAGAAACAAATATCGCGAACTTCCATTACAGTTTTGACGGCCAGCGCCACTTCAACGAACGCATCGTCATTCCCGCGCAGCAGATCCAGTCCTCTAATCCAGAAGCGCTAGAAAAGACATTGCAACTAGCTTTCTACACCGCCAGCACCTCATACTACAAAGCATTTCCAACTAAAAAAGTGATCTTCAAAAAAGCGCAACCCGATTCCTGGCAAGCTCAGTTCCTCCAAAAAATCTATACTGAAGGATTAAGCCAATTTTTGTTTGAAAATGATCTACAGCTTTCTGACGTAGCCACGTTTGAGGCTGGTGAATCCGAACAATCGGTAAGTAATTACAGCGGCGACGGAATTATTGCCCTACAAAGTGGCGGCAAAGATTCGCTGCTCCTAGCAACTCTACTTGAAGAAAAAGACATTCAATACACACCATGGTACATTCAGTACAGCCAAAGTCACCCTCATGTGCTTGATGAGCTCAAGTATCCGCTTAAGACTGTCAGACGTTCTGTTGATATTGAGGCGCTCAAACAAGCTCAGGCCGATGGTGGCCTGAATGGCCATATCCCCGTTACCTATATAGTGCTGAGCTTCGCACTGATTGAAGCAATCTTGCACGGAAAAAATACTGTTCTCGCCGCAATTGGCGCCGAAGGGGGAGAGCCGCATGAGTTTATCGGCGATTTACCAGTTAATCACCAATGGGCAAAGACCTGGGAAGCTGAACAGTTATTTTCTGAATATGTGACCAATTATATTTCTCCTAATATTCAAGTCGGGTCGCCGCTACGTGGTTTTTCAGAACTTAAGATTGCCGAACTCTTTACCAATCATGCTTGGGAAAAGTTCGGGCACAGCTTTTCTTCATGTAACAGAGCTAATTACGAACTGGGTGCAGACAACTCTACACTCAAGTGGTGTGCAGATTGCCCAAAGTGCGCCAATAGCTATCTTTTATTCGCTCCATTTGTTGAACCGGAAGAATTAAAAGCTTTGTTTGGTGGGGAAGATCTCTTTGCAAAAGCTAGTCTTACCGAAACCTTCAAAGGGCTTTTGGGAATAGATGGTGTTATGAAGCCATTCGAATGCGTCGGTGAAACCAATGAACTTCAAACCGCATATCATATGGCTAGAGAAAAATTCGGGCACGAAGCTTATCAACTTCCATTCGAAGTACCTAAGGCAGATTTTGACTATCAGACTGTGCAGCCACATAACAACCTAGAACCAAACTTCTATAACCTGTAGACTATAGTCATGCAGGAAATACTGAAGAAGATTACGACGTTGCAAATTAGTATTCAGAAAGCTTGGGACGAAGCAGGTTTTTCTGAGCGTGAAGAAAAATTGACGGAGCTGACGAAACAGCTAGAAGATCCAGAAATTTGGCAAGATAATTTAAAGGCGCAAGAAGTGAGTAAGCAGCAATCAAAGCTGACGACACAGCTTACACCATGGAAAGATCTTAGAGCTCAGATCTTAGATCTTAGAGAACTAGCGGAGCTGGAGGACGAATCGCTGAGGAGTGATATCGAGAAACAGTTGTCAGAATCTGAGGCAGCGTTTGAAAGGTTGCAAAAAGAACAGAAGTATAACGGTCCGTACGACGATCATGATGCAATATTACGCTTGCAGGCCGGTGCTGGTGGTGTTGATGCCATGGACTGGACGGCCATGTTGCTACGTATGTATCTTAGGTGGGCAGAAAAAGCAGGCTACAAGGCTGAGTTGGTAGAAGAATCAACCGGGGATGAAGCCGGCATTAAATCTGCAGTGATTTCGGTGAGTGGCGTGAATGCCTACGGAAAACTTCAATCTGAACACGGCGTTCATCGATTAGTTAGGTTGAGCCCTTTTAATGCTGATAACTTACGCCAAACCAGTTTTGCAATGGTAGAGGTATTGCCACAAATTGACGCACCCGATGAAGTAGAAATTGATGAAAAAGATATCAGAATAGATACGTTTCGAGCTTCAGGCCACGGCGGTCAGAGTGTTAATACCACCGATTCAGCAGTTCGCATTACGCATATTCCAACGAACATCGTAGTTTCAATTCAGAATGAAAAATCTCAAATTCAAAACAAAGAAACTGCCTTAAAAATCTTGCGTTCAAAACTTGCGCAACTACAAACCGAACAACATACCGAAAGAATCTCAGAACTCAAAGGGCCGAATCAAGAAGCGGCGTGGGGCAACCAAATACGAAATTACGTATTGCACCCGTACACGCTTGTAAAAGATACCAAAACCAAATTCGAAGTGAAAGATGCAGCCAAAGTTCTTGAAGGTGACCTTGACCCATTCTTGAATTGACAAATATCATACTCTCATGTTATAATAAAACATGAAATTACATAAAACAAAATCACTATGAGTGAAACTACAGCACCTCAATCAAAAATAAAATTGGCCAAATCACTACTCATGGAACATGAGGAACTGGGTTCTGCCTATCTTGATTCGCAATTGCCAGACAAAGCATACGGTATAGTCGTAGACAGTATTAATGAGAATGAGTATGCTGAGGTTGACTTCGATACAGCAGAAGTAGCAATGCTTGCTACTAGTATGCAAGCTAAACTTTTGCTCAAGCAAAATAGCACTCAAGAATCGCAAAGCAAATACAACGAAGCACTGCATTGGTCGAATAGGGCATTAGAGCTTACCGATGATCCATCATTACAATGCAAAATATATGCACAACAAGGTCTATTTCACGTCCGTTTGAAAGACTTTGAAAGCGCATCAACATCTTTTGAAAATGCACATATCCTAGGAGACGAGGACCCACAGTTACTGGCGGAGATTCTTCTGTATGAACACCATATTTACGCAAGCGGAGATTCGCCAATGTACGATCCTGAAAGTGCAGTGAGACATCTTCAGGAAGCTCAACGCTTATTTAAAATGCTTGGTGATGAGAAACACAGTAAATACGCTGAACGTTATATTTTGGCTGTGCTCGCAAGATCAAGAAAAATCGGAAAGCTCGCCAAGCACATTGTAAAAAGCGGAAAAAGTATGATGTCTGATAGAGGTCAGTTGGCCAAGCGGTTCGCTAAGGGCAAGTGATTCTTGATATTTTTCTAAATTAAAAACAATAAAATTACACAAAGTGTTGTAATATAACTTCCACGAGTACGTATAACAGAAGACCCGTAAGTGAAGATATACCTTCAGCAGATGTTGTGTTGAAGAAACGCGGCTATATATCTAATACTGTAAGAATGTTAGTACCTGAATCAGTTAGTGAACCAGATATGGGTTGTGGTGGTCGGGTTGCATTGAGTCTTGAAATTATAGAAATACAAAATGCTGAAAATCTCAAACAAGCTGTGCAAGAACTGAGATTAAAGTGCGCAAAGTGCGTAGTAAGTGATGTCTGTCTTCTTGGCCGTGTTCCTAAACCCTGATCTTGATACAACTTTGTGACTTTCTCTTGGTTTTGGTACAATCATAAGCGTGATATTGCTTGATAGGGTAACAAAAAAGTATGGGAAGAAGGGACTGGCGCTTGACCGCGTCTCTGTTCACATTGCCCCGAAAGAGTTCGTTTTAATTGTTGGTACATCTGGTGCCGGTAAGTCTACACTCCTCAAGCTTCTAACTCGTGAAGAAAAACCAACTAGTGGAAAGATTGTTGTAGGCGGAATAGATTACGACCGTCTGAAGAACCGAGAAGTACCACTGCTACGCCGTAAAATCGGTACAATCTTTCAAGATTTTAAGCTTCTACCAAACCGCACGGTTTTTGAAAACATCGCCTTTGCACTTGAAATAGTAGGCATGACCAACAAAGAAATTAATTACACCGTACCGCGCGTGATTGACCTTGTTGGCCTTAACGGCAAAGAAAAGAATTTTCCAAGAGAGCTTTCTGGTGGTGAACAGCAGCGTGTAGCTATTGCTCGTGCTGTGGTGCGCCAACCAAAAATTTTAATTGCCGACGAACCAACTGGTAACCTTGATCCCAAGCATGCGTGGGATGTTGTTTCAGTATTGGAAAAAATTAACCAGCATGGCACAACTGTTATTATGACAACTCACAACCAAGACATTGTGCATAAGCTAAATCGACGCGTCATTACTATAGATGGTGGGCGAGTGGCAAGCGACACTGCTGGAGGAGCGAAGTAATGAAGGGCAGTAGCATCAAGCGACGACTGATTAATACTCGAAGAGTATTCGTTTCGGGTGCGCATAGTTTTTTGCGTAACGCTTGGCTTTCTACAGCGGCAACTATTGTTATGACAATCACGCTTTCTTCAATATTATTGACGCTTTTTGCTAGCATGACTTCAACTAACACTATCAAATCGTTTGAAGATAAAATTGATGTTTCTATATTCTTTAAGGCCAATGCCACCAAGGCGCAAATAGATAAACTTTCTGAAGATTTACGCGGGAATCCAGAGTTAGAAGTTAAAGAAGTTATGTATATTTCTGAGGAAGAAGCCAAGACTAGCTTTGAAGAACAGAATAAAGATGATCTCAAAACACTGCAGGCTATTGCTCAAACAAAAGACGCCTTCCCAGCGAGCATTCGTGTTAAAACCCTCGACACCGCAAAGTTACAACAGGTTGTAGAAGTAACTCGGCAAGAAAAATACAAAACCATTGTAGATAAAGATTCCTATAAAGATGATGCCAAGCGTACGGCCGTTAACCGGCTTGGTAGTATTGCCAAGTTCTTACGCAATGCCGGTTTAGTAGCCAGTATCGTATTTGGTGCAATATCTATTTTAGTGATTCTCAACACCATCCGCATGACGATTTTTAACCGAAAAGACGAAATAGAAATTATGCAGTTGATTGGGGCGAGTAAGTGGTATATTCGCGGTCCATTCTTAGTAGAGGCGGGCATTTATGGTGCAATTGCCGGTATTCTAGCCGTACTGTTCTTCTATTTGGTTGTTCTTGCTCAGGCGCCAAAGCTAGGTGATTACGTGCAAGAGGTTACTCCGACTGTAGATAAGTTCAATGAAATGAGCTGGATTCTGATACCGGCAACCATCGCAATCGGCATCTTGATTGGTTCATTTTCTTCATACCTGGCAATTCGCAAGCACCTCAGACTCAAATCTGTTAAATAGGTGCTGTTTGAGCGTAGAAATACTCATACTGGTTGAAATTGACCACCGTATATGCTTATGTTAATCTGGATATACACTATGAAAAAAAGTTTAAAAACAAAAAACAGTCATAAAATTATATCTGTAGTGCTTACTGTTTTTTAACGAGTATATTTTTGGGTAGCCTGCATATTGTTCAAGCACGCTCGATTAGTGAAATCCAACAAGAAATTCAACAAAAACAACAGGAAAAAGAGGCTGCTGGTACACATTCGCACACTCTCGGCCAACAAGCCCAAGGTATCCAAGGTGAGATCAACTTGCTTCAAGATC
>OEIV010000638.1_pt1 | contig 18258 bp, 11 predicted proteins | sample 1539231 | NCBI WGS metagenome assembly OEIV01 (sample SAMN03794762, study PRJEB22550) | activated sludge metagenome | feature: wastewater treatment plant; material: activated sludge; isolation source: Wastewater treatment plant of a petroleum refinery complex | place: Argentina: Buenos Aires ...
AAGAACTTATCATATTAAACCTTGAAAACATTAATCCTGCAACCCATCAGTTAAAAGAACTTTACACTGATGAAAAGCTTACAAAAGAAACAAGGTACAAAGAAATAATTGAGCATACAGAAATATTCTTTGAGAGTGAACCGAAGATCGGCGGATTCAATTTAATTTCGTTCCTGCGTAAACCGATTATTCAAAGTCCATATAACATAGAAGAACAGCTTGATTTTATTCGATCAAACTGGAATGTATTTATTGATGATGAAATATTAAATAAAATTCTTTCCGGTAAAGATCTAATTCACGAAGATTACAAATTGTTTGTTCAGCACGGTGGTGGAGAAAAAGGAACGCCTCCCGTTCCTTCTTACGAATTTGATCACAAATATTTTGAATCATTAAAATCAAAACTTAAAGAAGGTAAAAAACTTTCACCTGAAGAATTTGAATATTATCAGCTTGAAGTAAACAGATTTACAGTAGATATTGATTGGATGCCGCGGGTTGTGATGATTGCAAAAAATGCATTTGTATGGATGCATCAGCTTACAAAAAAATATGGAAGAGAGATTAAAAGATTAGATGAAATTCCAGATGCAGAACTCGATACTCTTGCGCGCTGGAATTTTACTGCTTTGTGGTTAATTGGAATCTGGGAAAGAAGTTCAGCATCCAGAAAAATAAAACAAATGATGGGCAATCCTGAAGCTGCCTCTTCTGCGTACTCTTTGTATGATTATGTCATTGCAAGCGAACTTGGCGGTGAATCTGCATTTGAGAATTTGAAAACGCGAGCCTGGAAACGTGGAATAAGATTATCGAGTGATATGGTTCCAAATCATACTGGTATTTATTCAAAATGGGTTACAGAAAAACCAGAGTACTTTATTCAAAACAAAGTACCGCCTTATCCCAATTATAAATTCACCGGAATAAATCTTTCTGATGATGACCGCGTAGAAGTAAGAGTTGAAGATCAGTATTATTCTAAAACTGATGCAGCAGTTGTGTTTGAACGACTAGATAAATTTACTGGTGATCGCACATACATTTATCACGGCAACGATGGAACCAATATGCCGTGGAATGACACTGCTCAGTTGGATTTGATGAAAGCAGAAGTGCGTGAATCATTAATTCAAACAATTATGCACGTTGCTCGCAAAACTCCGATTATAAGATTTGATGCCGCGATGACACTTGCAAAAAAACATTATCAACGATTGTGGTTTCCAATTCCCGGTTCTGGTGGAGCAATCCCTTCGCGCTCTGATTATGCAATGACTCGCTCACAATTTGATGCGATTATGCCGGAAGAATTCTGGCGGGAAGTCGTTGATAGAATAAATGCAGAAATGCCAAACACTCTTTTACTCGCTGAGGCTTTCTGGTTGATGGAAGGATATTTTGTGCGCACACTTGGAATGCATCGTGTTTATAACAGTGCATTTATGCATATGTTTATGAAAGAAGAAAATGAAAAGTACAAGCTGCTTATTAAGAACACTCTTGCATTCAATCCGGAAATCTTAAAACGCTATGTAAACTTTATGAGTAATCCTGATGAAGAGACTGCGATAAATCAGTTTGGTAAAGGCGATAAATATTTTGGTGTTGCAACAATGCTTATAACTTTACCTGGCTTACCAATGTTTGCTCATGGACAGGTTGAGGGACTTTCTGAAAAATATGGAATGGAATATAAACGCGCTTACTACGAAGAGTTTACTGATGATAATTTAATTGCCCGACATGAAAAGGAATTATTTCCTTTAACTAAGAAAAGATATTTATTCAGTCAGGTTGATAATTTTGAATTATATGATTTTATAGATCCACATGGTATTTGTAATGAAAATGTTTTCGCATTCACGAATAGAAGCGGGAATGAAGTTGCATTAGTTATTTACAATAACTCTTACAGCGAAGCAATCGGAGTAATTAATTCCAGTTGTGAACGTGCTTATGGTGAAGAAGGCAGAACAAGCACTACTACAATTGATAAATCACTTGGAATAAATTCGGGTTACGGTTTTTACTATATCTTTAAGGATTACATTCAACAACTTGAATTCATTGCATCAGGTTCACAGCTAAGTTCTGCAGGATTTTCATTTCATCTGATGGGTTATCAAAGAAAAGTTTTATTGGATTTTAGAGAAGTTTATGATGCTGATGGAAGGTATAAAGTAATTTGTGATCAACTTAACGGCAGAGGTGTTGATTCTATTGAACGTGCTTTAAGTGAAATGAACCTTGCACCATTCCATAATTCACTTACTCATCTTTTCACTTCTATTAAGTTTAGCAGGTTACTTTTAGCGTTGGATATTTTTAATAAAGATGAGATTGAAATTCCCAAAATAGATGAAGAGGTATCGAGGATCATTAACAATCTCAGTAAAATAAAATCAATAAATACTTCTCAGCAGGACTTGATTATTCAAATTCAAACTGATATTTCAGCTATAAATGATTTTAACAAATTGTTTTTAGAAATGTCTTCAGCAAAACGACCAGCAAAATGGAGTTCAGAAATTAAGCCAATTATATCTCCTGAAAATGATAATGAACGAAAGAAGATACTGTCATTTATATTGTTAAATAAGATTCTTTTCAGGATATTGAATTCTGTTGAGGCAACTAATTCTAAGAATATCTTGTTTGATGAACTTTTATTGTGGAAACCTTTGTTTGAAATATATGGATTCTTAAGATATGATGATCCAGGCCGGAGTTATGGATTATGTAAGATTTTATTTGATTCGAATTTTTCTTTTGCTGATGATGCGGATAGATACTTTGTAAAAGTATTTGAGAATGATATTATTAGTTCTTTTGTTCAGATTAATGAATATGATAATATTAGATACTTTAACAAAGAAAGAATCGAAGAACTTATAAAATGGCAGTTTATAATTTCGTGTTTTACTATAATCTCACAAAATACTGTTAAGGGCAAGGTGTCTAAAAAAGCTTTTACGGATTCATTCAAGTCTGCTTTTGAAAAATATTCTTTAATAATCCAGGAAGTTTTGAAAAGCGAGTACAAAGTTGAAAATCTGGTTTCAATTCCTGAAGTGAAAGTAGTTAAGAAAACAAAATCAATTAAAAAGGCATCGCCAAAAAAAGTTGTGCAAAAAAAGAAAACTGTAACTAAAGTAAAATCAAAAAAGGATAATGAGAAAAAAAAAGAAGCTAAAAAAGAAAAGGTAGTTAATAAAGGAAAGAAAAAAGTAATAAGTAAAAAAACTAAAACTAAAAAGAAGGCAAAACCATGATAAAAAAGACGAATTATGTAATTCTGTTTCTGATAATAATACATTTTACAAACTATGCTCAATATAATTTTGAAGTTGCATTCCCTAACTTAACTTTTTCAAGTGCTCTCGATCTTCAAAATGCTGACGATGGATCAGATAGATTATTTGCAGTTGAGAGAAGCGGAGTAATTAAAGTTTTTCCGAATCAATCAACAGTAAATACAACAAAAACTTTTCTAAACATTACTGATCGTGTTACTTCAGGTGGTGAAACAGGATTGTTAGGATTAGCCTTTCATCCTAATTATGAAACCAATGGATATTTTTATGTTAATTACACAGCACCAAGTCCACTTAGAACAATTATTTCAAGATTTAGCGTTTCTTCAACCAATCCTGATTCAGCAGATAATAACTCAGAACTAATTCTGCTTACATATGATCAGCCGTATTCAAATCATAATGGCGGATGCGTGGCCTTTGGTCCGGATGGAAACTTATATATTGCTGCTGGTGATGGCGGTTCAGGTGGTGATCCGCAAAACAATGCACAAAACATTACAAATCTCCTTGGTAAGATTATTCGAATTGATGTTGATAATCCTCAAGTTCCTCTTAATTATGGAATACCAGCAGATAATCCTTTTGTTGATAGTACAAACGTAAATATCAGAAAAGAAATTTATGCCTGGGGATTGCGAAACACTTGGAGATTTAGTTTTGATCCAGTTACCGGATGGTTGTGGGCCGGAGATGTAGGGCAAGGTGATTGGGAAGAAGTTGATATTATTCAGAATGGTAAAAATTACGGCTGGAGATGTTATGAAGGAAATCATCCATACAACTTAAGCGGATGTAATGGGATTTATGAAAATCCAATTTGGGAATATTCACACTCGCTCGGTTTTTCAATATCTGGCGGATATGTTTATCGCGGTGAGAATGTTCCTGAACTTTATGGTAAATATATTTGTGGAGATTATGTAAGTGCGCGTGTCTGGGCAATTGATTATGATGGGATAAATCCTGCTACAAGTATACAAATCACAACAGCACCCGGTTCTATAACTTCATTTGGTGTTGATGAAAATAATGAACTGTATCTCGTGTCATTCAATGGAAAGATTTATCGATTCACCCCAACAGTAGTTCCTGTTGAATTAATTTCATTCAATGCTACAATAGTAGAAGGGAAAGTAAGACTGGATTGGTATACAGCGACTGAAACAAATAATTCAGGATTTACAATTCAAAGAAGTAAAGACGGATCAAATTATGTAGACATATTTTTTATTGGCGGTAATGGAACATCCACAACCAGAAACGTTTACAGTTATTTAGATGAATCCGTCAGTTCGGGCGTCTATAACTATCGTCTTAAACAGGTTGATTTTGATGGATCATTTGAATACTTAAATGTTGTTGCAGTTGATTTAGGTACACCCAAAGAATTTGTACTGGAACAGAATTACCCTAATCCTTTTAATCCAAGAACAGTGATAAATTATCAAGTTCCAATAGAGGGACTAATTTCTATAAAAGTTTATGATGTTCTTGGGAATGAAATTACAACCTTGGTAGATGAACAAAAATCACCTGGAATTTATAGTGTTGAGCTGGATGCAACACAATTAACAAGTGGGATATATTTTTATAAATTATCTTCGGGTACTTTTAATTCCACAAGAAAAATGATACTACTTCAGTAGAATTAAATTCTAAAACTCTTTTAAATAATTTTTTAATGGCTCAGCAATGAGCCATTTTTTTTGTAAATAATAAATTGATTGACATTTTGAGTTAAAAGGATTAAAATTAATCAACAAATTTTTAGCTGATCTTGAAATGTTAAAAAATAATTTCTATCGGCTTATTTCCACTCTACTCTGGTCCAAGGGTTCTCAAATCTATAATCAATTCCAAAGTCATTTGATCATTAAATCATTTTATTACTTTATTGGAGATTGTTATGAAAAAGATTATTTCACTCAGTATATGTTTATTGCACATATGCTTTTTTTCATTTTCAACAGTCGCACAGAATATTCAAGTGCATGATATGATTGGCAAAAAACAAAGCGAAGTGATAAAAAAATACGGTGCACCTGTTCACAAAGATAATAGTAATTCTGATATGCAATGTATTTATTACAAAACCAGCAATAATACCATGATATTCGTTGCAGACTTAAACGGAGTATATCAAACGGAGGCTACAAAAATTTTTGATACAGAACCCGCTATCAGAAAAGAAATTGATATGTTCATTTCAAATTCTCTTGGGAACGGATTTTCAATTGATACTGTTACAACTTTCGATTTTCATTTACATAAAAAAGGCACAAAAGTGGATTTGCAGATGAGTGAAAATAAATTAACCAAGAAGTTTGAAATCAGAGTAAAAGCAAATAGGGTTGAAGATTAGAACTTACTTTAAAATAAAATATATTTGAATTACTTGACTATCTAAGAAATCTTTCTACAGCAACAGCACAATTTTCACCATCAATTGCAGCAGAAACTATTCCTCCCGCATAACCAGCACCTTCACCACAAGGGTAAAATCCCACTATTTCTGGATGCATCAAACTTTCTCTATCCCGCGGAATTCTTATAGGTGAACTTGTTCTCGTTTCAACACCAACTAAAACAGCATCTTCTGTATAATAACCATGCATCTTCCTATCAAAATTGAACAATGCTTTTCTCAATCTTAAGGCAATAAAGGAAGGAAGTTCTTTATGTAAAGGAGCAGAAGTTAATCCAGGGATGTAAGAACATTTTGGTAAAGATGAAGAAACTTTTTCAGCTACAAAATCTGTTACTCGCTGAGCCGGTGCACTCTGAGTTTCGTTCGCTAATAGAAAAGCCTTCTGCTCTAGCTCTTCCTGCAGTAGTAATGCTGCAAACGGCTGATACTTTTCAAACTTTGTCCATTCCTGCTTAGTTACCTCAACTACAAATCCGGAGTTTGCAAAGGGAGAATTTCTTTTTGATAAGGACATTCCGTTTACAACAATTTCTTCCGGCGCAGTTGCCGCAGGAACAATTATGCCGCCGGGGCACATACAAAAAGAATAAACGCCTCTATCTTCAACTTCTGTAACTAAAGTGTAACCTGCTGCAGGAAGATTTGGATGAGTATCTTTGGTGTGATATCGAATTTCATTTATTAATGCTTGCGGATGTTCAATTCGGACACCCATTGCAAATGGTTTTGGATCAATCCTAATTTTTTTCTTGTGTAGTAGATAATAAATATCACGAGCTGAATGTCCCGTTGCAAGAATTACCGCATCACCAAAAATTTCCTGTCCGGTAATTATTCTAACTCCTGCAATTTTTCTGTCTATTAATAAAAAGTCTTCAACTCTGGAATTAAAATGAATTTCACCACCGTTATCAAGAATTGTTTGTCTTATCGCAGCCACGATTTTAGGAAGCTTGTTAGAACCAATATGCGGATGCGTATCTACAGCAATTTCAGGATCTGCTCCATGCTGAATTAATATATCAAGAATTTTTGTAATGTCGCCTCGCTTAGTAGAGCGAGTATAAAGTTTCCCATCACTGTAAGCACCTGCCCCGCCTTCACCGAAACAATAATTAGAATCGGGGTTTACAATATGATCTTGTTGAATGGCTCTAATATCACGTCTTCTTTCCTGTACATCTTTTCCGCGTTCAACAATTATAGGTTTAATTCCAAGTTCAATTAGCTTTAAAGCAGCAAACATTCCGGCGGGTCCAAACCCAACAATTATTACTTTCTTAACATTAGTAACGGGATTGTACTTAATTGTTTTTTTCTCTTCAGGTTTTTCATCAATATAAACATCAACCAAAATTCTAAATACAATGTGTTTACTTCGCGCATCAATTGATTTCCTTAATGGAATGACGGCTGAGATTTTTTCATTCTCAAGTTTAAGTTCCTGAGATGATTTTATAGAAAGGATTCCCGGAAGATTAATTTCATCCGGTGTTATGGATAACTCTATTTGATTTTTCATATTGTCCTCTACTTATGAGGAAGTTAATTGAATTATGAATTTAGAATTTTTAAAAGATAGCTTTAGTTGACCCTCCATCAACCTGAATAGTTGCACCTGTAATATAACTTGCTTTTTGTGAAGCAAGAAATACTACCATTGCAGCAATTTCTTCCGGACCTCCTAATCGATTCATCGGAACATCCTTGGCCATTTCAACCAAAATTTCTTCATGCGATTTACCAGATGTTTTTGCACGATTAACAGCAAGTTCGTAAAGTCTATGGGTTAAAGTATATCCGGGAGCTACATTGTTCACAGTAATATTTTTATTTCCAAACTCGTTGCTTAATGATTTAGCAAATCCTGTTACACCAGCACGCAATGAATTTGAAAGCATTAAATTATGTACAGGTTGCTTTACCGCAATAGAAGTTATGTTAACTATTCTCCCCCATTCCTGCTCAATCATTTTGGGAACAACAAGATTCGAAAATCTAACTACGCTTAGCAAAACTTGCTTAAATGCATTATCCCAGTCATCTTCTGAAAGATCCCGAAAAAATCCGGGTATGGGTCCGCCACAATTATTAATGAGTATGTCTACTTTACCAAAATGATTTGTGACTGCGTCGTAAAAATTTTCAATATCCTTATGCTGATTTAAATCGCACACTCCCCAAAATGGTTCTATGTGAAATTTATTTTTTATATCACGAGCTGTTTCAATTAAAACCTCTTTTGTCCGGGAACAAATTGCGAGGTTACAACCTTCTTCTGCTAAAGCCTCCGCAACTGCTTTTCCTATTCCAGTACTGGAAGCGGTAACTAAAGCAACTTTGCCTTTGATTCCAAGATCCATACATCAACCTTTGGAATTAATAATAAAAATTATTTTTGTATTTCAGAAACTATTTTTGCTGTATCAAGAGCTATAACCAATTCTTCATTGGTTGGTATTCTCATTACAGAAACTTTAGAATTCTCAGCAGAGATAATTTCATCACTGTTCTGATTTTTCAAATCATCCAGATGAATTCCTAAAAACTCCATTTCTTTACAAACTTCTTCCCTAATCTCTTTGGAGTTTTCACCAATTCCGCCTGTAAATACAAGAGCATCAAGTCCACCCATAGCAGCGGCATAGGCCCCAACATATTTTTTTATTCTATAGCAGAAAATTTCAAATGCCCACTTAGCTCTTTGCTGATTATCCTTAACTGCGGTCAGGATTTCTCGCATATCACTACTTTCACCGCTTATACCAATTAAACCACTATGTTTGTTTAATAAAGTATTTGCTTCTCCTACTGTTAATCCCTCCTTCCCCATAATAAATAATATTAAGGATGGATCAAGATCTCCGCTACGAGTGCCCATTAATAGTCCTTCCAAGGGAGTAAAGCCCATAGTAGTATCCATAGATTGACCATTTTTTACGGCAGCCATAGAACATCCATTACCAAGATGTGCTGTTATTATTTTTAGGTCTTTAACGTCTTTATTCAGTAATGCTGCTGCGCGCTGAGAAACATATAGATGTGATGTGCCATGGAATCCATAACGACGAATTTTATATTTTTTATAAAGTTCATAAGGTATACCATACAAATAAGACTTAGGAGGCATATGAGAATGGAATGCCGTGTCAAAGACGCCGCATTGTGGAGTATCTGGCAAAATTCTCTGGCAGGCTTGAATACCTTTTATGTTCGGAGGATTGTGCAATGGTGCAAGTTCAATATTATCCTGTAATACTTTTACTACCTCGTCTGTAATAAAAACTGAACCTGAAAATGTTTCACCACCATGAACAACACGATGACCAACTGCATCAATATCTTTTTTATCATCAATAACACCATGGTTTTTACTTAGCATAACTCCAAGAACATATTCAACAGCAATTTGATGATCCAGAATTTCACCTGCAATTTTAATGTTATTGCCATCGTATCGTTGATGAGAAAGAACCGCACCAGACATGCCAATTCTATCAACTAATCCTTTAGCTAACGCTATCTTTTTTTCTGTATCAAAGAATTGATATTTAATTGAAGAACTTCCGCTATTAAGAACTAATACTTTCATAATATTTTTTCCAATTTTATTTTACTTTCCCCACAAGAAATTAATTTATTTTGTTTCCGTGTTCATCGTATTTAAAAATTCCCTCGCCAGTTTTTTTGCCAAGCTTTCTTTCACGTACAAGTTTTCTTATCATAGGATTTGGTCTGTAACGTGGTTCACCTAATGTATTCCATAAAGTTTCCATCCAGGTTAAAACCTCATCCAATCCCATAGAATCTGCCATCTCAAGTGGACCATACTGAAAATTATAACCGAGTTTTAAAGCTGTATCAATATCTTTAGCTGTCGCAATTCCTTCTAGTAACATATGCATTGCTTCATTAATCAGTGGAACAATTGCACGTGTTGTAATAAATCCAGGATATTCATAGACCTCAACTGGTGTTTTACCAATTCGTGAAGCAAACTCTTTAACTTTTAAAACTGTTTCATTTGAAGTGTGAAGACTTTTAACAAGTTCAACCATTGGAATTTTTGGAACAGGATTTAAAAAATGCATCCCAATAACTCTTGTTGATCTTTCTTTAGAAATAGATTCCGATATTTTTGTAAGGCTTAACGTAGATGTGTTTGATACAAATATTGTATCTGGATTTGCAATCCTATCAAGTTCTTTAAAAACACTTACTTTAAGGTCAAAATCTTCCTGCACTGCTTCGATGATGATCTCAGAATCCTTTACCGAGTTAGTATCAGTTGCCCATTTAATTCTGCTGAATATTGCTTTTTTATCAGATTTTGTCATTGCCCATCTTTTAATTTCTCTGTCTATTGATTCAGTAAGCTGAGCTTTTGCAATTTCTAATTTTTCAGAATCAACTTCAACAATGGTTACCTCAAGCCCCATACCGGCAACAGTTTGGGCAATACCCTGTCCCATAATTCCAGCTCCGATAATGGCAACATGATTAATTCTATCGTCATCATTGGCGGAGTTTGAAGATTCTAATAAATCTTCTAATCTTAATTTTTCTTCCTGCATAAAAATCCTTACTTAAAACCGTCTTTAAAAATATAGTTTAAATTTTGTATTGGTAAACCAGAGAAAGTTGAAGATGTGCCGATCATTTTTAAGTGAGCAATTAGATATTTCAGGATAAATGATAAAGTTTTAAAATTATCATCCCCTGATGTTAATAATAAAACTGAATTGCACTTGACCGGATAAAAATCTTTTCTGTTTACTCTATTCATCTAAATACTAAAGTGAATCAAATTTTCACACTCAAAATTAACAATAAAAAAGGGGCAGTCCAAAGGATGATTGATTTTCAAAAATTAAATCTATATCTTTTTGTCAATCAAACTTTTAACTGCCCCGATTCAACTATTATCCTATTACTTAAGCAGAATAAGTTTCTTCATTTCTTTGTGTAATAAGCTATTATTCTGATCTATCACCTCAAATGAATAGAAATAAATACCTGAGGCATAATTCACAGCATTCCAGTTTACCGAATAATTTCCTGAACTCTTAATTTCGTTGATTATTTCTTCTAATTCTTGTCCAAGCGAATTATAAATGCTGATCTTTACATTTGCTTCTACATTTATCCAGTACTTTATCGTGGTTGTTGGATTAAATGGATTTGGATAATTCTGGGATATTGATATTTCTGTTGGTATGAATTCTACTTCAACTGCTATTACATCTGAATATTCAAAACTTCCGTTATAATCTACTTGTTTTAATCTGTAAAGTACTGTGCCATTATATGGAAGTGATTCAAAATCATCTTCATAAAAGTAATTTCTGAATTCTGTTATTGTTCCAGCTCCGGCAACAATATCCAGCTTATCCCATTCCTGATTCTTAAACTTTCTTTCAACTTCAAAATGACTGTTATTTGTTTCTGTTGCTGTTTTCCAGTTTAGTACAATTTTTTTATCTGTTTGGTTTGCTGTAAATGATATCATCTCTACTGGAATACTGAAATCTACAAAGGCCTCATAAACTCCTCTGCCGTGTGTACCTGCTCTTAGCATCTGATTTCCCGGAGAATAATCAAGATGCATTACAACTGTATTTGGCATATCTGTGGATATTTCAACCCAATTTACTCCATCATTTTCTGTAACAAATATTCCAATATCTGTGGCTACAAAAAATGTATTTGGATTACCAGTGTTTCCGGAATAAACAAATAAATCATTAACCGGAGAATCTGGTAAATTTCCGCTAATCGAAATCCAGCTGGATCCACCATTTGAGGATTTGTATACTTTGTTTGTTCCAAATCCTGAGAATGTTAAAAATACTTGATCTGGATCGGTTGGATAAATTGAAACCGATGTAATAGTTTTACTTGGTAAGCCTGAAGTTACATTTGTCCAGGTCAATCCTGCATCTGTCGATTTAAATACCTGGGTACTTGATGTTGCAAACATTATTGTAGGATCTGATTTACTTATTGCCATTTCTCTGACTGCACTTGTATTATTTACATTTGCAGAAATTGCTGTCCAGCTTCCACCATTATCGGTAGAACGATAAACCCTTTGACGAGCAACATAAAATGTTCCTGAAGTTACTGGATGAGCCAGAATTGGGGCTACCCACGCTACACTTTCACCTGTATTGATTCCTGTTGTAGCATTTTGCCAGCTTGAACCTCCGTTAGTTGTCCGTACCAATCCACCGTTTTGAGATTCACCTAGAATGTAATTTGCATTGAATGGATTAAAACATACTTCACCGCCATCACCACCAAATGCTGCTGCCCAATTCAACGTTGAATAAGTCTGCTGTGTTCCGTTATCTTGTGTTCCGCCAAGAATTCTACTTGATTGGAATGGACTTGCAGCAATTCTGTAAAACTGTGTAAGAGTAAGATTCTGATTATAATTGGAAAAAGCATCACCATTATTTGTTGTTTTCCAAATACCACCATCATTACAAACAAAAAAAGTATTTTCTATTGTTGGGTGGAAGAATAAAAAATGCTGATCAACATGAACACTACCACCGGAATAACCATTTGTAATATTTGTAAAATTTGTTCCATCAGTAGATCTAAAAACATCTATTACCCCAACATAAACTTTGTTTGGATTTTTTGGATTAACTCTTAGATATAAGTCATACCAGGCTTGTCCACCCTGACTCTGAAATTCAGAAGTAGTTGTTAGTTGAGTCCAATTTGCACCATTATCTGTTGATTTGTAAATATTAACTGTACTGCTATAAACTGCAGCATACATATAGGCCGGATTTGTCAAACACAAATCAAAATGAGTTCTAGTTCCAGTTACTAATCCGCTTCCAAAAGCTGCAAATGTAGATCCACCATCTATAGATCTTCTTAACCCATTACTACCGCCGACTGCAAATACTGTATCACCTGAAGAAGTAAATACAACATCATCAATTCTGCCAGTTAAAATTTGCGTCCAGGATGTTCCAGAGTTTGTGCTTCTATACAATCCGCTGTTTCCAAGTGCTGCTAGGAGATGACTGCTGTTGTTTGGTCTTACTTTCAATCTGGAAAAATAAGTAGAAGCTGGTAAGCCGCTTGTAATATTCGTCCAGGTAGTCCCTCCATCTGTTGATTTCAGTAAACCTCTTCCGTAATAAGATGCACCACTATATGTAGCCTCACCTGTTCCAGCATAAATTATACTCGTATTGGCTGGATCGATTTCTATTGCACCCATCGATAAAGATACCTGCTGATCTGTTAATGGAATCCATGTAATTCCAGCATCAGATGATTTCCACACACCACCATTAGCAGGACCAATATAAATAATGTATGGATTTGAAGGATCAAAAGTACCACTAACTATTCTGCTTGAAATATTTCCATAATTAAAATATGCTCCAGGAGTTGGTCCAAGACTTACCCAATTAAATGTAGGAATCTCAAAATTATTATCAGTTAATACTAATTGCTCATTTGTTTGTCTTAGCAATTCTCGCTGATCAAGAGAATTTTTGTAAGCATCAGTCGGAATAAATTCTTCCGGAAATGCACGTTGTTCATAAAACCACCACTCTCGCATAAATGATTTACGAGCCTTTATTTCATCCGGTGCTTCGGTAAAGACACTTTGAGGTTTTAAAATGTCTGTATACTGCTGTTGTGCTTGAATAAAAGTTGATAGCACTAGAATTATAACAGTAAGTAATTTGTGGAAGTGTTTAGTCATGATTTCTCTCATTTTATTTAATGTATAAAAATACAACAGAAATCATTCCAAATAACGAACGATTCAATAAATCTTTTTTAGTATTTTAATGAGGTAATTAAGTAAATATTACTATGCAAAATCAAAAATACTCCGCTTATTACTTACTGAAAATTGAATGAATAAATGACCATAATAAATGCCTTAACTAAATATTTTGGATACAAAGATTTTAGAGCAGGACAACAGGAAATAATTGACGAAATTATTCAAGGGAAAAATGTTCTTTCAGTTCTACCAACAGGAGCTGGCAAATCAATCTGCTATCAGATCCCAGCTTTAATTAGTGACAACTACTCAATTGTCATTTCACCTCTAATAGCATTGATGAAAGACCAGGTTGACTCATTAAATAAAACTAATGAAGTTGCCGCTTTTATTAATAGTACACAAAGTTATTACGAAACTGAAAAAGTATTTCAGGATATTCATTTTGGTAAAATAAAAATTGTATATGTTGCGCCTGAACGCTTAGAAAATCCTGAGTTTGCTGCCAGGTTAAAAATTCTTAATCCTCAATATTTATTTATTGATGAAGCACATTGCATTAGTGAATGGGGACACAATTTTCGTCCTAGTTATACCAAGTTAAGAGATTTTATTGAATTCACCGGCATAAAAAAGATTTCTGCTTTTACCGCAACCGCAACACCCGAAGTTGTTAAAGATATTGTTAAGCAACTTGGATTAAAAAATGCTAAAGTCATTATCAAAGGATTTGAACGTGAAAATCTATTTGTAAACGTTGAGATAACAAAAAAGAAAAAAGAACGATGTTTAGAACTTGTTCATCAATTCAAAACCCCTGCTATTATTTATACATCATCTCGCAAAAAAGCTGAAGAATTAGCTGAATATTTAAAATTAAATAAAATCATATGTGAGTATTATCATGCCGGACTTGATCCCATAATCAGGAAAAAGATTCAGGAAGATTTTATTGAAGATAGATTGCCTTTAATTATCGCAACAAATGCTTTTGGGATGGGCATCGATAAGAAAGACATTCGATTAGTTATCCATTTTAATTCTCCAGGATCTATAGAAAACTATTATCAGGAAATTGGACGTTCAGGCAGGGATGGAAAGAACTCTCATACTTTTTTACTGTATGATGAAAGTGATATTCACATTCACGAATACTTTATTTTTAATTCCTACCCGACAAAAGAGATTATTAAAAACATTTATAATGCTATTTGTGATTCTGCACAAATTGCAATTGGAATGAAATCAGATAAGCAAATACCGATAAATCTTGGATATATAAAACTTCACACTAAACAGGATATATCCGGTGCAATAATAAATTCTGCTTTAAAGTACTTAGAAGACGCTGATTATATAAGTGTTAACTCCGCATATAAATCAGTAAACAAAATTAAAATACTCTTAACTGAAACAAGATTGAAAAGCTTTGTAAAAGGTACATCCAATGAACTAATGAAGGATGTTCTATTAAACTTTTTAAGAAATTATGGAAAAGAAATTTTTTCACGATTAACAACTATAGATTTAATAGCCTTGCAGTCTGAAACTGGATTAACAAAACAGGAAACCAGCGAAACTCTAATGAGTTTGGAATTCCTTGGTATTCTTGAGTTTTTAAAAGCCGATGGAAAAGAATCTATTTCATTGATTAAACCTCGTGTTAGAGTTGAAGAATTAAAGCTGAATTATAAATTAATTAACGAATTGTACATCAGCTCCAAACAAAAGCTAGATAAAATGGTTGATTTTGTTTACACCAATGAATGTAGATTCAGATATATTTTAAAATATTTTGGCGAGGATGCTAATACTTATGCATGTGGTAAATGTGATAATTGTCTTAAGCAAAATGGTTCACTTGAGAGTTCAATACCATATATAAAGGAAAAAATTGAAGATTTACTTGATGAAGAATTGAATGGAATAAGTGAAAAACAAATCACTGATATTTTACTTGGTACTGGGAAAAACATTGAACAACAAAATAACAAGTACTTCAATTCTTTGATTCATTATAAGAAAGAGGATATTGCACGAGCACTAAGAATTTTGATAAGAGATAATAAAATTCAGCAAAAATCAGTGGGCAGAAATAAATTATATTATATTCCCGATAACGAGTTAACGCTAGTGCCGGATTCTGAAATTGTTGTAGATTCTAATAAATCTTTTGAAAATAATATTGAACTGTATCATGCTTTGCGAGAGCTAAGAGAAAAAGCATCAAAAAAGTTTTTACAATCTGCTAATATAATCTGTCCGGATGATGTATTATCAAAAGTTTCGCAACGAAAGCCAAAAACTAAATCTGAGTTATTCAGTATTCCTGGATTTAACGAACGGATGTTTAATAAAATTGGAAATGATTTTCTCGAGACTATCAACTCTTTGAATACATCAACAATCAATAAGAATAGGAATGTCGAGAATGTTATTCCGCAGAATATTCTTGAGACTTATAATCTCTTGCAAAAGAAGTATTCACTTCAGGAAATTTCTAAACTTAGAAAGCTTAATGAAGCAGTTATATCAATGCAGATAGAAACGATTCTTGGATATTTACCGGAAACAGATATTTCATCAATTATTTCAACAGATAAAATCGAATTAATTTCTGAGAATTTTAAGAAAGGGAAAAAGGGGCTGAAAGAATTAAAAGAAATACTTCCTAAGGATTTTTCTTATCCACAGATACGGATCGCTCTGGCAAAGATTTCACGTTAATCGTTTTAGGTATTGGTTTCATTCTTTCGATATAAACAATCACACTATCAAAAAAAGGCTGCCATTTTTCTGGATCATCGTTATAAAATTTAATAGTATTGTCATAATCGTTTTCAATTACTTTAAATTTTTCTAAAACTTTTTCTTTTATAGTAAGTTGAGATAAAGAGGAAGTATCCTGCATAAAGATCATATCTGCATAAATTTTTATAAATTTTTTTTCATCAATGGCGGATGATTTTTTGCAGGATTGTAACCAACTTGAAATTACAATTGCAAGAAAAATTAGGAAGATAGATCCATATTTCATTTCATTTTCTTGCTTGCTTGAAACAATATTTTCTTTTCGCGCTCAGTCAGATTTTGGTAGCCGGATTGACTTATTTTATCAAGAATTTCATCAATCTCAGCCTGTGTAACTTCACTTTCATCTTTGCTATTTATATCATAATAATTTGCTTCATCAACGCTGGTATTACGCCTGAATGTACCCGCAATATTATCAAATATATTATTTTGAGATTTACTAGTTGATTTATAAAAGTAAGATCGTTTAAATAAGTTTTTTAGTTCAACATAACTGTTTTTATCAAACATTATAAACAAAAATCCAAATAGTGCACCACCAAGATGTGCCAAATGTGCAACACCGCTTGATGCTGAATCAACAGCCAGGAACTCAATTACAATTAAAAAGCCGATCAAATATTTTGCTTTAACCGGGATTAAGAAATACAGGAATATTAAATTGTCAGGGAAAAACAATGCATAGGCAATTAAAACACCATAAACAGAACCCGAAGCTCCGATTGTTAATGCAGGTACACCTCCGAGCAAAGGTGAAAAAAATAAATGTAAGAGCCCGGCACTAATACCGGCCAGAAGATAAAAAATTAAAAACTTTTTTGATCCAAAAACATTTTCAATGCTGGAACCGAACATCCACAGTGCAAACATATTAAAAAGGATGTGCGAAAAACCTCCATGCATAAATTGGTATGTAATTAATTGCCATACCTGAAAGTTAAATGGCCAATCAATATACCCGTTAATGTTTATTGGATTTAATGCCAACCACTTATTTAAAAATATTCTTCCTTCAATTGTGTTTTCTAGTAAAATTTGAAAGAAGAACACAATGCCATTTATTATTAGCAAATTTTTAATCACGGGAGGGAATGAAAGAAATCCTCCACCAAAACCTACTGGCCGATAATTATTATTCAATCTGATCCTTAAATTATTTTACGTCATTTAATGCAACAACACCAGGTAAAGCTTTGCCTTCAAGAAATTCGAGAGATGCTCCACCGCCAGTTGAAACATGCGATACTTTGTCTTTTAATCCTGCTTTAGTAATTGCAGCAGCTGAATCTCCGCCTCCGATTACAGTAATTGAACCAGTTGCAGTTACATCAGCTAAAACCTTTGCAATTGCATTTGTACCTTTTGCAAAATTATCCATTTCAAAAACACCCATTGGTCCGTTCCAAACAATAGTTTTTGCATTTCTCAATTCATCTGAAAATAACTTAATTGTTTCAGGTCCAATATCCAATCCCATTTTATCGGCTGGCATTGCGTTAACGCTTACCACAGTTGAAGGTGAATCATTACTAAATTCACTAGCAACAACAACATCTTTTGGAAGCAGGAATTTTATTCCTGATTTTTTTGCATTAGCCAAAACTTCTTTTGCAAGATCAATTTTTTCTGCTTCAAGTAAAGAGGTTCCGATTTCTTTACCTTCTGCTTTGTAGAAAGTGTAAGCCATTCCGCCACCAACAATCAGTGTATCAACTTTTCCCAAAAGATTATTTATAACATCAATTTTACCGGAAATTTTTGCACCACCTAGAATGGCAACATAAGGACGTTTAGGATTTGTGATTGCCCCGCCAAGATAATCAAGTTCTTTCTGCATTAAATATCCGGCAGCAGATATTTTTATAAACTTGGTTACACCTTCAGTAGATGCATGTGCTCTATGCGCACTTCCAAAAGCATCATTA
>OEIV010000639.1_pt1 | contig 18245 bp, 23 predicted proteins | sample 1539231 | NCBI WGS metagenome assembly OEIV01 (sample SAMN03794762, study PRJEB22550) | activated sludge metagenome | feature: wastewater treatment plant; material: activated sludge; isolation source: Wastewater treatment plant of a petroleum refinery complex | place: Argentina: Buenos Aires ...
TCTTTAACGAGGAGTGCTAGAGGGACGACTGAGGCTGAAGCCAGTATCCTTTTTATTGATAATTTAAATTTGGGGGAACTTTCGGGACAATATGGAGGAATCATTATTATAAAATTATAACATAAAACTAATATAAATACAAACACTGATACTAATGTACTATTCAATGCATATACTTGTAGCATGGTACTGTTGATGCATGGATACAGTAAAACACGACAGTGAAACGCCCGCACATGGCCAGCAGGTAATTACTGCATGCGCGTTTATCACACATAACTTTGACGGGGTAGTGAAGGTCTTTTTGCCAAAACGAGCAAGCACTAAGAAATTCTTACCCAATGTATTTGAGCTCGTTGGTGGCCACATCGACTACGGCGAAGATATAGAAGCGGGGTTGAAGAGGGAAGTACGCGAAGAACTGGGCAAAGAAATTACCCTCGGCGATCCATTTGCAGTCTTTACCTACATCAACGAAGTCAAAGGTTCGCATTCAATCGAAGTTATTTATTTTGCAGAATTTATCGGCGGTATCGACGATATCACCCTGAACCCCGAAGACCACTCAGAATACGCATGGCTCTCTGAAGCAGAAGTGCGTGAGCGGGTCCAAGAAATTTCTTCTGACGGCACTAACATGGACCCCGAATACCTCTCCATCCTTAAAGGTTTCCAGAAGCTCAAAGCCTAAATCGTAGCTTCAGCTTGAAGCGTTGGCAAAACGGGAGCAGGCACAAGTGGCTCGTTGTCACTAACCGGCGGGTTTTTAAACGGGCAAGTGAGGTCATCGCGGCAATAAAGTGCTACACGTGTAACCTCTATTGGACGTAATTCATCTTCTGAGGGGTGTGTCATAAAATAGACATGAGCGAAATTGCAGGCATGCGACCCGCACGCGATTGGCACAAGTAATTCCGTGGCTCGACGTAATTTTGTGATATCAGCTGGCTCTTCAATACCAGATGTTTTGACTAAAACGTTATTGCCCCCTCGTTCCACACCTGCTGGCCGTAGGATAAAGTTACCTTCGTTATCACGTTCGAAATTTTTGAGTATCATTTAAAAAGTATAACGTGCCCTGTGCGACTAACCAAAAGCGTATTTCATCTGTAGTGTTAAAATAATTCTAATGCGAATAAACTACCGTTTTCCAACTATATTAATACTAGTTGGATGTATTGTCTCTCTCATTGGGTGGTTCACTGTGGTGCCCATTTTGACAGTTGGCGTCGTAACGTTCCTCGCCGGTTTATATCTGCTGCCGCACTCGTACTGACCGTACGAGTTGACAAAAATAAGCATAAGTGCTATAATCCATTCCATAGTTAACAAAAACAAAAATTTAAGAAAAGAAAATAAAAAATGAATGAAACACAACCCAATATAACGCCAGAAATGCGTCACCAAGGCATTAACCAGACGGCCGAGCAGATTGGACGCGTCGCAAACTTGCTTGCACAACGAACAATGGAATCCCCTCAAGCTGTATCTAGTAGTAATTATGAAGAAGGTGAGCTTCAAATGAGTCGTCAGGTTGATGAAGGTGTTACCGTATCAGCAAAAAGAGATTCAACTGACACAAGTGGTCCTATTATGCACAATGTAAATCGTATCACCGTAGAGATAAAAGGTGAAGACGGCAACGACTATGAAGCAAGTTCTTACTATCGTCATGTTCCAAAACAAGATAAACCGTACTTAAGAACAAAAACGAAACCCGTTGCGACTGGGGTAATTAAACAAAAGAATCGAGAGACGAGTCGTAGTATAGAAGTTGTAGGATTAGCAAGCGAAGAAGGGGATCGCTCATCTGTTCATACTAGTCTAGAAGAGAAGAATAAGCTGGTAGGACATAGTGATGAAGTACGAGCGGCCCGAAAAGCAGCTGCAAAAGTTGCATGGAATATGCGTAATGAGTTAGTCGCACGTAAACAGCGTAAGACCGACGCATTTATCGATAAGCTAAACGAATTTTAATTGATAATAAAAACAAAAAGTTAGGTAAACACAATGTCACTACATCCAGAAGCATCAATGCCACAGCCAGCACCAGAACTACCAAAACCGCAACTATTTGATTACGAGAAGTCAGGCGACGTAATGTTGCAAACAACAGCCGCTGAAGCGACCGGTAAATTCGTAGACAGAACGGTACCAGATTTAATTAAACGGTCGCGAGAACTCCAGAACAATTTTAGTGTCGGCCAAGATTTACTAACCCCCAGCCCCGAGGCTCAGCTATCACGTGGCTTTGACCATCGCACGATAGCTCATGCGAAGGGGAGTGAAGTTCAATCCGAACTATCTTTTTGCGATTTTATAACGGTCGATAAAGATAAGGTTTCTGCAGACGTACGTACTGAATTGCAAAGAAAAGGCATGAAAATGGGTCGCGTGGGTGTTGTGTCAGAACCACGCGTTGAACCAACAGAAGAAGAAGTAGAACTCGCAGTTAACGAAAAGTTGTCTAACTACGAAAATGACCCTCGTAACTTGCAAATGCTTGATGCTAAATCAACAGATGAAAACGGCGAGGTGGTGGATACCAATATGGTTGTGACAAAAACTGGCAATATCTCTTTGTCTCATAGACGCGGTTCTCGTGGTTTCCAGATGGAAATCGATGCAACGAGTCATGAAATAAAGAAAGCGCAGATTATGGACTCACAAAATGGTGAGTCAACCTACCAAACCATTGATCCAAACGCTCACGAGGTGGTTGATATGTTTACGATTGCCACCGATCATTTGGCTCGCGCAGTTGAAGAGCACGAGCAATCAAACGCTACTTCAAGACAACAGACCATTCAGTCGTTAATAGCCTAAAAAAGTATAACTATTTTTTCTTGCCGGAAGCCCTAGGTACCTGTATCTAGGGCTTTACGATTCTGCCACGTATCCGAATCAATCTGGTCGATTGATCAGCTTGCGATGGTCCGAAATATCCGCTTCTGCACGCTGAATCAGCCCAAGCAGTGCGGTGCACTGGTCATCGTCCAAGAGCTGCCCGCGTGAAAAATTATTCCGACGCGCATCCTCATCGGGGACGGCAGTAGGTAGTCGTTCTCTGCCCGAAACGATGCGCAGAGAATAGGGGTAAGCCCCATATTCATTTACTCGCACCAGAGTACCATCTTTCATTGCACTTGTTATTAGTGCTAACTCTGAGAAACGTTCAGGTGCACCCATATCCCCGAGTTCGTCGATGAGCATAATGCCGTTGAGTTGCAGCGCATCCACTTTAGTACCGGCAACAGTAAGTAAAAAGTCACTGAGTAGTGTATTGGCGTAATTCAAATGTCCTGTAAAAGCAAAATCCGGCGCACTCGCACGCTCCGCATTTCGTGTAAATTGCCCCAAAAATAACTCACCCGCTTCTTGAAAAAAGCTGACACGAGGCGGCACGCGCATATCCGACATAATAATATATTATAATACAAAAATACAAAAATATCAATGACTCACTCGGGGAGCGAGATTCACCTTATAAGTAAGATTGTTTGGTTTGCTACAATGTGCTTATGTCTTTGTTGAATAAAAAAATACACATGACCGTAGGCAGGGCATACACGCTGTTTGCACTGCTACCTGTAACAGTACTCGCATCATTTAAAGTGCATGCCATGTATCAAACTGCACACAATCCAAATGCTTACGACAGGTATGGTTTAGATATGTCGGACATGGGGAATTTGTTTATATACATGTTCATATTTTTGTTCGCCGCGCCTGTCCTTAAAATATTTTCAAAGCAACGCAGTGGCCAAATCGTTAAGCTAGACGATAATCAAACAGTAATCGTTCATGAATCAACAGGTGACGACACAGATATGAATCGAAACCAGAAATTCTGGTTTTATATGACGTTCTTATGTCTTGTGGTTGTGGAAGTTTGTACGTTTACAGATGCACTACTTCAGGCACTTTTTGTTATGGCAACCGCAACAAGCATACTAGTCCCTCTGGCATTTATTTTTTACGAAAGTCGTAGGGTTAGCACACTTCGTGAGATCGCCAAAATGCTCCTATATCTGATTGCACTATGCACGTTCAATATATTCGCAGCTTACGCATACCAGACGAGTGACCATTTTTTCTAAAGAGGGATATAAAGGCCAATGCGAAAATCTTCTCGCTTTTGGTAGAAATGGGTTGCGAGAATACGCCATAGCTGGTGTTCATACTGTTAAGATTGATGCTCTTAAGGTGTAGAAAACCTATTACTTTTGCCTAGCTGCGGAACTGTTACCCAAATGTTGACAAATATAAGCGTATATGCTATTATACCAACACGTAAGTAAAAATAAAAATTAGTTAAAAAAGAGAGTTCATTTTCATGGCCTTATTCAGACGTAATCCACCAGCTATACAAGACAGCGTCCTTAATCCTGTCGGACCATCTCAGCCAAATACCATAGGGCAAGACCACCAAGTTACGGATCAATTTGTCAGCCAGGCAGCAGGAATTGAAATAACCCCCGTCTTAGAGACAGAAAAGTTGTCAAGAGCAGCGCACACTTACGCTGATTCATGGAAGGGAATTGATACGATTATTGAACACGCTCAACTTACTGATGTCGTGGTTGAAAATACGATCGGGTCGTCTGTTGAAATGCCTGATGGTTCGGGAAGGGTAGTAAAAGCAAGAAAAACGAATCATGAAGTAAGAGACGTTTTACTTATGACAGTACTGTCAGCAAGAGTTCGTGCTGTAGATAGGCATGCTGAAGATTACACACCTTTTATATATGCTATTGATCGTGTTGATTACTCTCAAGGTACCGATGAAGATAAAACCTCGCTCGCAATCTTTGACAAGATGCGCCAACTAGCTACGATACTAGAATCTGAATATGCAAAAGTCGAATCTTCAATGAAGACGACTTTGTATGAGTTAGGTAGCTACTTACAGAAAGCAGGTACTGATACATTCATGTCTTGGCTTCGTGAAGCCTCTCTTGATGATGAAATGGCTACAGTAATGGAAATGATAGCTCAAGATGTTCACGACCCTCGTCGAGGTTCGCTTATAGAATCAATTGGGGCTGAAATAGAAGCCGATAATAGTCATGCGCTTGTTGGTAAGTTCGCAGAAGTCATTGATCAACAGGATGGTGAGCTTGAAAAAGAAGCTGAAATTATGACATTCGTAGCAGATTCTCTTAGGGCAAATGGCATTACCACTGACATAGCAAAAATCTTAACAAATCAGCCAATCGATAAATGGCCTGAAGATGTTCGCAAATCATTTTCTGCTTTCAAGCAAGCACGTAAACGAGATATTGAAACTGATTTGCGACGCTTGACTGAAGGTTATTACAAACGGACACGACGCTTGCCTTCAATCGAAGATTTAAAGAAGCTCGAACAAGCTAAGATTGACACAGCGGAAGAACAAGAGGTCCGTGCTCGTACAGGTAAAATGCCAAAAAGGACAAGTTTTAAGGGTTCGCAAGACCATATCATTACCGAGCCTGTAGAGGTCAAAAAACCTAAGGAAACCCAAGTAGCCCTAGCAAGACTTGTGAGTATAGCAACACGTGAAATAGCGATGGAATCAGGCAATCCGGAAAGTGTCATACAAAGAGTTATTGATCAATACGCAGCAGAATATAAACTGGATGCATCGCAGCTTCGTGTCGCTGAAGCAGATATCAAGAAAATGATTAAAGCGCTACAGCTTGATGCTACGCGTAACTATGGCGTTACGAAGTTGTCTGACGTGAGGCCGTTTAAATCAGGCGGTCAACAGCACACACTATGGCGCTTAAATCCAGCTCATTACAATGGCTTATCGGTGAGTCGTCGCGGAAAAGATACGCGCGTTCTCTACACCATATCAAATTCTGGAGTCGTTGGTATCCTTGGTGCATATTCGCATGACGATTATGAAGCTCAAATAAAAAATCTACGCTAATCTTGTTATCTAGTATTAATGTAATTCGTGTCTTGACACCGGCTTTTACAATATGCTAATGTCAAATTGTTACTACAAAAACAAAAAAAGGAAAAAATATGACTAGACAGCAATACCAACCAATTTTTGGTGCTTCCGAAAAAAAGCACGCACCAGATCCACCAATACCAAGAACAGAAAAACATTGCCAATCTTCACGCGCACGACCAGCCATGTGTGCACCATTTGATTGATAGTAACAACGTTTCTTTAGAATTAGTTTCTCGCTCAATAGTGTCTTGTTTTTAGTTTCTCGATTTTTTTTGCGGCTCCATTCTTTATTATGGGGTATGTCCGCGCACGCCTCCGAGAGCGGTGTGAGAATTATATCAATGCCGTACTTAAGCGGTAGAAGTCGGTGCATGTCATAAAAAATGCATGCATCTACACTTTAATTTATCAATCTAAAGAAACCAAATTACCGGTTTGATTAGAGTACTCTTTAGGTCGGGGTTAAATAATTTACAATAGTACAAAAATATGATATAATGTATTATTATGCAAAATCCACAAGATGAAACAACTCCAGAAGTGCTGACACCGCAAGAACTGCTTGGCGTAATCCCTGAAGGTGACGCTTCAAGTATTGTCAATCGGTATACCCAGCTTCGAAAACACTCAGGCAATGCGCTGGGAGTCTTGGCTGCGCAAAGCAGTGAGTATAACCGCATACAGGGCACTCATAATTTTGAATTCATACAAAATATTGTAGGCTCTTTTCCTGCTTCACATATTGATCTGAGCTATGACGATCGGCAAACGAGGGCGCATCCGGCAAAGTATCATCATGCAACTATTCAGAGTCTTGAGTCGAGATTTCATGTACCAGCGCAAGAAGAGGCTCCAGACCAGGCAATTGCGGAACTAGCCGGTATCCGTTCTGCTACCATTTGGCTTCGACAAAAGGCTGCTGATAGCCATGATTTAGAAGTGAATAACGACTACGGAAGTGCATCGTTTGTATCTTCACTAGAGTTGTGGCGACCGCATGTCATTATCGGCCATCAAATAGATGAAAAAGAGTCAAAGACACGGTTACTCCTTGTCCCAACAATAAGTAATCAAAGCGCCTTTAAGTTTAGTGGACAGAAACGGGATACTCTACTTTCGACGAGAGCGACTATAACTCCGAAGCGAGGCATTGTCACAGCCACAATGAAAACGGCACAGTACATGCAACTTCGCGCCATGCAGGATGCCCTGTTTTCTACCCCGTTTACCCCCCACGAAATAGAACACATGCATGACGGTCATACAGGAAGGTTGATACTCGATGGAGATAATCAGCGGATTATTCGTGCTGAACATTGCGCGGAAAAACTCTTAAAATTCAAAAAAGGTCCCGCCGATATTGACGAGTTGTCAATCAACGCTTTTGATATGCACATTGGCGGTATGCTTGATAGGACGATAAGTCCCATGGATTTCTTACAGTTCAATGTAATGGAAGATGCGCTCCGCACCTCAGCGATGCTTGGTCGTGCTGGTGCGTTTGAAGTGGCAAAGACTCACTTGATTCGTGTTACTGAACAGGACCCTCAGACAAAACTCGTCAACGGCAAATGAGTAATTCTCGTGATGGCGATTAGCGAGGTAAGCCAGTCTTATTTCGAATGGTACCAACCCTATTTCCGCTCATGGTTTATCCGTTAAAAAATGGTAGAATCATCCTCAAGTAAGTGCCAATATACATTTTTGAGTTCACATACAAATGATACAAACACCAGAGCAGCCTGAGCATTACAGGGCTTCGGCGCCCGTCTTGGTTTCAGAACACGCGAAACCTTTGCGAATGATGCAGTCCGAGGTATCTGACGGAGTCAGGGAGCTTCTGAATGGGCGTGCCAAAAGGCATGAAAAAGAACGACTTATTGCGCTTCGCCCGCAATTGGAGAGTTCGATGTTTGATTATCTCTACGATCGTGCATGTGATATTTCTTATCCGGCAGATGAGACAGATGGCAGGGTGCGTCTCGTTGACGCTGCACATAGCACGATAGCTGGCATATATGCGCGTGGTGCGCTCTATCATTCGAACGATTCGCCGGTCGAAGGCATTATCAACGCAATAGAGTTTCATCCTCGTATTCACCGCATCGCAAGAATTGGAGGAATCGCAACGATTGGTCTTGGTGCGTGGGGTGCTGTCCATGCGATTGACTCACTTCCTGTTGTCAAAGATATTGCCGCCTGGGGAGGTATCTTCACGTGGTCTCAACAGTTTGCACCGCATGATATGTTGAGTTCGATGCGATACCGTTCACAGTATTCATTGCGGAAAAAATTAGAAGACCATGGTCCCCAGCGCTATCACCCCGAAGAAATTGCACCCATTCTACGGTCAATCGACGAACAGGCATTAGAGCAAACGACCTTTCTGTTTGAGGCAGTGAATGCGAATAATATACGTGATTCAAAACGATGGGTGAAATATCATAAGGTTGCCCACAAGCTTATATTTGAAAAACTGCGTCTGTCATTACTAGAAATAACAAGCCCACTCCATCTTTCGAATCACGAGGAACAATTACAAGCAGCGCTTGTGCTCACCGCTGTATCAGTAGATGCGCTATACGCACAGCTTGGCCTCAACCCAAAACCACCAAGTATCGCCAAGCTCGTCCTGAGGAAAGTGCTCAGCGAGCGTTCCGAATAGTATCAAGTTCTGGATGATTGAGTTTTCATTCAAAAATTGACAAAATATATAAAAATATGTTAATATGTGTAAGTTAATTTAAAAATAAAAAAATCCTATGATTCAAGAAACTCATTACGGAGCAAGCTCCGACGTCATCCGAATTCACCAAATGCTTGACGCGGTGCGTCCAGTTAATGCTTCAGAAAATGCCCACACGAGCAGCGGTCTATTGCACATGAACAGTGAAGTAAAGCCGGAAGAATATTATGATATGAGCCTATTCACCGCCGATCCTCAAAAACGTGAGATAGGGCGTAAACTAGGGCTACTTACAAATAGCGCAACAATTGAGACGACATTAAATACGACGCTGATGGGCGCACATGAATCAATAAACCCATTCAGTAATCCTCCTGGCGTCCAAGAGATCAAACAGTATCAAAGAGCATTCAGTACAGAAACGACAAATATCCGTGCAAAAAAAATGCCTAATGATGTGTCTGTTAAATCAAGAGTTGATGTCACAGCTCAGCATTCAAGAATTCACAAGCAGGGTAGAGATCGAATTACGGAAGGAAGTGCATCAATCACCGAATCAAATGCGGTTAATGTACCCGATTTTGACCGACGTGCAATGCGGCATCCAAAAGTAACCCGCGAAGTATCATATGGTTCAGACGGTCATATTACGGTTACGCAAAAAAGAGGAAATGGAGATCGTAAACGCGTTTGGACAACCCGAAGTGATGACAGTAAGCAGAGACAAATAGCGCGGTCTGTTGCTGATGCTGTTGAGCTTCGCGCCGCTACTGATTTACGAACGAGGCGGAATAAAGCAGTATCTGATATATCCCCGCGCGAACTAGGTATCGCTCTCGCAAAAGCCAAACGCAAATAGTTATTGTTGCGGGGATATAATTTCTAAAGAATAACCAGCGAGCAGTTTTCCGCATTTTCGAGCGGGTGTATGATCTTTTTTAAGCGCTTCAGAAACGGCACTCTGACAAATAGATACAAAGCTATCATATTCTTGAAACGCTTGAGCTTCAGACAGCTCATGATGGATAATGCGTTTGCTTAATGCTTTGCGTTGTAACATTGCATTCATACAGAAATGACAAGAATCATACTCGTCACGAAGTCTGGCAGGAAGTGCTCGTAAATCAGGCTGAAGTTCTTGTTCGGGCATGTAGTAAGTATGGCGCTCGCCAGCATGTCAATGCAAGCATGAGCATTGTATCTATTGAAAAAAAATTAATAAAATATTATAATATGTATCTTATGATTTTAGGACCAACTGGTGCATGGATATCAGAAGGGGAGTATCGTCAAAACTTCCCTGATAGGGCAATGATGGGCGAGCTTGCGCCTGGATACTCTTATGAAATTAGCTCTTTGTTACATAGAAATATACACGGACTCGAAGCGCACAGACGCCCTATTAGGATGCAAAACGTTCAACAGATGGGTGGATTCGCTCTTATTTCATTCATCGTTGAAACACCTAAAATCTCCACGCCAGATGGCACACCTCCTCCTGAAGATTTTATTTGTAAGGGTACTGTAAACGAAAATGGTCTGTTGTATTCAGAGCAATACAATATTCGATCAGTACGCATCAAACAAATGTACCTCTCATTTGACCTAAGTATCTCCGATGACGACCTCTCTCAGCTCAGCACATCACTGTATGTCCCCGCATAATAGCTTCGACTTCAATTGCTGATATACTGAAATTCGTGAGACAGAAATTAATTTTGAGAAAATTTGCGTCATAAGAAATAAAGAGCTAAATGCGAACAAAAAAAGAACTAAAACAGGGAAGTGAGTCAATCTTCTATGTCAGAAAAAGCTGAAGAATCAAAATATTCCCAGAATACCGCACATAAAACCGAACCAGCAGCACGCTCAATTGTGTTTTTGGGTGGCATGAATTATGACGAAGCGAGAAATATCGAGTCAGGCAAGATGCTCATGGAGCTACTTGGCTACAATTTGGTTATTACGCTCGGTGAAGAGTCTAGTAATCCAAAAAACGACGACACGGTTATTTTTGAATACGCTGATGGTATACAGCAAGAATTACCAACAAAACTTGCTATGAAGCAGCTCGATGATGACGCCGTGCAGCGGTACACAAAACTACACGAGCGACGCGCTCGCGAACTCATTGCACGTATTGAGTCATCAAGTGCGGGCCCCGTCGATGCGGTTTTTCAGTCAGTCGATACCTCAACAGGTATTCTTGCAATGCATGAACGTCCGGATTTATTCCGCCGTGTCGTGCTGCTCGATCCTTCAAGTATCGTTAAACACCCCACACCGAAAAAATTTTTTAGAGATCTGGTATCAACAGGAAGAATACGGACACTTTTTAGCCGAAAAGATTTGCCGACCAGCTCTCGGTATGAGACTCCATTAAATCGATATCAACATCTACAACGCATGAAAAAAACTGCCCGTTTTGGCAATATGCGCGCCACGTATTTAAGTTATCAGGCAAAGATGCTCCATGAAATTGCCTCAGCAAAAAATGCACCGATGATTTCTGTTATTGCGAGTGAATTTGATCACGCCTATAGCCCTGAGCACATACTCGAATCACTACAAGATGTTACGGACATTGCGACACTCTTTGTCTCGCATGCACGTCATGGTATCGGCGGTAAATTATCAAAATTACAAGATGTCGCAGCTATTTTGCAAGAACCGATTGATTTTAATCTACCACTCGAGAAACGGTTCAAATTCGCAGCTGGCGTTACTGAGGCGTATCGAGACCGGATTATTAAAACGCTCAGGAATCGGCTGTAGTAGCCAGAATTGACTTTTATTAACATAAGTGCTATAATTAAATTACAATACTCTAAAACAAAAACTTTAAAAATGAACACGCTCACCAGACCAGCATTTCACAGCGCTTCACCAGAACAAGCTAACGACCAGCCCTTTGATATAGTGAATACTTTTGAATCAATTGGTGCGGGTATTATCCATACTTTAGAGTCGAGTGGAGCAGACGGCGAGCAGTTATTACCATTCGCTCCAATCATTGAGCACCCCTTTGCCGCGACTATCGAAGGTATTTCATTTGATGCGAACGGGCAACTAGATACCTTTAGCCAGCAGCGTGTAGCTGATATTCATGACGCAGTACATCTCAAGGACGGAGAGTCTGTAGCAGATGCTTATAACCGAGTTTTCTGGTTTGGAGTAAAGAACCATTTTCGCAACCGAGGTAGTCAGGATGACAACTGGCTTCTTGCCGGTGGCCCATACAGCGCCCCTGAAGGTGACGGTATGAAAGACGAGTTAAAAGCCATTTTAAACAATAGCGCTATCCTCACGCCACGAATCGGGGTCGCTGATTTTAACGAAGTAGCTCATGACCATGTTGAGTATCTTGTGTCTGTAGCACGCGTAAATAAATTTGCTGGTACTCAAGCGGTACAGCAGGCACAACAAGCGGCGTAAATGAACGACTTCCAGAGCAATGAATTCGAGCCAATCCGCTATGCTGACGGTGGAGGTCTTCCAGTTCACTATGAAGCAATCCATCAGACAGTCGAGCACATGAAAAGGGCTATCGACCAAGGTGATTCCGAAGAAGTGACTCGGTTGATTAATCAGATTCCTGTTGCAGGTGAACAAACAGAGATTCAAATGCCAGAATTACCAACGACCATACAAGCACGCGAAATAGATCTCATTTTTGATAGTGCAATCTCCCGCAGCGTATTACCGGGACTGCTTGATCGAGAAGACGCAGCGCTCGAGCGTGCTGCTCATAAGAGATAAACACAAAGATTAGCACTAATATACTTGACTAATCAATAACAGAGGCGTACACTGATAGTATGAACTACCCAACTACCCTCATTGAAGCAGTTAGGTACTTTTCTGACCCAGAGGTCTGTATCTCCTACATGGCCACTCTGCGCTGGCCGAACGGTGCTATCTGTCCTACCTGTGGCCGTATAGACCCCAGCTACCTCAAAAGCCAGCAGCGCTACCAGTGCAGATCACGCCACCCTAAGCGCCAGTTCTCCGTTAAGGTCGGTACTATCTTTGAGGACAGTCCCCTCGGCTTAGACAAATGGCTGCCGGCTGTCTGGATGATCGTAAACGCTAAGAACGGTGTCAGCTCATACGAGATTGCCCGTGCGCTTGGTGTAACCCAAAAGACCGCCTGGTTCATGGATCACCGTATCAGAGCCGCTATGAAACACGGTGGCTTTGACAAGCTAGATGACCCAGTTGAGGCAGACGAAACCTACATAGGCGGTAAAGTCAGTGAAGAGCGTGGACGCTTTAGTAACAAGACTGCTGTCATTGGCGTAGTGGAAAAGAAAAAGCATACCGGACAAATCAGAGCCTTTGCCACCAAGCAAGCTGATGCCACGGTGGCTATGCCATTCCTGCGTGCCCAACTAAAACAAGGCGCAACACTGCACACAGACGAAAGTAAAATCTACTACCGTGCTAAGTACGAGTTCCTGCACGAGTCGGTTAATCACAGTGAGGGCGAATACGCCCGCCAAGCCGTATCTACCACGACCATAGACGGCTTTTGGAACTTAATGAAACGCTCCATTAAAGGCACTTACACCCACGTTTCCGCCAGCCACTTAAACAAATATGTAGACGAGCATACCTACCGCTACAATACCCGGATGCTCAAGGACTCCGAACGCTTTAACAGCTGGTTTATGGGCTGTAACAGGCGACTCCTGTATAAGGCACTCGTAAGCCGTTAATACTGTACCCTATGAAGTGTTAAGTCTTTAACTTAACAGAGGTTACTTACTCTCTTTTTGTTTCCTTTTTTCTATATAAATATAGTAGGGCATTTCTTTTTCTTTCTCTCTTCTTCTCTATCCATAAAGTTAGGGGTATAGTGAGGGCATACGAGTGATGGTGGTAGCTTGAGATTTTGGGTTATCACTATGAGTATTACTACTAGGCTAACTAAGCAACAGTTTGACTTACTAAGGTTCATGTATTCATTTAGATTCGTGACGACTAAGCAGGTTCAGACGTTTATTGGAGTCAAGAATATTCAGCAAGCTCAGCAAAGATTAAAAACGTTATTAGACAAGCAATATGTTGGCCGTAGGTACAGCTCGGACGATAAATTACTTGGTCGCTACGCGGCATATTTCCTGATGCCTGATGGCATGGAGATAATTAAGGGTTATGCCGATATCAAAGCCTTGCGGTTGATGCGCAAAGATCCGACCGCCTCACAGCGGTTCATTGACCACAATATAGCCATTGGTGATGTGGCGTACGATTTTAATCGCCTGTACAAGGACGTTTTGGACAGATCGGGATTCCAGACCAAAACGGACATTATGCAGGCCTCAAGGTATGAATACGAGAGCAACTGGGATGGTAGTGATGACTTTGAGATTATGACCAATTCTTACCCGAAACCTATGCCAGATGGCTTCATTGATGTGTGGGTTAATAACGGTAAACACAAGTCCTTTCATAGTTACTTTATAGAGGTCTGGCATGACAGTGTGCCATTCTGGGTTTACCGCAAACGCATATTGTACTTCATTGAATACACGGATGATGAAACCTGGCAGGAGTATTTTGAGGGCAACGATACACCATTAGTCCTGCTGGTATGTGATACCCCGGCACTGCAACGCCGAGTACAGCGCTTTTTACGCCGCATATACTTCAAGACCAGTAACGACTACCAATTCTTGGTGACGAACAGGCAAACGCTAGCAGGGGCAGAGGGTGATGATGAGATTTGGACACGGGTGGATGATGAAACGACCGAGACGCTACGGCTGACGGAAGTGTCAGAGTTAGATGCAGAATAAGAAGAAGTTAGCCTAAATCAACAGGCAGTTTCTTATTTGCTAGTTTGTTTTTGAGGTGTTTCACAACGCTACGCCTGATTGTAAAAAGGCGGAAGACACTATACATGGGTATAACAACGATAAAGATACCTGCAGGGAACGCATACAGTGGTCTTCTATTTGGTTGAGCACCGCTGCCATCTCCGGCAAGACCAATGAGTAGTAAGACACCGCCTATGAGGACAATCAGTATAGCTACAAGGGTATAGATCGCAAAAAGCCGTTTTCGTTTCTCCACGCTCACAAATTTCAATGGGTCAGCATAGGCCTCAAGCAGTTGTTTGCGAGTGGTTATTTTCATGCCTACACCGGCAGCTCGTTCATGAGTTCAATAAATTTAACCTCGGTTTCCGGTGTGACAATACCGAGCATGGTAGACACGCCGTTATCTAACCCGGTATCTTCAACATAGTGCTGTCTGACGTAATCTAAGTGCTGGGCGGTAAACGGTTCATCGGCACTCATGCCGAAGTAGTTCTTGAACTGCGCCATGCGTGCCAGCAGCTCGTCTGGTTCGCGCAAATAGCCCGGTTGATTTACCTCATTGTTGTCTATGAGGGCGCTAAAAGTGTTCCAGTCAAAACCGCTCTTTACTTCGGCACCAGCCGAACCACGAGCGTCCACCATGCCGTGATAAGCCTCATGTCCGGCGATGATGTCCTTTTGCCTGTCAGTAAGGGATTCTTCTGTTCTGGTTATGCTATCGGCATAGACCGTACCCGGCTGGCCAATCTTGCCGTGTCCGAGAGCAGCCCCGGATGTTCCGCCTACGTGTGCCGCCTCGCCATATCTTACTTGCGAATAGACACGTTCCAGATTGGTGTCAAACTGTTCAAGCTGTGTTTGGTAGTGCGACTGAAAGCTCTCCGGTTTATCCAAGGGCGATTCAACCTGTCCGGGTGCGAGCGAACCGATGTGTCGCCCCACAAAGGCAGCGAACTTGCCCCGAAAGGCCGGGCTTTGCATACGGGCATACTGCAAGTTGAACCAGTTGCCTGAATAGTTGGCGGTTTCGGCTGGTGACAGGACATTGGCTACAAACTCCGGCTGAATCGGGTCGGGGATATCCTGTTGTGGCGTCGGGTCTATGGTTAGTTGTTCGCTCACGGTGTTACTTCCAATCATCGCAAGAGGCCTTGCAGCTATAATTTATTTCGATACTAAACTGTCCAGACTCAAAATTGTCGTCAGTCACTTTGACATTATAATTAAAGTGATACAGGTAAGGTTTGGTGGAGAATGATGCTCCAGCCTCATCTAGAAGTGTTTCGCCTGGGTATGCTTTCGCTCTTTTGTTTAATATCGCTTGTCTGGCTGTGAAGTTATACTCATTGTCCAGCGTGTAATAGTCAGATATCGCTGCCAGATTGATCTTCGCAAGGTCTGTTGAGCTAAAATCTGCTTTTATATACCCCTGTATGACAGTCCATTCATAGTGGGTGTTTGACCCAAACCAGTCCGCATATGGTTCGTATTTTACATATTCCCATTTGGGGTCTTGGTAGCTAAAGACCGCTTTGTCGGCGTCAGGGGTTAAGCCTGCCAGCATCTGCCTGAACTTAGGCTCGACATCCTCTTGTTTGAGTAGAATAGACTGGCGTCGGTACGAGGGATAAAATTGAGTGTAACCAACCACGCCTAATATTCCTACGGCGATAACAATGACGATGAGTATAATCTGTTTTTGTTTAAGGCGCACATCTAGAATATACCAAATTAAGGTGTGTTAAGATAGAGCATAAGAGCTATGAATCCAGAACGAAACCCCCAACCCCAGCAACCGTTCGGCGGACAGCAGCCTGTCATTGAACCGCCAATACAACAACCAGCGACCAATCCCGCACAACCTGTGCCGCCAGTCAGTCCGGTGCAGACACCGCCACAGGTGCAATCACCCTATCCGTACCAGCAACCGAAGCAACCAAATAAACTAACCCCTATCATTATTGGTGGTGTCGTTATTCTTATCGGCATAGTGGTTGGAGCTTTCCTGCTACTCGGTGGCGGCAAACCAGAAAGCTCCAATCAGTCAAATACTAATCAAAGCGCTACCGCAGAGCAAGATGAGGTAGTTGAAGAAACGGAACAGGAGCAAACAGCTGAACCTTCTGTCGAACAATCACAGTTAGACACGCAACAGAAGAACAGTGCCGCCAAGCTAACCGCAGCAATCACTGAATATACCGCTAACAATAACGGCAAATTGCCAGCTGCCTCGGAAATAAACAGCGCGTTTATTACTCAATACCTAAACGGAACTTTTAACGATCCCGGCACGGGTAGCGTATACAAGATTGTTGAAACAGACCCCACTGCGGGTGAAATACAGTATAAAACCGCGTCTACGTGCGGTTCAGATAACACCGTTGTCGCCGGTAGCAGGCGACAGATTGCAGTACGAGTACCACTAAGTAATGGTACTTACTACTGTGCCAGTAACTAGCCGCCATCTAAGCAATAGTCGCGCCCTTTGACCTAAATTCTTCCGCAAGTTTTTGTATATCTTCAACGTTTTTCTTGGGCGGGAACAAAGCCACTGGTTCGGACGCCAAAATATACGATGGCGAAATGAAACCGACAGGGTCGGATAAGTTTAATCCCATGCGGTAATCGCCTGTGTTCTTGGATAATTTTACCGTGAGTTCGTTTGGTTCTAGCGTGAAGTGGCGCTGTACTCCTGCTGGCGTGACTTTATATACCTCCCACTTTTGCTTGAAGTCTATGACTGTTCTGGTTGCAAAAGGCTGCTGATCATTCTGTCCCCTTGGCATATCTGGTCTGCGGGTGATAATCGGAAACACCGAGCCTGAACTTCCGAGTTCCAACCTAAATTTTTCTAGGACTTCCACGATCTTCTTTTCGTTGTTACTTATGAGCCGGTAATACCAGTAACCCCCGCCAAGTACAGCAGCAAAGAAAATGAAAACAAGAATCCATGTCATGTTGAGCAGTATACAATCTTTGCTACACAGGCATAAGCTCTAATCCTTGTGGTTTTGACTTATCAGCTACCAACTAAGCGAAATCTTTACGGCTACACGGCTGATCGTAGTACGAGTACTGCTAAGTGATAGCACTTACTGCTGCGCCAGCAATTAGTCATCGCTACAGTATAAGAAGGTGCTAGACTTAAATCATGGCAACAAAAAAGGCCAAAAAGCCCTCAACCCCTAAAAAACTGGTAATAAATCCATCGGAAAATACCCCAATGGCCAAGTTCCATAAAGCCATGCAGAAAATCGTATCTGCCCCGAAAGAGAAGTTAAAAGATAAGTAACCCTACCAAAAGCGGGGTTGTTAAAGATATTGATTAGCCAAGTATGTTAGTGCTCAAAGATTACTATTGACATAAGCGTCTCATTATGCTAATATTTATGTAGTTTCGTCAGAAACAAATCAAAAAAGAGGGTAATATGGCTCGAAAGAGCCATAAGATGAACCCTCTTTTTTATTTGTAGACGAGCGGCCGGTGGGAGACAAGTTATTAACAAAGGTGAAAACAGCTCAAGGCAATAACCTCGAGCGAGAGTTCACATAGAGCAACTTTAAGCTACGACTTAAAATGCTCTCTAAGGCTAGTATTTATTTATGCTAGAGCAGTTTGGCGTGGAGGCGAGCATCGGAGCCGGAGACGTATGTCCTATACGTAGCAGGCCGACGAAGCGGAGCATCCCGTCGAAATGCACAGCAGAAATGAATACGGTAAGGGAAAAGAATAATGGCAGGAACTAAGGCAGGTGGCCAAAAAGCCGCAGCAAAGAACAAAGCAAAA
>OEIV010000640.1_pt1 | contig 18241 bp, 12 predicted proteins | sample 1539231 | NCBI WGS metagenome assembly OEIV01 (sample SAMN03794762, study PRJEB22550) | activated sludge metagenome | feature: wastewater treatment plant; material: activated sludge; isolation source: Wastewater treatment plant of a petroleum refinery complex | place: Argentina: Buenos Aires ...
TGATTTTCGGCGGGATCGGGGGCTACGGTGTAGGGCTGCTCGTGACGCGCGCGCCGCGTGCGGTGCTGTACACGGCTTTGTCGTTGCTGGGCGCGGCGGCGATCCACACGCTGTGGGATGTGGTCGCGTTCGACGCCGCGGAGAAGTTCAATGCGAGCAAGACGCTGCGCTGGTATCACACGGCGGGGGGCGTGGCGCTGATGCTGGTCGGCATGGTCGTGTATCGCGCGCTGATCGCGGACGCGGCACGGCGCACGCGGGAGTGGCTCGGGGGGGGCGGTCTCAGGACCAAGCAGTGGCCGCCCGCGTGCTGAACTCCGTGCGGGGGGCTCTGAGGGGGGCCCGAGGGATGGAGACAGTTTGGTGCTTCCTCGGGGAAGACGGGCCTGGGTTCCCAATGTGCGGCGGGCATTTCGGCGTCGCGTGCGTGCTCTCCGCGGTATGCTGATGCTTCAGCCGCACACTTTTCGGAGCTTTTCGATGCGCCGCACGTTTTTGAAGACCACCGTTTCGTTCGCCGCCCTGTCCTTCGGCGTTGCCGCGTTGGCGGGATTGGGCGCGACCTCTCAGCCCGCCGCCCCCACCGCTCCCGCAGCCCCCGGCGTCAAGGCCTCGCCGCGGAACTCTGTGGCCGCGGACGCGCTGGGCCTGACCCTGGGCACGCAGGCGTGGACGTTCCGCGACCGCACCACGTTTGAGACCATCGACATCGCCGCCGAGCTTGGGCTCACCAACATCGAGCTCTTCGCGGGGCAGTCGCTCTCGCCCGAGCACAAGGACGTGAAGGTCGGGCCCGGCATGGCCAAGGAGCACCTGGACGCGCTTAAGAAGAAGCTCGGCGAGCGCAAGATCACGGCCAGCAGCTTCGGCGTGGTCGGATTCTCCACCAAGGAAGAAGACGCGCGGGCGAAGTTCGAGTTCGCCAAGGCGATGGGCATGGGCGCGATCTCGTGCGAGCCGGAGTTCGAGGCGTGGGACATGGTCGAGAAGCTGGCGGTTGAATACAACATCCGCCTGGCGGTCCACAACCATCCCAAGCCGTCGCGCTACTGGAGCCCGGACATCGTGCTGGAGCACGTGGGCAAGCGCGCGAAGCTGATCGGGGCGTGCGCCGATACGGGGCACTGGCCGCGCTCGGGGCTGACGGCGGGGGGGCAGCGCGAGGAGGGCGCGGGCCGGGACGTCGAGCCGCAATTCAAGGACGGGGGGCCGGCACCGGGCAAGCCGCGCGAGTACCTCGATCGCCCGTGGGGCACGGGGCACGGCGACGCCAAGGCGATGATGCGAGAGCTCGTCCGCCAGGGGTTCAAGGGCGTCGTGCTGGTCGAGTACGAGAACACCGAGGGGAAGGAACTGGAAGAGAACGTGCGGAAGTGCGTGGCGTTCTTTGATTCGGCGGCGGCGGAGATTTTGAAGGAGCAGAGGAAGTAGATCGCCCGGCGTTCATCATTCTCAAGGAGAATGCGGCGGCGGCTATCAACGGATTGAGTTACCGTCAGGTCGCGTGATCGGATTGGTGCGGGCGGATGTCGGCGAGGCGCGGAAGGAGTGATGACGATGACGACGTGCATTACTCGTGGTGTGCTTGCGGCGGTTCTGGCCGCGGCGTGCGCGAGCGGCCTTGGCGGGTGTGTGATTTCTCCTGCGGGCGGGCCGTATGTCGTGCATAACCAGATCGACAAGCCCGTTCGGGTCGTCATTCATCCCGACTGGGGCACAAGGGGCTGGGCCCAGATCTTCCGCGTAGAGGGGTACCGTGGAGTGGTTCTGCCCGGGGGAATATGGAGCACCGAGGATGCGAGCACGACGACCCGCATTCCGATTGACTGGGATGCTCTCGGTATCTCTTCGGGTCACTGGGTCGAATACCGCGTGGAGCTACAGCCGCCGCATCTGTTCGTGGTTCAGGATGAACGCACGACCTATTTGTCCAAGCTTCACTCGATCACGATTACGCCGGACGGTGGGCTTGAATGCGCCGATCAGATGCGGGCCGCGATTCCGAACAACCGAATTTTCGAACGACGCTACCTCGGCGACGATTTCAATACAGTGAAGCGACAGCCCCCCGAATAGCCCCACCCCAATCTGCCCGATTCCCTCAACTCTCTCTTCTCTTGAATACTTGACTTGCCGATCCTGTATTCGTATACTGGGCCGCGGCGTGTGTTTCCCCCACAATTTCCCGCCGCCCACGGAGGTCTACCCGTGAAGCCCGCCCAGAACATCCACGAGGTCACCGGCGACATCCTGCTGAGCAAGGCCGCGGTCATCGCCCACGGCGTGGCCCCCAACGACGATTTCCACGCCGGGCTGGCGCTGCAGCTCCGCGAGCGGTTCCCCGCGATGTACAAGGACTTCCGCCACTATTGCCAGACGCATCACCCCAAGTCGGGCGAGATGTGGGTGTGGTCCGGGTCTGGGCCGAATGGGCCGGTGCGGATCGCGTGCCTCCTGACTCAAGAGGCGGCGTATGACCATGGCAAGCACCCCGGGCGTGCGACGCACGAATCGGTCAATCACGCGCTCAAGAAACTGCGCTCGCTGATCGACGCCGACAAGCCGGGGAGCGTGGCGCTGCCCAAGCTCGCGACGGGCGTGGGCGGGTTGAAATGGGAAGAGGTCGAGCCACTGATCCACAGGCACCTGGGCAACATCGAGATGCCGGTGTGGCTGTACACGAATTTCCAGAAGGGACAGGCAGCAAACGAGACACTCCTCACCGCTCGTCGCTGAACACTCGCGACGAGCCACCCTCCTGCAACCGCCTCTGCCCGCGATTTCTTCATCCGCGGGCGAAGGCGGTTGTCGTTTTTGTGCGGACCGAGAGTGACGAGTGACGGAGGTCACGAAATCACGAAGGCACGAGGAGACGAACTGTTCTCTTCGCTGATGCTCGGGGCCCGCTAAACCAACTTCTTCGTCGGCGCGGCGACGTTCGCGAGGAACAGGCCGCCGACGAGCGAGGCGGCGATGAGGACGACGCTGACGGCGATCTCAACGCCCGAGAGCACGTCGCGGCCGAGGAGGGCTTCGAGGCTCTTGAAGCCAAGTCCGCCGGGCACGAGGACCATCATGCCGGGGACGGCGACCAAGGCCGCGGGACGGGCGCGGAGGCGTGCGTAGATGTTGGCGGCCAGGCCGACCATGAACGCGCCGACGCTGACGCCGAGTTCGGGGCCGAGGATATATGCACCCGCGCGGGCGCCGAAGAACCCGACGAAGACGGCGACGAGGGCGGTGAAAAAGTGCGCGGAGCGCGAGTTGAAGAGGACGGTGTATGAAACGGGCGCGATGACCAGCGCGATGAGCTGGGTCCAATCAGGAAGGGGCGAGGGATCGGGGTCGCCGACCGTGCCAACGAAGCGTTCGGCGATCGCGCGCCCGACGGCGACGCCCATGCCCACGAGGACGAGGGTCATGAGCGCGCCCATGAGGCGGGCCGTCCCGGAGACGAGGTTGCGCGTGGCGAGTTCGGTCATCGCGAGCGTGATGGTCAGGCCGGGCATGAAAACGATGAGGCCCGCAAGCGTGGCGAGCACGGGGGAGAAGGGCTGCATCGCGGGCGAGAGTGCGGCGGCGAGAAAACCGCCCGCGAGCCCAGCGAAGAACTCGCTCAGCCGCGCCATGGTGGGCAAGCGCGAGGTGGTGATGGCCAGCGCGCCGGCGGACAGCCCGACGATGCCGGCGACGACAATCTCGCGCCACCCGCCGCCGAAGAAGCGGCAGGCGACGCTCGATGAAACGCCGAAGGAGCCGGCGCGAATCCACCACGGGAAGCGTGCGGGGATGGCGAGGATGTCGCGGATGCGCGCCAGGCCGTCGTGCGCGGTGGTCGCGCCGGAGGCGACGTCGTCGGCGACGCGATCGACGCGGACGAGCTTGTCAAGATTGGTCTCGCCGGGCTCTACGCGGAGGAGGCCGGTCTGCTGCGCGCCGATGGGGCCGAAGGAGGCGGTGATGGAGGTGGGCGTGGAGAAGAACTGGCCGTTGGGAAGATTGAGGCGATCGGAGATGCGGAGCATGGCCTCTTCGAGGCGGTGAGCGGGCGTGCCGCAGATGTGCAAGGCACGGCCGAGTTCGAGGACGAATCCGACGGACTCGGGGTCGAGCGGGGCTGGGGCGGGAGAGTTGGGCGCGGCCTCGTTCATGGGCGGATGAGGGTAGCGGGGAGACGATGAAGCCCGAAACCGGCAAACGATGCGGTCAGTAGGACGGATGCCGTCGAAGCGCCACGTATCGCGCGCTCCCGTGCTTTGGCCAAGAAAAACGCGGGCCCGGTGCGATCACCGAGCCCGCGCGGTCGTGCAAGGGCGATCAGTTCATCACCCGAGGTTGCTGAAGGCCCAGGTGTTGTCGACGCTGGGGTTGTTGGACCAGTCGAGGGCCTGGCCGTCGAGGTTGGACGCGACGACGTGGAGTGTGCCGTCGTCACCCTCGTAGCCCGAGAGGGCGCCCACGATCGGGCTGTTCTCGGTGTCGGGGAGCGAGAGGCTGGTGTACTCCCAGGTCTGGTTTTCCAGGGTCCACTTGAAGAACATCACGCTGCCTTCCTTGGAGAGGCCGGTGATGATGAGCTTGCTGTCGTCAGTCACGAAGGAGAACTGCGAGCCCTGTTCAAAGTCGGCGGCGCCGAGGTAGGTGGTCATGTCGGTGTACTGCCAGTCGGTTCCGGGCGCCCACCACAGCGCGATCATGTGCCCCTGCTCGTCGAGACCGGTGATGGTGATGCCGCCCCACTCGGTGACGAAGGTGGAGAGCGAGCCGACCATGCCGAGCGTGCCGGTGAGGCTGGTGAGGTCGCTGGAGATCCAGCCGTTGGAGGCGGGTGACCACCAGACGACGTAGACGTGCCCGTTGCTGTCGATGCCCGCGACGTTTAGGCCGCCCCAGGGCGTGACATAGCTCTCGATGTCGCTGGTCCAATCGGGGACGGGCTGGTCGTTGGCTTGGAGCTCGGTCTCGCCGATGTTGGTGCAGTTCCAGCGGTAGTCGCCGGACTCGTCGGTCTGGCCGTCCTGCCAATACATGATGGGCTCGCCCTCTGCGTTGACGCCGACGATGTTCACGTAGCCCCAGGGCGTGGTGTAGACATCCATGTCGGCGCCTGCGAAGGGCTCGGCGCCGGGGACTTCCTGCGTGAGGTTGCGGTTGCGCCAGCCGCCGTCGCCGTCCTCGGTGTAGAGGACGACGCCGTCGTCGGATTGGCCGGCGGCGTAGTACTGCTCGTTCTTGGGTTCGTCCATGGTGACGACGTCGCCGGTGATGTCCGGGCCGCCGGTCAGGTCGTGGAGATTGAAGTCCTGGTACTGCCCGTCATCGCCGCGGCGGCGGACGATGGGGGCGCCGTCGTCGCCGCGCGTGATGACGTTGCCGGAGCCGGACTGGTCGGCCTCGACCTTGGGCGTGCGCACGGTGATGACGAGGGCCTCGCCCTTGTCTCCCTCGCGCCCGTTGATGGTGAGCGAGGCCCGGACCTCGTGCTCTCCGTCGCGGAGGACGGTGAAGCCGTCGGTCCAGATCTCAACGAAGCCGGTGTCGTCGCGCGAGAGGGCATTGCCCAGGAAGATGCCGTCGGCGAAGATGTTCACGAACGCGCCCTGCGGCACGTCGCCCACGATGAACTTGAGCGGGCGCCCGGCGTTGTTGTAGCGGGTGACGTTGTCGGAGTGGTCGTCGCCGGTGTCGCTGATGTCGGCCAGATCGGGTGCGCCGGGGACGGCGATGTCGTCGTTGCTCCCGTCGTTGTCGTTCTGATCGCCGCCCTCGCCGAAGAGGATGACGGTCACGGTGCCGTCGCCCTGGTTGGCCACCGCCATGCCGTTGGCTTTGCCGAACCAGCCGGGGACAACCCAGGCGGGTTGGTCGCCGACCTTGACGACATCGAAGAGGACGACCGTGGCGTCGAGCTTGATCTTGAAGGCCGAGACGGTGTCGTCGCCGCGATTGGCGACCGCGAGAACATAGCCGTTGCCGGGCTCGACGAAGCCGAAGCTGGACGAGGGCTGATTGCCCGCGTCGATGGTGAAGGTTGGTGCGAAGGAATCATGGGCGTCGTTGCCCGTGAGGATGGTGACGTTGCCCGAGCCGGCGTTGGTGACGACCAGGTCCATGTTGTGGTCGTCGCCCGCGCGGTCGATGCGGACCGAGCCGGGCTGGTCGCCCACGTCGTACACGCCCATCTGGGCGAACGATCCATCGCTGGAGGCTGACTGATTGAAGAAGTCGTCGGAACCGAGGAGTCGGGCGATCACGGAGCCCTCGCCCTGCTCGTCGTAAATCGCGGCGAGGGTGTCGAACTGGCCCTGGTCGGGCTGCTGGCGCAGGATGTCGAAATAGACGCGCCGGAGCGAGGACTCGACGTACGCGTCGGAGTCCATGATGGCGCGGCAGACGTCGATGAGCTGCGTGCTCTGGTCGTCGAACATCGACATGTACTGCACGCGTTCGGTGACGCCGGGCTGGCGTCCGACCAGGCGCGGGAACGCGGCGTTGAACCAGGTCTCGTTGCCATGCCCGTGGTGGGCGACGAACCCGTCGCTGGTCGCCATATGGGCGAACCAATCGTTCCACTCGCCGGTGAAGCCCCAGGTGTCCTGCATCACGTCGCGGGCGGCCTGGTCGGGCATGAGGTCGAAGAGGCGCGTATACGCGCGGTCCATCGCCATGCGGAGGAACTCGTCGCTCCCCGCGATCTCGCTCACAATGTCGATGCGCTCCTTGGCGCCGGAGTCGAGGTCGGAGAGCCAAGAGTCGAGCTCGCCGGTGTTGGGCTCGCGATGAATGAGGCGCGTGAAGACGTCGTGGAGCCAGTCGCCGTTGCTCGGGGTGCCCGCGACGCCGGTGAGCACGGTGACGGTGTCATCGTCGGTGTTGGTGGTGACCAGATCGAGCACGCCGTCGGAGTTGACGTCGCCCATCTCGAGGAATGATGCGCCGTTGCCCACGCCGTACGACGCGTACTCGCCGAGGGCGGGCGGGCCGTTCTCGTCGCCCTCTCCGAGGAGGTAGATGCGTACGGCGTTTTCAGCGGGCATGAGCACCGCGAGGTCCATGCGCTCGTCGTGATTGAAATCACCGACGCGAACGGCGTGGGCCCCTTCAGGGAGATCGATCTCCGGGCCGCTGCCGAAGGTGCCGTCGCCGTTGTTCTGGATCGTGATGATCTTGGCGTTCTGTCGGTCGAGGGTGATGAGGTCGGGGAATGTGTCGCGATTGAAGTCGAAGATGCCGAGCTCATAGGGCGTGCCGCCGGTCGGGTAGTTGTCCGTGCTCTGGAACTTGCCTTCCTTGTTCAGGATGACCGAGACGCTCCCCGCGTCGGCGTTGGCGGCGGCGAGGTCCATGATGCCGTTGCGATCGAAATCGGCGGCGACGACGGCGTTGGTGCCCGCCGGGGCGGCCAGGTCGAACGGGAGGTAGCCGCCGCGGAGCAGCGTACGAGGTTCGAGAAGATCAAACGAGCGATTCGTCCCCGCCACACAAGCAAGCCGACAGCCACGAGCGCGGTTCAACATGAAGGGCTCCTTACCCAGTCTGCAGAGATGTCTCAGCCGGCCCCGCAGCCGACCCTCCGTCGTCGCTGCTTGATCGGTGGAGTCTCCACCCGGCTTTACACCACCCGCGGGTTATCCGGACAAGCAAACGTAAAGGTTGTTTTCAATCCTCCCAGTGGCGCGATTCCAGCGCCATCGGACGGTTCGACCACGCCGCGCTTGGGCCGCAAGGGCCGCACAGATAGAATTGTCCCTATGAGCACCTCGACCCCCGATCGACTTTCCGGCGTCACCGCTCCCGCCACGGGCCCCGCTGCCGGCAAGCCCGCCAAGGCGCCGGTCGACCCCAGCGCGGTCACCATCTCGGGCCTGGTGCTCGATCCGTCCTATGGCCCAAACACCATCGCGGGCGGGCCCCCCGAATCGCTCAAGCACATCGACCGCGACCTGGGCAACAACGCCCAGCCCGGCCAGTTCCCCTATACACGCGGGCTGTTCCCGCAGGGGTATCGCACCCGCCTGTGGACCATGCGCCAGTTCGCGGGCTTCGGGAGCGCCGACGACACCAACAAGCGCTTCAAGTACCTGCTTGCGCAGGCCAAGTCCTCGACCGCCGCCAACACCGGCCTTTCCACCGCGTTCGACCTGCCCACGCTGATGGGACGGGACTCGGACGACCCGCTCTGCGTCGGCGAAGTCGGCAAGTGCGGCGTTGCGATCGACACCATCGAGGACATGCACCGCCTCTACGCCGACATCCCCGTCGGCGAGGTCACGGTGTCGCAGACCATCAACGGCCCGGCCGCCGTCATCTGGGCCATGTACCTCGCCCACGCCATGCAGCGCGGCATCTCGTGGTCGACGCTGGGCGGCACGCTGCAGAACGACATCCTCAAGGAGTTCCACTCCCAGAACGAGTTCATCTATCCGCCCGAGGCGTCGGTGAAGCTCGTCGTCGACACCATCGAGTTCCAGTCGCGCCACGTCCCCAAGTGGAACAGCGTGTCGATCTCGGGCTATCACATCCGCGAGGCCGGCAGCACCGCCACCCAGGAGCTCGCCTTCACCCTCCGCGACGGCATGGAGTACGTCGAGGCGTGCATGGAGCGGGGGCTGGCGATCGACGACTTCGCCCCGCGCCTCTCCTTCTTCTTCAACAGCCACAACGAGTTCTTCGAGGAGCTTTGCAAGCTGCGGGCGGCCCGGCGCATTTGGGCCCGCGTGATGCGCGATCGCTACGGCGCCAAGAACGAGCGCTCGTGGTTCATGAAGACACATGTGCAGACCGCGGGCTGCTCGCTGACGGAGCAGCAGCCGCTCAACAACATCGTGCGCGTGGCGTACCAGGCGATGGCCGCGGTGCTGGGCGGGTGCCAGAGCCTGCACACCGACTCGATGGACGAGACGCTGGGCCTTCCGACCGAGCAGGCGGTGACGGTGGCGCTGCGCACGCAGCAGATCCTGGCCCACGAGACGGGCGTGACGCGCGTGGTCGACCCGCTCGGCGGCTCCTGGTTCATCGAGCAGCTGACCGACACCATGGAGCGCGAGGCGCTCAACTTCATCCACGAGATCGACCAGATGGGTGCGTACGCGGATTGGAACCCGTCGCGGGCCAAGGCCGAGGCCAACGCCGAGCCGCTCGCCAACCATCCCGCCTATCAATCCCGCCGCACGTTCGGCAAGTCGGTCGTCAGCGGCATCAACAAGGGCTATTTCCGTCGCAAGATCGCCGAGGCGAGCTATCGCTTCAGCGAGGAGTGCGAGGCGGGCGACCGCATCATCGTGGGCGTCAACGCCTACGCCGACAGCACCGAGGAACGCCCGATCGACATCCTCAAGATCAGCGAGCAGGTGGAGACCGAGCAGTGCGAGCGTCTGGCGGCGTTCAAGAAGCGGCGCGACGCGTCGCAGGTCGCCAAGGCGCTGGACAACATCCGCGACGTCTCGCAGGGACGCCCGCCGCGCCACATGCTGGGCGTGCTGAAGCTGGGGCCGGGACCTTCGCTGCACGCGACGAACGTCATGCCGGCGCTGGTCGAAGGGGCGTTGTGCAACTGCACGCTGGGCGAGATGGTACAGGCGATGGCGGACGTGTACGCGCGCTACTCCGGCGGGCCGGAGTGGTAGGAATGAGCTGGAATACTTGAAAGGCTGAGGGCGGCTCCGGCGGGCGGCGTGGCCACTCCAACATGGACCACTGGGGCTACACCCACGAAGTGAAGGAACTCGCACCAAAGCGCCGGCGCATCCAATCGAAAGCCATCACGCGTGAGCAAGCGTCGAGCTCTCGCGCTCGACGCAATCTCGCTCTTTGATGCTCGCGTCGACGCGTGTCGCCATTCTGCAAAGCTCGTGGCTTACCCGTGCGTTGAGACCACGCGTGCCCAAAGAAAACGCCCCCACCACTCTCATCGAGGGGCGGGGGCGTTCGACGCTTCATGATGTCGTCGATCCGAACTTGTCGACGCGTGAGCCCACCGCGGGGTGAACCGCGGGAAACTCACGTGCGGCGCTTACTTCTTGGCGGCCTGCTCGCCCATGATCGCCGCCTGCGCCGCCGCCAGTCGCGCGATCGGCACGCGGAACGGCGAGCAGGAGACGTAATCGAGGCCGGCGCGGTGGCAGAAGTGAACGCTCTTGGGGTCGCCGCCGTGCTCGCCGCAGATGCCGACCTTCAGATCGGGCTTGCGTGAGCGGCCCTTGTCGACACCCATCTTCACCAGCTGGCCCACGCCCTCCTGGTCGAGCGACTGGAACGGGTCGTGGTCGAGCAGTTCGCGCTTGAGGTAGTCGGGGAGGAAGGTGTTGATGTCGTCGCGCGAATAGCCGAACGTCATCTGCGTCAGGTCGTTGGTGCCGAACGAGAAGAACTCGGCGACCTCGGCGATCTCGTCGGCCGTCAGGGCGGCACGCGGGATCTCGATCATGGTGCCGATCTTGATGTCCAGGCGCGGCTTGTAGTCCTGCTCGGCCTTGACCTCGGCGATGGTCGCCTCGATCTCGGCGCGGAGGGCGGCCAGCTCGCGCTTGGTGCCGATGAGCGGGACCATGATCTCGGGCATCGCCTTGATGTTGCTGCGCAGGCACTCGATCGTCGCCTCGACGATGGCGCGGACCTGCATCACGAGGATCTCGGGATACGTGACCGCCAGGCGGCAACCGCGGTGCCCGAGCATCGGGTTCATCTCGTGCAGCTGCGCCACGCGACGCCGGACCTTCTCGGCGCTGATCTTCAGCATCTGCGCCATTTCGGTCTGCGTCGCGTCGTCCTGCGGGAGGAACTCGTGGAGCGGCGGGTCCAGGAGGCGGATCGTGACCGGCAGGCCCTTCATCGCCTTGAAGATGCCGACGAAGTCGTCACGCTGATAGGGCAGGAGTTTGGCCAGCGCCTTCTCGCGGTCGGCGCGGTTCTCGGCGAGGATCATCTCGCGCATCGCCTTGATGCGCTCGCCCTCGAAGAACATGTGCTCGGTGCGCGTGAGGCCGATGCCCTCGGCCCCGAACTCGCGGGCCCGCTGCGCGTCCTCGGGCGTGTCGGCGTTGGTGCGAACGCCCAGCGTGCGATACTTATCCGCGAGCTTCATGACCAGGGTGAAATCGCCGGAGAGCTTTGGCTCGATGCTGGAGATCGCGCCCAGCATCACCTCGCCGGTCGAGCCATCGATCGAGACGACGCTGTCGCGCCCCAAGGTCTGGCCCGCGACCTTCAGCGTGCCCTTCTTCTCGTCGATGTTGAGCTCGCCCGCGCCCACGACGCAGCACTTGCCCCAGCCGCACGCGACCACCGCCGCGTGGCTGGTGCGTCCGCCGGTCGACGTCAGGATGCCGACCGCCGAGTGCATGCCCTCGACGTCCTCGGGGCTGGTCTCGGAACGAACGAGCAGGACTTTCTCGCCGGCGCGGGCCCGCTCGACGGCCTCGTGGGCCGTGAACGCGAGCTTGCCGGTCGCGGCGCCGGGCGAGGCCGGGATGCCGCGCGTGAGCGTGGTGGCCTTCTTCTTGCTCGCGGGATCAAAGCTGGGGAGCAGGAGCTGGGTCAGATCGCCGGCGGGGATGCGCTCGGTCTTGGGCTTCTCGTCGATGAGTTTCTCGCGCAGCATGTCGCAGGCGATGCGGACCGACGCGATGCCGGAGCGCTTGCCGGTGCGGGTCTGGAGCATGTAGAGCTTGCCGCGCTCGATGGTGAACTCGATGTCCTGCATGTCCTTGTAGTGCTTCTCGAGCCGGCCCTTGATCTTGAGGAGCTGGTTGTAGACGTCCTTGTTCCACTTGGGCATCTCGTCGACGTGCCTGGGCGTTCGGATGCCGGCGACGACGTCCTCGCCCTGGGCGTTGACGAGGAACTCGCCGTAGAACGCGTTCTCGCCCGTGGCGTTGTTGCGGGTGAAGGCGACGCCGGTGCCCGAGTCATCGCCCATGTTGCCGTACCCCATCGACTGGACGTTCACCGCCGTGCCGTTCAGCCCGCGGATGCCCTCGATGCGCCGGTAAGAGACGGCCTTGTCGCTGTTCCAGCTCTTGAAGACGGCCTCGATCGCCAGTTCGAGCTGCTTGAACGGGTTCTGCGGGAAGACCTCGCCGACGTGCTTCTGGTACACGCCCTTGTAGGCCTCGCACAACTCGATGATGCCCTTCTCGGGCACATCGGTATCGTCCTTGGCGTTGTACTTGGCCTTGATCTTTTTGAACGCTTCCTCGAAGTGGCTGTGGTCCACGCCCATCACCACGTCGCCGAACATGTTGATCAGGCGGCGGTACGCGTCATAGGCGAAGCGGGCGTTGCTGGTGGCGGCGGCCAGGCCCGCGACCGAAGCGTCGGTCAGGCCCAGGTTCAGGATCGTGTTCATCATGCCGGGCATCGACACCGCGGCACCCGAACGGACGGACACCAAGAGCGGGTTGTCGTTGCTCCCGAACTTCTTGTCGAGCTCGGCCTCAAGCACCGCGATGTTCTTGTTAACCTCGTTCATGAGGCCGTAGGGAAGCTGCTGACCGTTTTTGTAGTACGCGGCGCAGGCGTCGGTCGTGATCGTGAAGCCGGGCGGCACCGGGAGACCGATCGAGGTCATCTCGGCGAGGTTGGCGCCCTTGCCGCCGAGAAGGGGCTTCATGGTGCTGTTGCCTTCGGTGCGGGACGCGCCGAAGTAGTAGACCATCTTGCCGGGCTTGGGCTTGGGCCCGCCATTCTTCTTAGCGGCGGGCGCCTCAACGATCTGGGCCGGGCTGCCGGCGCGCGACTTATTGACGGGGCGCTTGGCGACGGCACTGCTTCCTTTGCTCGACATGCTGAGACCTCTCGTTGCGTCGCCAAAGGGCGGCGCGAAGACCACACGCGGGAGCGCGTACCGGAGATTCCGGCCGACTTGGACGACGAATCCGCCGTACTTCTTCCGTACTTTGGCCGATTACAGGCCGTACCGAAGCTTCCAACGGGGCGCCGGCTTTCGCGTCGGGAGGCTCCGTCCCGTCGCGAGTCCAGAATCCTATGGAGGTCGGGCGCGGTTGACGAGTCCGGGGGGATTCCCCGCACGATTCGCCGGGGTTTCTAATATCTCGGGCTGTTGGCGACGCTCGGACCCATCCACGCCGGTACACCGATCGATCTCGGCGGCGTGGCCTTGCGCGCCGGGAGTGGCGGCGGGCCTGGGCACGTTCGCCCCGCGTCGGAGCCGCAGCACCCGACACCCACCAGCAACCCGGCGCCCTCGCCCGCCGACGTAATCCGCGCCTGGCCGAGCGACCAACCGCTCGGCGTGGTCTATCGCGCGGGCGATCACGATGTTTCGCGCTGCACGCTGCTGGTGAAGCCCTGCGACACTCGGTTCGTCCTCGCGTCGCGCGAGTCCGATCCTCTCGGCGAGATCGAGCGCACGTGGGCGTCGACGCGGAAGGCACGCGCCTCGTGCTGGGCGGCGGAACCCTGCGAAACGATCGGGCAGGGCTGGCTCACCGCGATGTCGTACGAGCTCGGGCGGTGGATCGAACCGAGCGTCGGGTGTACTGCGCGCGTCGCGGCCAGCCAGCCGCTCGCGGTGCTGCAGCGATTCGAGGCCGCGCTCGCATTCGATCACACGAGCGGACGATGGTCCGTCGCGGGCAATCCCCAGGAACTTCCGCGCCTCGACCTCGATCCACTCGCGCGGGCGGAGCGGGCGAAGGAGACGCCGCCGAGCGTTCACATCACCGAGCCGACCGACGACTCCCGGCGTCGCTACGAGTCCACCGTCGCCCGCGCCATCGAGTACATCCGGGCCGGCGACGTCTTCCAGGTCAATCTCGCCCACGCGCTGCACGCGACGTTTGCGGGTGATCGCCGTCGGCTCGCCGCCGCGCTCCTTGAAAGTTCCGGCGCATGGCACGGCTCCTATATCGAGCTCGACCACCGCCGCGCGATCCTCTCGCTCTCGCCCGAGCTGTTCGTCGACTATCGCGACCAGGAGCGCCGGGCCGTCATGCGCCCGATGAAGGGCACGCGCCCCGCGACCCACGATCCCGGGGAGCTGGCGCGATCGCCCAAGGACCACGCCGAACTTGCGATGATCATCGACCTTGTGCGCAACGACCTTGGGCGCGTCGCGGATTTCGGGAGCGTGCGCGTCGAGCACGAACGCGCGATCGAGCATCACGGCGGAGCGAACCCCTCGCACGGCGTGTGGCAGGGCGTCGCGACGATCGCCGCCTCGCTCCGCGCGGGGATGGGCCCGATCGACCTGGTGCGGGCGGCGTTCCCCTCGGGCTCCGTCACCGGCGCCCCCAAGGTTCGCGCCATGCAGATCATCGATGAACTCGAGGGCTTTGCGCGCGGGTTCTATTGCGGCTCGCTCGGCGTCGCCAGCGACATCGGCGACCTCGCGCTCTCGGTCGCGATCCGCACCGCGATGATCGAGGACGATCGCGTGGTGTTTCCCGTCGGCGCTGGGATCGTGGCCGACAGCTCGCCCGCCGACGAATGGCGAGAGACGCTCGCCAAGTCGGGCGTGCTGCGCGGGTGAAGCCTCGCGCGACTTTTCGCCCTCAGCACCGGCTCGCTCCGATACTCTGTCCCATGGCCGGCGGCGTGAACATCCTGGCGGCGGTCGCGATCCTGGGCACGGTCCCCGCCGCCGTGTCGCTCATCTGGTCGTGGCAGCAGAAGCACGTCCGCGCCGGCGGGCTGTGCCGCCGATGCGACTACCCGCTCAAGGACCTTGAACCTCGGGCCGACGGGCGATTCCTTTGCCCCGAATGCGGCCTGGTTCAGTCTGGCCGCGCCCACGCGTCGCACCGTGTCGGGCACCTCCTGGATTTTTCTCTTCCGACTTCGTCGCTCATCGTGCTCGGCCTGCCGATCGTGATCTGCGCCGTCCTGGCGCTTGTGATCAAGCCCGACGCCGCCATCTCCGCGGGCGTCGGCTTCGCGCTGGTCGTCGCCGGGCTTTTCACCGGGATTGAGGGGCTGGGCCTTCGCGGCATGACGCTCCAGGCGCTCGGGGCCCACGCCACGGCGCTTGCCTTCGTCAGCCTCGCACCCGCCGAGGTTTCACCGCTCCTGGTGCTCGGGGGCTCGGGCTGGGGCAGCGGGCTGGCGACCCTGTGGCTGATGCGTTCGCGCCGGGCCAAGCGCCCGTCCGGGCTTGAAACCCGCACCCCGTAACAACACGCAAACGCCCGCCCGGACCGCCCGATAGCCCGGCGGAATTGGCCCTATCATGGGCTGATGTCGAATCCCTTGGTCATTCTCTGTCCCGGTCAGGGGGCGCAGATCGTCGGCATGGGCAAGGCCTGGCACGACGCGTCGCCCGAGGCGCGCGCGGTCTTCCAGGCCGCCGATCGCCAGCTCGGCTCGCGCCTGGGCGCGCCGCTCAGCGAGCTTTGTTTCTCGGGCCCGCCCGAACGCCTGAACAAGACCGACGTGAGCCAGCCGGCCATCTTCGTCGCGTCGATCGCGTGCTGGAAGGGCCTGCTCGCCAAGTGGCAGTTCGGCGAGGGCGAGATTCCGATCGCCGCCAGCGCGGGGCTCAGCCTGGGCGAGTACAGCGCCCTGGTCGTCGCGGGCGCGATGTCGTTTGAAGAAGGTCTCGAACTGGTGACGCTGCGCGGGCGCGCGATGCAGGACGCGGCAGAAGCTTCGCCGGGAGGCATGGTCGCGCTGATCGGCGCCGACGAGGCCCAGGCGGTGGCGGTGTGCGACAAGGCGCGCGAGGGCGATGTTCTCGTGTGCGCGAACTTCAACGCGCCCGGCCAGATCGTGCTGAGCGGTCACAAGGTCGCGTGCGATCGCGCCGCAACCGTGGCGGCGGAGATGGGCTTCCGCGCCACGCCGCTGGTCGTCGCGGGCGCGTTCCACTCCCCGCTGATGCAGCCCGCGGCGGACCGGCTGTCCCAGGCGCTGGCCAAGGCCGCCATCCGCGTGCCGCGTGCGCCGGTGATCTCAAACGTGACGGCCCAGGCGCACGACAGCGAATCGAGCATCCGCACGCGGCTGGTCGAGCAGCTGACCTCGCCGGTACGCTGGTCGCAGTCGTGCCAGTGGCTGGGAGCCAATGTCAAGGCGGAGTTCCACGAGCTGGCGCCGGGCAAGACGCTGGCCGGTTTGATGCGGCGGATCGACAAGAACGTGAAGGTGATCACTCATGACGAACCCGATCAGGCGTGAGTTCTGGGCGCGTATTGGCGCGGGCGTGGCGACCATGACGCTTTCGGCGTTGATCGGCGCGACGTTTCTGGGCGCGACGATGACGACCGCGGGCTGTGAAAAGAAGAAGGCGCCGCCGCCGCCCCCGCCACCACCGCCGCCGCCCCCGCCGAAGGAGCCCGATCCGGTCGATGGCACGGCGCTGCTCCAGGTGCTGAAGGCCGACGCTCGCGTGCAGTGGGCGTCGAACAACCGCGTCACCGACGAGGGTGTGGCCCGTGCGATCATCGGCTTTGCCGACGCGCTGTGCAAGGGCGACGCGGATAAGGTCCGCGCCATGCTCGACGAGAAGTCGCGCACGTCGCTGGAGGCGCTGCTGGGCACGGGCGAGTGGGACGAAGCGGTCAAGAAGATCGAGGCCGTGCGGATCACCCGCGGCGTCGGCGACGGCAAGATGGGCGCCGGCTTCACGCTCGCGATCCAGGAGCCGTCCGGCGCGTACGCGCTCAACTGGGACGCCAACCCCAAGGGCGGCGCGGTGGTCGTGCGGGCGCTCCCGAGCAACAGCAAGGTGCTGAAGCGCGCCTCGGAGTGGGATAACCAGAGCGCCGCGTGGACGGCCGCCGCGCCAAAGCCCGCGGAAGCCGCCGAGGATGAGGGCGACGCCAAGCCCGAGGAGGAGCAGGCCGCCGCCCCGGAGGAAGAGACAAAGGAAAGTGATGGGATCATCAAGCGCACGCCCGCGGGCCCGGTGAAGATCCCCACCAAGCGCCCGGACGGCGGTTGATGGTTCTCGCGGCGAGCGCTCGGTTTCAGCACCCGATCGCTCCCCGGCACGTCTCGGCTCGCTTGATCGATCCATTTGCCTTCAATTCGCCGCTTCGGCTCTTTGTCACTCTGTCACTTCGCTCCTTTTCCGCTTTTGGCGCTCACCACCCGACCGCTTTTCGGAGATGCCCGTGACTGATTCCGCCCCTCAACGTGTCGCCCTCGTCACCGGCGCTTCGCGCGGCATCGGCAAGGCCATCGCCATGCGCCTCGCCCGCCCCAACACCATCGGCGGTGGACGCCACGTCGTGCTCGTCAGCCGCTCCGCCGGCCCCCTCGCCGACCTGCAGCACCAGATCGAGAGCTTCGGCGGGAGCGCATCCCACGTCGCGGTCGACGTCGCGGATTCCGCCGCCTTCGCCGCCGCGATCGAGAAGGTCGCCGAGGAGCGCGGTCGCCTCGACATCCTCGTCAACAACGCGGGCATCACCAAGGACGGCCTGGCGCTCCGCATGTCCGACGAGGACTGGAACTCCGTCATTCAGACCAACCTCACCTCGGCGTTCGTCGCGATCCGCGCCGCCGCCCGCTCGATGATGCGGAACAAGTTCGGACGCATCGTGAACATCAGCTCGACCAGCGGCGTGGTGGGCAACGCGGGCCAGGCCAACTACGCCGCCGCCAAGGCCGGGCTCGCCGGGCTGTCCAAGACGATCGCGCGCGAGCTGGGCGGCAAGGGGATCACCTGCAACGTGATCGCGCCGGGCTTCATCGAGACCGACATGACCGCGAACCTGCCGCAGCAGGTGCGCGACCACGTGCTCGGGCTCATGGCCGTCAAGCGCCTCGGCGTGGTCGACGACATCGCCCACGCGGTCGCGATGGTCACCGCCGACGAGGCGGGTTTCATCACCGGCCAGACGCTGTGCGTCGACGGCGGCATGACGATGTGCTGAGCCTCACCGATCCGGTCCTCACCGATCCGGATTGATGTCGTCGGTTTCCGGCGATTCGTCCGCCTTCGCCGGCGTCTGCCCGGGCGTCGCGTCGGTCGCGGGCATCTTCTCACTCCCGGGCGGATCACCGGGCGGCGGCGGCTTGCGAGACTTGTCTCCATCCTTGCCCTTGGACCCCGCCGGCTTCTCGCCCGGGGCGGGCTTGCGGTCGCGCGTCACGGTGCGAACGCCATCGCTCTCCGTCGGCGGCCGGTTCTTCTCGGGTGGCTTCGTCTTGGGCGTGAACGACTCGCGCACGCGCCGCAACGCCTCCGCCGCCGCTCGACGCTCCGCCGCCGCCTGGGCCGCCCGCTGCGCCGGGAGATCGGAAGAGCGTCGTGTAGGGAAAGAGTGTAGATCTCGGT